>Ga0208056_100195_pt1 | contig 15001 bp, 17 predicted proteins | sample DeeseametaMP2052_FD_184178 | JGI IMG/M metagenome (GOLD analysis project Ga0208056, IMG submission 184178) | Marine microbial communities from the Deep Pacific Ocean - MP2052 (SPAdes) | ecosystem: Environmental > Aquatic > Marine > Oceanic | place: West of Cabo San Lucas, Mexico, North Pacific...
CCGGCGTACCGCTCGGTGCTCGAGATCGAGGGGCGCGGCGACCTGCAGCCCGAGCTCAACGCCCTGTCCAAGACCGGCGACATCATGACGATGATCGACCTCGTCGACGACGACCTGCTGCGCACGCTCGCGGTCGTGGGCACGCCCGAGGAGTGCGCGGCGGAGATCAAGCGCCGCTTCGGCGACGTCGCGGACCGGGTGTGCGCCTACTTCCCGGGCACGCAGCACCCCACGTCCACGATCCGCGCGCTGGCCGAGGCGCTGAGGTCGCCATGACCGGACGAGCACCGGGGTCCGACAGATAGAACCCGTTCTACTCACGGGTGTCGCTGTGCCACCATCGCTGCGTGCGCACGATGACCGGCCGGGTGGCCGTGGTGACCGGAGCCGGTGGCGGCATCGGCCGCGAGATCGCTGTGGGGTTGGCGCGCCGCGGGGTCCACGTGGCCGCCTCCGACGTTCGACCCGGACCCGCCGAGGAGACTGCCCGTCTGGTGCGGGCACTCGGGGTCGACGCCAGCGCGCACGCCGTCGACGTCTCCGACCCCGAGGCCGTCGCGGCGCTGCCCGACGCGGTCCTGGCTGCCCACGGCGCCTGCCACGTGCTCGTCAACAACGCGGGTGTCACCTCGGCCGGCTCCTTCGAGAAGGAGACGCTGGAGGACATCCGCTGGATCGTCGACATCAACCTCTGGGGCGTCGTCCACGGCTGTCACGCGTTCCTGCCGGTGCTGCGTCGCCAGGACGAGGCGCACATCGTGAACATGGCGAGCATGGTCGGGCTGCTCGGTCTGCCCCACAACGCGGTCTACGCGCTGACGAAGGGAGCGGTGCGCTCCTTCTCCGAGGCGCTGCGCGGAGAGCTGGTCGGCACCGCCATCGGGCTCACCACCGTCTTCCCGGGGGCCCACCGCACCGGCATCACCGAGACCGCACGGGGAAGCCAGCGCGCGCTGCTCGCCGAGATGGGTCGCTCCAGGCTGGCCCCGGCGCTGATGCGCTCGCCCACCAAGCTCGCCGAGCAGGTCGTGAGAGCGGTGGAGAAGGACCGGGCTCGCGTCGTCGGCGGGATCGACGCCAGGGCCCTGGACGCCTGGGCCCGCCTGGCGCCGGGCCGCACCGGCCCGCTCGGCCGGATCACCGGCCGAGCCGACCGCTGACCTTCTCAGGCGTCGAACTCAAGCGTCGAAGTCCACGGTGAGCTCGTCGGAGACCGGGAAGGTCTGACAGGTCAGGACGAAGCCGCGGGCGACCTCGTCGGCGTCGAGCGCGTAGTTGCGGCGCATGTCGGCCTCGCCGGCGGTGACCCTGGCGCGGCAGGTGCCGCACACCCCGCCCTTGCAGGCGTACGGGACGTCGCCGCGTGCCGCCGCGGCCGAGTCGAGCAGGTCGCGGCCCCGCGGCATGGGCGTGGTCGTCGACCTGCCGTCGAGGACCACCGTCACCTGGCTGACGTCGCCCTCGAGGACCTCGTCCTCGCGGCGCACCTCGGGCGGGGGCTCGTCGACGTAGAAGAGCTCGACGTGGACACGGTCCTCGGGGACCCCCAGGTCGGCGAGCACCTCGCGCGCGTCGACGACCATCCCGAACGGACCGCACAACCAGACGTGGTCCACGGCGCCCAGTGGCACCAGCGCCGTCAGGAGCCGACGCAGCCGCTCGGCGTCGAGCCGTCCGGAGAAGAGGTCGCTGGTCCGCGGCTCGCGCGAGAGCACGTGGACGAGGTCGAAGCGGGCCGGGTTCTGGTTCTTCAGGTCGGCCAGCTCCTCGGCGAACATCACCGAGCCGGCCGTGCGATTGCCGTAGAGCAGCGTGACCCGGGCCTGGGGGTGGGCCAGCACCGAGGAGGCGATCGAGAGCATCGGGGTGATCCCGGACCCGGCCGCGATGCAGAGGTGACGGCCACCCTCGGCCGGGTCGGCGCGGAAGGCGCCCGAGGGCGGCTGCACCTCGACGGTGTCGCCGGGCCGCACCCCGCGCACCAGCCACGAGGAGAAGAGCCCGCCCGGGACCTCCCGCACCCCGACGCGCGGCCGGTACCCGACGGGAGCGCAGATGGAGTAGGTACGACGGTGCTCGCGGCCGTCGATCATCCGTCGCAGCGTCAGCGACTGGCCCGCCGCGAAGTCGAACCGCTCGCGCAGCTCCTCGGGCACGTCGAAGGTGACCGCGACCGAGTCGTCGGTGAGGGCCTCGACGGCCGCGACGGTCAACGGGTGGAAGGCGCGGGCGCGAGGGGCGACGGTCTCCTCCTGGAGCGCGGTCATCAGATCTCCTTGACGTGCTCGAACGGCTCGGCGCAGTCGGTGCAGCGGTACATCGCCTTGCAGGCCGTCGCGCCGAACTCCGAGACCAGCGCGGTCGCGTCGGAGCCGCACCGCGGGCAGGTGAGCGCGCGTCGGGTGCGCAGCAGGGTCAGGGCGACGGGGCCGTCCCCCGGCGCGTCGACCGGCCCGGGGGCCGACAGCCCGTGTGCCCGCAGCGCCTCGCGCCCGGCCTCGGTGATCCAGTCGCTGGACCAGGCGGGACTCAGGCTCACCCGGACGGTGACCTCGGCGTACCCCGCCCGCAGCAGCGCCCGCTCGAGGTCGTCGCGCATGGTCGCCATCGCCGGGCAGCCGGAGTACGTCGGGGTGATCGTCACCGTGACCCGGTCGCCGTCCCGGTCGACCTCGCGCAGGACACCGAGGTCGGCGAGGGTGAGCATCGGCATCTCGGGGTCGGTGACCTGCGCCGCGACCTCGCGCGCGTCGAGCAGCGCCGCGCCGCTCACCACAGCCCCTGGGGGTGCGCCCGGGCGACCACCTGCATCTCCGCGAGCATCCGCGAGATGGCCTCGGTGTGGTGCCCCTCGCGACCTGCCGCACCGGCGGCGCGGCCGACCTGTCTGACGACCGGCCGCTCGACCTCCGCCACGGCCAGCACCTGGTCGACGACGGCGCCCACCGGTCCCGCCAGGCTGCTCGGGTCCGGGCCGAGCCCGTGACGCGCGGCCGCGGACTCGACCTCGCTCCCCTCGAAGAGCTCGTCGTGGAACGCCATCACGGCGCCGAGCCCGGCGACCACCCGGCGGCGGGACTCCTCGGTCCCCTGCGCGAGCGTGACGAACCAGCGGGCGGCGTAGTCGCGGTGGTAGGTGACCTCCTTGACGCCCTTGGCAGCGATCGCGGCGAGCACCTGGTCGCGGCTGGTCGTCAGCTCCTGGAGGAGGGCCAGCCGGTGGCAGGAGAAGACGAGCAGCCGGGCGATGGTCTCGCCGAAGTCCCCGGCAGGGACCTCGACCATCCGCACGTTGCGGAAGTCGCGGTCGTCGCGGAAGAACGCCAACGCGTCCTCCGGCGGCACCGGCGACCCTACGGGCAGCACCGGCACCAGGCCGGGGTCGGCAGCCGCGGCGCGGGCCAGCAGCAGCCGCGCCTGCCCGAGGAGGTCGAGGGCGATGTTGGCCAGCGCGATGTCGTCCTCGAGGTCGGGCGCGTTGCTGCACCACTCGATCAGCCGCTGGCTAAGCACCAGCGCGTCGTCGCCGAGCAGCAGCGCGTAGGCACCGAGCTCGCGGGGGTCGACGCCGTCGGGGACGGTGAGGTCGACCCCGGCCAGGGGGTCCTCGAAGGAGGTCCCGAAGGCCCAGCCCTCGCTCTCGGTCAGCAGGCCGTCGTAGACGGAGTCGTCGTGGCTCATCGTCGCCTCACATGTGGGGGACGTCGTCGGGGACGGCGTAGAAGGTCGGGTGCCGGTAGACCTTGTCGCCGGCCGGCGCGAAGAGCGGGTCCTTCTCGTCCGGGCTCGAGGCGGTGATCGCGTCGGCACGGACCACCCAGATGCTCACGCCCTCGTTGCGCCGCGTGTAGACGTCGCGGGCGTTGCGGACCGCCGAGGCGTCGTCGGCCGCGTGCAGCGAGCCGACGTGGACGTGGTTGAGACCGCGCTTGCCGCGCACGAACACCTCGTACAGCGGCCACTCGCCCTGTGAAGCGGTCATCCCGTCGCCTCCTGCTCGTGCCGCTCCTGCTGCTCGTGCTGCTCGTGGAGCCGCTGCTTGGCGGCGTACGCCGTCGCAGCCTCCCTGACCCAGGCGCCCTCGTCGTGGGCGCGCTGCCGGTGCGCCAGCCGCTGGGCGTTGCACGGGCCCTCGCCACCGATGACGGCGCGGAGCTCCTCCCAGTCGGGCTGGGTGAAGTCGTGGTGCCCACGCTCCTCGTTCCAGACGAGCCCCGGGTCGGGCAGTGTCACGCCGAGCACCTCGGCCTGGGGCACGGTCATGTCGACGAACTTCTGCCGCAGCTCGTCGTTGGTGTCGCGCTTGATGCCCCACGCCATCGACTGGGCGGTGTTGGGCGAGTCGTCGTCGGGCGGGCCGAACATCATCAGCGCCGGCCACCAGAAGCGGTCCACCGACTCCTGCACCATCGCGCGCTGCTCGTCGGTGCCGCGCATCATCGTCATCAGCAGCTCGAAGCCCTGCCGCTGGTGGAAGGACTCCTCCTTGCAGACGCGGATCATCGCTCGGCCGTAGGGGCCGTAGGAGGTGCGGCACAGCGGCACCTGGTTGCAGATCGCCGCCCCGTCGACCAGCCAGCCGATCGTGCCGACGTCGGCGTACGAGAGCGTCGGGTAGTTGAAGATCGAGGAGTATTTCTGCTTGCCGGTGAGCAGCTTCTCGACCAGCTCGGCCCGCGAGACCCCGAGGGTCTCGGCGGCGGAGTAGAGGTAGAGCCCGTGCCCGGCCTCGTCCTGCACCTTGGCCAGCAGCACCGCCTTGCGGCGCAGCGAGGGCGCCCGGGTCAGCCAGTTGCCCTCCGGCTGCATGCCGATGATCTCCGAGTGCGCGTGCTGGGCGATCTGGCGCACCAGCGTCCTCCGGTAGCCCTCGGGCATCCAGTCGCGCGGCTCGATGCGGTCGTGCCGCGCGATCACCTGCTCGAAGTGCCGCTCCAGCTCCTCGTCCGTCGCCGTGCCCGTCATGCGCTCCTCCGGGGGAAAAGGACCGCCGCATCATTTACTGACCGGACGGTCTGGAATGCATGGTCGCACGGCCCCGAGCCCGGCGCAACGGGTCCGGACGGGGGATCGAGCCCATCCCGTCCCGTCGACCATCGGGCAGGAGTCGGCCCGCGGGTCCGGGGCGGGCTCCGGGGCTCCACGCCCGGTGGACACGGGCGCGCCTAGGTCGGGATCAGGGATCCCGATCGTCGAGCGGTGGAGCTCGTGTCGAGCGTCAGTCGCGGACTGGTTGCTCGGGGTGGTCGGAGTCGGCGATCACGACCCCTGCCAGCAGGTAGCCCAGCTCGTCGCGGGTGATGCCGGCGAGGTCGCGGGCACGCACGCCGTCGGGCGCGAGGTCGAAGGTGCCGTGGTCGGTGTAGACGCGGTCGATGCAGCCGACGCCGGTGAGGGGGTAGGTGCACTCGGGGACGATCTTGGGGCGGCCCTGCTTGTCGAGGAGCGTCATCATCACCCAGACCCGCTTGGCGCCGATGGCGAGATCCATGGCACCACCGACGGCAGGGATCGCGTCGGGTGCGCCGGTGTGCCAGTTGGCCAGGTCGCCGGCTGCGGAGACCTGGAAGGCACCCAGGACGCATACGTCGAGGTGACCGCCGCGCATCATCGCGAAGGAGTCGGCGTGGTGGAAGTACGACGCACCCGGGAGCTCGGTGACGGGGATCTTGCCGGCGTTGGTGAGGTCGGGGTCCACGTGGTCGCCGTGGGCGGCGGGTCCCATGTTGAGCATGCCGTTCTCGGTGTGCAGCACGACCCCGGAGCCCTCGGGGAGGTGGTCGGCGACCAGCGTGGGTTGGCCGATGCCGAGGTTGACGTAGGCGCCGTCGGGGTAGGTCGCCGCGATGTCGCGGGCGATGGCCGCGGCGATCTCGTCCTTGCCACGCAGGGTGCCGGTGCTCTCGGTGCTGGCGGTCATGACGACTCCTCCTGGGTCTCGAGGACGTCGGCAGGCACGATCCGGTCGACGTAGATGCTTGGCGTGACGATGACCTCGGGATCGAGCCGACCGGTCTCCACGACCCGGTCGACCTGGACGATCGACGTGGTCGCGGCCGTGGCCATCACCGGCCCGAAGTTGCGAGCCGTCTTGCGGTAGACCAGGTTGCCCATCCGGTCCGCGACGTGGGCCTTGACCAGTGCCAGGTCGCCACGGATCGGGTGCTCCAGGACATAGGTGCGACCGTCGATCTCGCGGGTCTCCTTGCCCTCGGCCAGCGGGGTACCGACACCGGTCGGTGAGTAGAAGGCGCCGATGCCGGCGCCGGCGGCGCGCATCCGCTCGGCCAGGTTGCCCTGGGGCACGACCTCGAGCTCGATCTCCCCTGCGCGGTAGAGGCCGTCGAAGACCCACGAGTCGGACTGCCGCGGGAACGAGCACACCACCTTGCGGACCCGCTTGGCAGCCAGCAGCGCAGCGAGCCCGGTGTCGCCGTTGCCGGCGTTGTTGGAGACCACCGTCAGGTCGGTGGCGCCCTGGCGGATCAGGGCGTCGATGAGCTCGACCGGCATCCCGGCCATCCCGAAGCCACCCACGAGCACGACCGCCCCGTCCGGGGTGTCGGCGACCGCCTCGTCGTAGGACCCCAGCACCCGGGCGGTCACGACCGCACCCCGCTCGTGACGTTCTCCAGCACGACCGCCAGGCCCTGCCCGACGCCGATGCAGATCGCGGCGACACCCCACCGCTGGCCGGACTCGGACAACCGCGCCGCAAGAGTGCCGAGCACCCGTCCACCCGAGGCACCGAGCGGGTGGCCGATCGCGATCGCCCCACCCTTGGCGTTGACCACCTCGGGGTCCAACCCCTCACGCGACCACGCGTCGACACAGGCGATGGACTGCACCGCGAAGGCCTCGTTGAGCTCGACGGCCCCCACGTCACCCCATCCGATGCCGGCTCGTCTCAGGGCGGTGTTCGCGGCCTCGACGGGTGCGTACCCGAAGTCCTGCGGATCCAGCGCATGTACGCCGCGGCCCGCGACGCGCGCGAGCGGCGTGAGGTCGTGCCGGTCAGCCAGCACCGCGCTGCCCAGCAGCACCGCCGACGCCCCGTCGTTGAGCGGGCTGGCGTTGCCCGCCGTGATGGTGCCGCCGACGTCGGCGGACCGGAAGGAGGGGGCGAGGCCAGCCAGCTTCTCGGGGGTGGAGCCGTCACGGATCGACTCGTCACGAGCCAGGTCCACCCCCGGCACCGGCACCACGAGGTCGTCGTAGAACCCCTCTGCCCATGCCTGGGCGGCGAGGGCGTGGGAGCGGGCGGCGAACTCGTCCTGACGCTCCCGGGAGATCGTGAACCGCTCGGCGAGCTGCTCGTTGCACTCCCCCAGCGACACCGTCCACTCCGCCGGCATCCGCTCGTTGACCAGCCGCCACCCCAGCGTCGTGGAGACAGCAGTGACGTGGCCGGCCGGATAGGCACGCTCGGGCTTGGGCAGCACCCACGGCGCCCGGGACATCGACTCCACCCCACCCACCACGACCGCGTCGGCGTCCCCGGACTCGATGGCGCGCGACCCCACGATCGCGGCGTCCAACGACGACCCGCACAGCCGGTTGATCGTGGTGGCCGGCACCGAGGTCGGCAGCCCCGCGAGCAGCACCGCCATCCGACCCACGTTGCGGTTGTCCTCACCGGCCTGGTTGGCACACCCCCACACCACGTCCTCGACCTCTGCCGGGTCCACCCCCGGCACCCTGGCCAGCAGCGCGGTCAGCGCGGTCGCCGCCAGGTCGTCGGGACGGAGTCCCGCCAGTGCTCCGCCGTACCGACCGAAGGGCGTGCGCGCGCTGGCCACGACGAACGCGTCACCCATGAGTCACCACGGCCTGCAGCCCCTGCGCCCCGGGCCCACGGTGGCCGACACCGGAGGATCCCGTCGCCCCGACGGCGGTGCGAGCATGCTGGCGCACCAGGTCCGCCAGCCGCCTCGGTGCTTCGAAGGGCGCCAGGTGGGCGACGTCCGGCATCACGACGAGCCTGCCCGACCGGACGCCACGGGCGACCTCGGCGAGGGTGTCGGGCGGCGTCGCGACGTCGTGCTCACCCGCGACGGCGAGGACGGGCGGAGCCACCTCGGCGAGCCGGTCGCGGAGGTCGAACCCCGCCAGTGCCTCGCACACCGCGGCGTACCCCTCCTCGTCGACGTCGAGCAGCGAGGCGAGCAGACGCTCGACGCGGTCGGGTCCCGTCAGCGAGGTCGAGGGGGCGAACCAACGATCGCGGGACCCGGCCACGACCGCGCGCGTGCCGTGGGCTCGGACGAGGTCCGCTCGTTCCAGCCACCCGCCCGGCGTGCCTATCCGGGCTCCGGTGCACACGAGCGACGCGCTGACCACCAACGAGGGCGCGTCGAGCGCCAGCTGCAGTCCCACCGCGCCCCCGACGGACACGCCGGCGTAGTGGAACGGCCCCGGGACGACCCGCTCGACCGCGCCTCGCACGTCGGCTGCGAGCGAGGAGATGGTGATGGCGCTCGGCTGCGTCGGACGGTGCTGCCCGTGACCCGGCAGGTCCCAGCCGAAGACCTGGAAGTCCTCGGCGAGCCACGACACGCTCGCGGACCAGAGCTCGACGACCGACGTCCCCAAGGAGGGGCCGACGACCATCACGGGACGGCCGGCCGCTCCGCCCAGGCGGACCAACGACATGCTCACGACGCCCCCTCCCTGATCGCCGAGGGATGGGCCGCGAGGGGCACCACGTCGATGCGCATGTGGGGGTAGAGCGGCAGGCCGGAGAGCAGCACGTGGAGCCGGTCGTGGTCGGCCACGTCGAAGATGCTGAGGTTCGCGTACTTGCCCACGACCCGCCACAGGTGGCGCCACTCTCCCGCGCGTTGCAGCTCCTGGGCGTACTCCTTCTCGTGGGCGATCAGCTGCTCACGCTCCTCGAGGGGCATCCCGGGCGGCAGCTCGACGTGCATGGTGACGGCGTAGAGCACGTTCAGCCCTCGGTCGTGGCCCGGTCGAGCACGAAGTCGTAGACGACCTCGGCCCCGTCCCCGTCCTCGGCCGGTCGCGGATCGAGCATCAGCTCGGGCTTGACAGCCGAGGCCACGTCGTCGTCGTTGTGCGGATCCCCGGGGAAGTACAGCTGCGTGGTGACCAGCTGGTGGCCCTCGGCGCCGACCTTCAGGTGCAGGTGCGCGGGACGCCACGAGTGCCAGCCCGCCGCGTCGATGAGCTTGCCGCACGAGCCGTCGGTGGGGATCTGGTACGGCGCCGGCTGGACGGTGCGGATCGAGAACGACCCGTCCTCGTCGGCGACGACCGCGCCTCGCAGGTTCCACTCCGGGATGTCGGGGGCGAACTGCGAGTAGAAGCCATCGGCGTCGGCGTGCCAGATCTCGACCAGAGCGCCGGGCAGCGGGGTGCCGTCGACGGAGGTCACCGTGCCGGTGAAGAGCAGCGGCGTGCCAGGCTCGTCCGCCCGCATCGACAGGGTGGTCGAGCCAGTGCCGCGCGGCGCGCCGGGCACGTAGAAGGGTCCTTCGATGGTGCCCTTGGACCCAGCGCGCTGCGCGCTGTTGACCTCCTCCACCACGTGCTCCACCCACACGTCGAGGAACAGCGGCCACTCGCCGTCCTCTCCCACGGAGATCAGCCACGCCTTGAGGGCGTTGAACTCGTCGTAGGTCACGTCGTGGCGACGGATGGTGGCGTGCACAGCCTCGAGCACCTCGCGGGCCAGCGTCGAGACCCTCTCGGGCGGGGTGTCGGCCAGGGAGGCCTTGTCGGCACGGAAGCGCTCGGTGGCGCTGGCCCCCGTCGCGGCCGCGGTGGCGCGGGTGTCCTCGAGGGTCTGGTCGAGCAGGGTCATGGCAGTTCCTTTCGTGGGTGGTTCGCTGACAGGTGTCGTGCGGTTCATCGATCGATGCGGTAGCGGGCGAGCTTCTCCGGGTCGACCTCGACGCCGATGCCGTGACCGGTGGGCACGAGGAGCTCGCCGCCGGAGATCCGGAGCGGTTCGGTGAGGAGGTCGTCGGTCATGTCCAGGAAGTTGGACAGCTCGCCGGCACGCGCCGATGTACGCCGGTGCGCGGCGCCGAGCACGACCGAGCACGCCGTGCCGAGCTGGCCGTCCACCTGGTTGCCGACGACGACCTCGACCCCCAGCCCCTCGCACAGGTGCAGCACCCGCTGCGACCCGGTGAAGCCTGTCCGTGCGGTCTTGATGCTGATGGCGGAGGCGGCGCCGGACAGGAGCTGCCGGGTCACCTCGGCCGGTGTGGTCGCGGACTCGTCCGCCACGACCGGGACGTCGAGCTGCTGCCCGAGCCACCGGGCCGAGAGCACGTCGTCGGCCGGGCAGAGCTCCTCGGCGAGGGTGAGGCCGAGGTCAGCCATCTCCGCCATCGCGCCGGCGGCCTCGGACGCGGTCCAGCCGCGGTTCCCGTCGACGTACAGCTCCACGTCGGGCCCCAGTCCCTCCCGCAGGGCACGGACGACGGCGGTGTCGAGAGCGACAGGTCGTCGGCCGACCTTGACCTTGAACGTGGAGATGCCGTGCAGCTCACGCATCCGCTGGCCCTCGGAGACCATGACGGCGGGTTCGTCGAACCCGAGCATGTGACTGACCCGCATCCGGTCGGTGTAGCCGCCGAGCAGACCGGTCACCGGCATCTCGAGCGTGCGGCCCAGGGCGTCCCAGATGGCCATGTCGATCGCGGCCTTGGCCGTGGGGTTGCCGACCGTCCTGGCCAGGTCCTCCAGGATCGCCTCGCGTTCGAGCAGGCCGCGTCCGATGACCTGGGGGGCGAAGAGATCCTCCACGACGGCAACCACGCCGCGTTGGGTCTCGCCGTAGGTGAACGGCCGAGGAGGCGCGTCGGCCGCCCCGACGATCCCATCGTCGGTGGTCACCCTGACGAGCACGTGCGAGGCGGCACGGACTTCGCCCGAGGCGAACCTCAGGGGCTTGCGATAGGGGATGGAGTACGGGATGGCCTCGACCGCGACGATCTTCACGGCGTTGTCTCAGTCGTGCTCGACGAGGATCGTGACCCCGCCGTCGGCGAAGGTCGGGACGTCCTCCTGGGCGGCTTGCCCCTCAGGTGACCCGAGGGCCGACTGCACGGCCGCCGGTGACGCGAACCGGGCACGGAACGTGGCGAAGACCGGTGACTCCCCGGCCAGGGTGTCGACCTCCAGGCTGTAGCTCAGGTCCGTCGCGCCCGGGAGAGCCTGGGCCAGCGGCAGGTGCCGCTCGAGGTAGTGGGCGCGGAACGCCGCAGGATCGCTCGGCGCTCCGTAGAGCACGGTGAGGGTGGTGGTCATGTCAGCTCTCCTGGATGAAGGGGGTGGTCGCCGGCTCGGCGGGGGTGAACTTCTCGCGGTGGATCAGGCGCGGAGCCATCCGGCGCCGCTTGAAGGCCTTCACCCCGGCTTCGACCATCGGCGGGGGACCGCACAGCCAGCCGGACCAGCCGCGGCCGGACGGCACGTCGTCGAGGAACGCGTCGGTGGGGAATCCGGTACGGAGGGAGGTCTCGTCCGGGGCCTCGGACAGCACCTGGTGGTAGCCGAATCCCGGGTACGTCGAGCTCAGGTCGTCGAGCAGCTCGCCCGCGTACAGGTCCTGCTCGTCGCGGACCCCGTGGTAGAGCACCACCTGCCGGTCGGGGTGACGGGCCAGTGCCGTGCGGGCGATGCCGAGCAGTGGGGCGAGTCCCGTTCCGCCGCCGATGAGGACCATGGGTTCTCCTGCGTCCTCCTCCGCGGGGGGCAGGTGGAAGTCCCCGAGCGGACCACTGGCCCGGACGACGTCACCGACGGCGAGGTCCCGGCACAGCCAGCCATGGGTCGCCAGTCCCCCCGGCACCAGCCGGACGTGGAGCTCCAGCTCCTTGTCCTCCTCTGCCACGTTCGCCAGGGAGTACTGCCGGCGTTGGTCGGTTCCCGGGACGACGAGCTCGACGTACTGCCCCGCCTCGAAGCGCAACGGCTCCTCCAGCCTCAGGAGGATCCGTCGGGTGTCGCGCGCGACGTCCTCGATGCCCGCCACGGTGGCGTGGAAGTCCCGGAGCTCGTGCGTGCTGCGGGTCGCTGCGCCTCCGGGCAGCGCGACGACGGTGTCGGTGCAGGGACGGGCCTGGCACCCGAGCGCGAGCCCCGACACCCGCTCGTCAGGGGTGAGTGTGTCCAGCGGGGAGGTCCCGTGGTCGACCTCCCCCTCCACGACCTGCAGCTTGCAGGTCCCGCAGGTGCCCTGGTTGCACGAGTTGGGCATCCAGACCCCGGCACGGAGCAGGGCGTCGAGGATGGGCTGGCCCTCGGCGCACGCGGCTTCGCGGTCGCCGATCCGTACCGTGGCACCCACGGGTCACACCTCCCAGGTGGTGTGCAGGGTCGTGGGACCGCGGAAGCCCCACCCCCAGAACTCCACGTCGCTGGAGGTGTCGCGCTCGAGGTTGGGGATCGCCTCGAAGAGCTCCTCGAGCCCGATCCTCATGACCTGGTTGGCGAAGTAGATGCCGGCGCATGCGTGGTTGCCCGCCCCGAAGGCGAGGTGGGGCAGCGGCGGGCGATGCAGGTCGTACTGCGTCGGAGCGTCGTACCGACCGGTGTCGTGGTTGGCCGAGCCGTAGGACTGGATGACCGGGGTGCCGGCGGGGAGGTCCACCCCGGCCACGGTCACGTCCTTGGTCGTGATGCGAGCGGTCGCCGACCAGATCGGCGAGGTCCACCGCATGCCCTCGGCGATCGCTCGCGGGATGAGGGTCGGGTCGTCCACGACCTCCTCCAGCTGCTCGGGACGGCTGAAGAGGCCGACGAGGGTGGAGGCCATGCCGTGACCGGGCTCCTGCATGGCACCGAGGAGGTAGACGTAGATGGTGGGGTAGATGTAGTCGCGGTCCCGGGTCTTCCCCGGGGGCATCCCGTCGTGCAGCCAGTGCGAGATCGCACTGTCGTCGGGGTGCTCGATCCAGTGGTCGATCAGCGGGTCCACCGTCGCGCGGATCTCCGCCTTGGCCTCGTCCCCCTCGACGAAGCCCTCCGGGTTGGTGAACTCGCCGTTGTCGTCCACACCGGCGTTGGTGAAGGAGTGGGACAGCTTGTGGAACCACTCGCGGAGCTTGTCGGACGAGACGCTCTGCAGGCCCAGGAGGTCGCCGAGAGCGCGCACGCTCACCGGCTCGCAGAACTGCGCCACCAGCTCGGCTCGACCCGCGTCCTCGAAGTCCTCGAGCAGGCCCCTCGCGATGGGGCGGACGAGGTCGTCGATCCACCGGTCCACCTCCACCGGCTGCAGGGCCGGTTCGACCATCGATCGCAGGTCAGCGTGGATGTCGCCGTTGACGCCGATGATCGCCGGGTGCCCGAACGTCCGTCCTCCAGCCGGCGTGATGACGGCCTCGAAGTCCGGACTGGTGGCGATCTCGCGGCAGATCTCCTCGGTGGAGGCGACGTAGGAACCCAACACCGGGACGAAGGCCAGCGGCGCCTCGCGACGCAGCCGCTCGTACGTGGCGTAGGGGTTCCGCTCGAGGTCGGTCATGGTGACCTCGTCGAGCCAGGACAGGTCGGGTCGAGCGCCGGACTCACTGATGCCGGGCTGTGCGGTGGTGGTCATGCGGGACTCCTCAGTCGGGGTGTCGAGGTCGCTGACGCTAGGAACCCGCGGAGGCATCGCCGACACGGTTGGCGCGGATCCGGTACGGATCGCGCGGCCTGTTTGTGATGGACGTCTCAGGTAGGCTCCGCCGCATGGTCGACACCCGGCCTCGAGGGACGGCGCGAGACTGGCCGCGCGCCTCCCGGGACGTGGCTCGTGCCTACTTCCCCCACACCCTGCGGCCGCTCGGTGGCGCGCACCCGCCGCGGCTCACCCTGCACACCCTGGACCTCGGGGCCTGCCTGGTCGGTCAGGTCGGCTGGGGTGCTGACGTGGCCATCGAGTGCGACTACCCGGACTCCCTCGAGGTCAACCTGCCGCTCACCGGTCACCTCGAGAGCCGGGGGCGCTTCGGCACGCTCACCTCGGTCGCTGGTCAGGGAACCGTCTTCCGCCCGGACACCCCCTCGCTCATCAGCCACTGGGACGCGACCTGCACCGTGGTGGGCGTCAAGTTCGACAGAGCGTGGATCGAGCTCGAGGCCGAGCGGATCCTCGCCACTGACCGCGCACGGGTCGACTCGCTGCTGCCGGAGCAGCTCAACTGCGCCTCGGGCACCGCGGCCGCGTGGCACCAGTTCGTCCTGGGCCTGGTGTCCCACCTACCTCCCGGCCGGCCCGGTGACCAGACCGACCCGTTCCGACACCAGCTCGCCAGCGCCGTGGCCACCGGCTTCCTGACCGCCTTCGTGCCGGACGGACCGGCGGCGGGAACAGCCCGCCCGCGCGCCATCCGCCAGGTCGTCGACGCCGTTCACGACGACCCCGCCCGCCCGTGGGTCGCAGCCGATCTCGCCGAGCTGGCCGGCACCAGCGTCCGACGCCTCCAGGAGGGCTTCCGACACTGGCTCGGGTGCACCCCCATGCAGTACGTCACCGAGGTGAGACTGACGCGCGCCCACTGCGACCTGAGGGATTCCCACCTCACGGTGGCCGACGTCTCTGCCCGCTGGGGCTTCTCGAGCCCGTCCCGGTTCGCTGCCGCGTACGCCAAGAGGTACGGCACGACGCCGTCGGCGAACCGGCGCTAGCCACCGCGCCTATTCATGGCGGAGACCTGGAGTCACCCGGCGTCGCGGCGATTCTCCGTACTGCCGGTGGGCCGCCAATGCGGCGCCGTTCCGGGACCCTCGATGCACGTCGCCACAGGGACGGGTGTGCTGGAGCCGCTTGTCGGATCGGCGCCATCGCCGACGCCCAGTGTCGCCCGACGCCGAACGCCCCGGGCACATCGAGGCGGCCAGCGTGGGGGCGCGCGGGTTGCTCGGGTTCTACGGCTCGACTCCGGCGTACCGCTCGGTGCTCGAGATCGAGGGGCGCGGCGACCTGCAGCCCGAGCTCAACGCCCTGTCCAAGACCGGCGACATCATGACGATGATCGAC
>Ga0208056_100201_pt1 | contig 14638 bp, 15 predicted proteins | sample DeeseametaMP2052_FD_184178 | JGI IMG/M metagenome (GOLD analysis project Ga0208056, IMG submission 184178) | Marine microbial communities from the Deep Pacific Ocean - MP2052 (SPAdes) | ecosystem: Environmental > Aquatic > Marine > Oceanic | place: West of Cabo San Lucas, Mexico, North Pacific...
TTTGGATAACGATATTCGTAATGGGAATGTTAGGACTTTTATTTGATTTAACAATTAGAAAAATTATAGACAAAACAATTCCTTGGCGTGGAAAAGGTTAGATATGACAACAGTAGATTATAAATCTATTGCAAATAAATTAAAACTTGAAGGGAGGGCATTTATTAATGGCAAATATGTAGATGCGATTGATGGACAAAAATTTGAAAATATAAATCCAGCGACAGGCGATGTTCTTTGTTCTGTAGCAAAATGTAATAACAAAGATGTAGATGTAGCAGTAAAAGCTGCACGAAAAGCTTTTGAAAGTGGAGTTTGGTCAAAAACAGCACCAGAATTTAGAAAAGAAATTTTACTTAAGTTTGCTGAACTATTAAGAAAACATGGAAAAGAAAATTCAGTAATTGAATGTGTTGATGCAGGAAAATTAATTAATGATTGCTTAAATGAAGTAGCAAATGATACCCCAATGCATTTTCAATGGTATGCAGAACTAATAGATAAAACTTTTGGTAAAGTTTCTGCAACTGATCCATCAATAACTAGTTTAATTGTTAAAGAACCAATTGGTGTTGTTGCAGGTGTAGTTCCATGGAACTTTCCATTGATGATGGCTGTATGGAAAGCTGCTCCAGCTTTAGCAGCAGGGTGTTCAGTAATAATTAAACCTGCTGAAGACACTCCATTATCAGCGCTTAGAATTGCTCAAATTGCTAAAGAAGCAGGAATTCCTGATGGTGTGTTTAACGTTGTGCCTGGTTTTGGTGATGTTGGTGAAGCTTTAGGAAGGCATAACGATGTTGATGCAGTTTCATTTACAGGATCAACAGAGGTTGGTGGTTTGTTTATGAAATATTCAGGAGAAAGTAATTTAAAAACTATTGGTCTTGAAATGGGAGGAAAAAGTCCTTTTCTAGTTTTAGAAGATGCAAAAATAAATGATACTTTAATAGATAATGCTATCAACTCAGCTTTTTGGAATGGCGGCCAAAACTGTTCTGCGAATATGCGTCAGATTATTCATAGTAAAGTGAAAGATGAGTTTTTAGATAAAGTTTTAAAAAAAATAAAAAAAATTAAAGTTGGTGATCCATTGAATACGGAAACTAATATGGGATCTATGATATCTAGAACACATTTAGCTAAGGTTGATGGCTATATTCAAAAAGGTATTGATGAAGGGGCCTCAATGTTACATGGGGGAGTTTCAGATAGTAGTCAAAAAGGTTTTTTTGCTAAACCAACTCTTTTTGATAACGTAAAAGAAAATATGACAATTGCTCAAGATGAAATTTTTGGTCCTGTTCTTGGAGTTCTTACAGTAAACAATACAGAAGAAGCTCTAAAAATAGCTAAAAATTCTAAATATGGTTTACATGCAAGCGTATTTACTCAAGATATTAATAAAGCGTTTCACATAGCTAAAAACCTGCCATGTGGAACTATTTCTATTAATACATTTTCAGAAGGTGATATCAAAACTCCTTTTGGCGGTTATAAGCAATCTGGGTCATTGAGTAGAGATCAAGGAACGGAGGCGTTAAATCAATACCTTCAAACTAAAACAATCTGGATCAGTCATTCTTAAAAATAATGGTTAAACCATTTAAAGTAAATATCTCAGATCAAATTATTAAAGACACCTATGACAAGGTAAAAAAATATCCTTGGCATGAAATGCCTAATGATGGTGGTTGGGAATACGGAACTAATCTTGATTACATGAAAGAAATTTCCAAGTATTGGGTAAATGAATTTAACTGGCGAAAACACGAAGCAGAGATAAATAAATATTCCAATTTTACTACTGAAGTTGATGATATTGATATTCATTTTATTCACGAAAAAGGAAGTGGATCTAAGCCTATGCCTTTGATTATCATTCATGGATGGCCTGGAACTATAGTTGAATTTCTTCATATAATCGAAAAACTTGCTCACCCTGAACGTTTTGATGGTAAAGAGGAAGATGCTTTTGATGTAATTGCCCCTTCCTTACCAGGATTTGGATTTTCAGGTCGTCCATCACGTCCTATTGGTCCAAGAAAAATGGCAGATATCTTTAATAATTTAATGACTAAAAAACTTGGTTATAAAAATTATTTAGCACAAGGCGGTGATTGGGGTGGAGCTATTACTACTTGGCTTGGTTATGATCATCCAAAGACATGTAACGCAATTCATTTAAATATTTTTACTATGCGTCATCCTGATGGCCCGCAAACTAAAGAAGAAAAAGATTGGGAAACTAATTTTGAAAAAGATCAATTGATGCAAGATGGTTATAGAACACAACAAGCAACTAAACCTCAAACTTTGAGCTATGGAATGATGGATAGTCCAGTAGGAATTGCTGCTTGGATAATAGAAAAATTTTATTTTTGGTCAGATATTAAAAACAATGATATCGAAAGTGTTTATTCAAAGGATACTTTGTTAGCGAATATTATGGTTTATATAATAACGAAAACTTTTAATTCTGCCTCATGGATTTATTACGGTAGACGTGAAGAAGGAGGCCGTTTTCTTCCAAAAGATTTTCATCGCATTAAGATACCTACTGCAGCAGCACTATTTCCGGCTGAAATGTTATCATGGCCACCTCGATCATATGCTGAACGAATGTACAATATTAAGCGTTGGACTAAGATGCCAAAAGGTGGTCACTTTGCTGCATTAGAACAACCGAAGCTATTAATTGATGATATTAGAGCATTCGCTCGAACATTACGTTAAACTAATCAGTAACCATTTATTTAAGTGCCACAATACGTTTTATATATTTTGTTACATGGCAAAGGTGGGGATTGATAATCTTTCATTTCTGAATGATTGTCGTAAGGTTTTTTCAAATTCTTTAATAATTTTTTAAATGGTTCTAAATTATTATGATTTGAAGCTGCATCTAGAGCTTCTTCAACTTTATGATTTCGAGGAATAACATAGGGGTTATTTTCGTGCATCAAACTTAAAGAAAACTCCATAGTTTTGTTATTCATTTTTAAACGATTTTTCCATCTCTGATACCAATCAGTAAATTTATTATTTTGAAACATTTTAAACGATAAAATGTTTTTTTTAGCTAATGAACAAAAAGTATTTGTGTAGTCCGCATTGTTGGAATTCATCCATGATAGTAGTTCGTTAATTAAATTTTCATCTTCAGTTTTTTCTCCAATTAATCCTAATTTTTTGCGCATCATGTTCAGCCAATGCTTTTTATAAATTTCACCAAACTTATTGATATTTTCTTTTAAAATATCAATTGCCCTATCTTTGTTTTCATCAATTAATAATATCAATGACTCTGCAAATCTTGTTAAATTCCATTTTGTAATACCAGGTTGATTAAAATAAGCATAGCGACCATTATGATCAATTGAACTAAATACTGTTTCTGGATTGTAAGTATCCATAAAAGCACAAGGTCCATAGTCAATTGTTTCTCCTGAGATTGCCATATTATCCGTGTTCATCACTCCATGTATAAAACCAACTCTCATCCAATGTGTTACCAGTTCAATTTGTTTTTCCATAACAGTATTTAATAATCCAAGCGTTGGATTATTTAGATTTTTTAAATTAGGATAATGACGGTCAATTGCATAATTAACTAAAGTTTTTAAACTATTTATATCGCCTTTAATAGCTGCATACTGAAATGTACCTACACGTATATGACTTGATGCAACACGGGTAAGTATTGCTCCTGGCAAAAAGGTTTCACGAATTATACTTTCTCCTGTCGTAACTACAGCTAAACTACGTGTTGTTGGAATACCTAATGAATGAATAGCTTCGCTAACAATGTATTCACGTAACATTGGTCCTAGTGCTGCTCTTCCGTCCGCATCTCTTGAATAAGGAGTTTGACCAGAGCCTTTAAATTGAATATCAAATTTTTTATTATTTTTGGCAACATGTTCTCCAATCATAATAGCTCTTCCGTCACCAAGTATTGTAAAATGGCCAAATTGATGTCCTGCATAAGCCTGGGCAATACATTCTGATCCTTGTGGTAATAAATTTCCTGCAAACATTAAAGCCAAATGATCATCTTTAACATCGCAAAAATTTAAACCAAGTTCCTCGGATAAAGTCTCGTTAAGAATAATTAATTTTGGAGCTTTTGATGGCACTGGATTAAGTCGTGAAAACATCATTTCCGGCAGGCGAGCATAACTATTATTAAATCTCCAACCGGTTTTAGAAATTTCTGATATAATTTTACTCATTAGCTTTTTATACTAAAAATAAGTTCTTAAAACTAACAAAAAAAATAGATACAAATAAATTTATAATAAAAAATTCTTAATAGCATGATTAAATTGATCAGGTTGTTCCAAATGAACATTATGAGCACAATTTTTAAATATTATTAATTTACTATTTTCAATATTATTTTCTAAAGTTTGGATTTGTTCTAAATTGTAAGATTTGTCCTGATCACCCCATACAATTAATGTTTCATTTTTAATATTTTTTAAAGTATCAACACCATTCCAATTTTTAATAGCAACTAGTGAATTATCAGCTGTCTCCATAGAAGTTTGTTTTCCTGCATTAATACAAATATCAAAATATTTTGCATCTTCTCCTTTTATAAACCAAGTCTTTGCAATGTTTTTTGCTGTTATTTCTAAACCCTTTTTTTTAAAATTTTCTCTAGATTGATCTACTGTTTCAAATCGTCCAGGCATTTCTCCTCTGGGACCGGTGCTATAACAAACTAGCTTTGAAATTTTATCTCCACCTTTTTTTGCCATTTCTTGAACAATCATACCGCCCATTGAATGACCTAATAAATAAAATTTATCAATTTTTTTCTCTTCGAGACAGTTTAATAATAAATTAGCTATTGATTGAATGCTATTGTGTGATTTTACTTGATTACTTTTACCATAGCCTGGGAGATCTGGTGTTATTACTCTAAAATAATCTTTAAAAAAATCAATTTGTGATTCCCACATTCTTGATGAGCCTAAAAAACCATGAACTAAAACTAGAGGAAATCCTTTGCCTTCATCACCAATATATATGTCTTGCATATTTTACTTAATAACATAAATAAATAGGCATGTTAGAAAAATTTGAAAGAATTAAATTAGGACATTTTCCAACACCTATAGAACATCTTAAAAATATAACTAAATATTTAGGAGGCCCAAATATTTTTATAAAAAGAGATGACTGTACAGGTTTAGCAACTGGCGGAAATAAAACTAGAAAATTAGAATTTTTAATACCAGACGCCATAAAAAATAAAGCTGAATTAGTTGTGACTGTTGGTGCTGTACAATCTAATCATGCAAGACAAACAGCAGCCGCTTGCACATTAATGGGTTTAAAATGCCTTATTATTCTAGAACAAAGAGTTAAAGATCCGCCAGAAGCTTATATGAATTCCGGAAATGTTTTTTTAGATAAACTATTTGGAGCAGATATAAAGATATGTCCTAAAAATGAAAATTTTTTAGAATACTCCGAAAAAGTAATAGAAGATTTAAAATCACAAGGTACGAATGTTTATTTTATACCGGGAGGTGGAGCAAATTCAATTGGTTCCCTAGGATATGTAGAGTGTTTAAATGAAATAATAAAAGAAAATCATAAATATAATTTTTCACAAATTGTGCATGCAACAGGAAGTTCAGGAACACAAGCAGGTTTATTAGCTGGTAGAAAATATTTTAATTGCAGTATTCCTGTATCTGGAATCTGTATTAGATATGACAAAGCAACCCAAGAAAATAAAGTTTATACGGAAGCAAAACAAGTTTGCGAAAAACTTCAGTGCAGTATTTTAGATAAATCAGAAGTTGTTGTATACGATGAATATATTGGACCGGGTTACGGAGAACCTTCTGATGACATGATAGAAGCCACAAAGCTTTTAGCAAAAAAAGAAGCAATACTATTAGACCCAGTTTATTCAGGTAAAGGTTTTGCAGGTTTAATTGGATTAATCAAAAATAAAAAATTCACAAAAAATGATAATGTGCTTTTTATACACACTGGTGGTGCTGTTTCCCTTTCTGCTTACGAATGGGCATTTAATAAATAAACTTAATGCTATCAAATAAAAAAATTGTCTGTCCTAATAATTTAATCAATGTTGCAAAAAAAACAGGCATTGTTGATGCGGCTATTGTTAATGCTGGTGAAATATTTCCAATGGAATCTGTTCATAAAGCAGTTCAACATAATTTGATCAATCCAATATTTATTGGAAATGAAGGCGTAATAAGAAAACATGCAGAAAAACTAAGTTGGAATATATCAAAATATAAAATTATTGATGAAAAAGATGAAAATAGTACCGCACCCATTGCTGCAAAACTAGCAAGCGAAAGAAAAGTTAAAATTATAGTTAAGGGGCATATCCATACTGATGTTTTGATAAAAGCTGTTTTAAAAAGAGATTTAAATTTAATTGGAAAAAAAAGATTGAGTCATGTATGGCATATGACTTTAGGTGTTGATGATAAACCCTTTATTATTACTGATGGTGTTGTAAATGTATTACCCAAATTAGAAGTTAAAATGCATATTCTTAGAAATGCAGTAGATTTTGCAAATAAAATTGGAATTTCTAGACCAAAAGTTTCTGTATTATCTGCGACTGAAGAAGTATTAGAAAGTGTACCTAGTTCAATTGAAGCTGATTTAATTACTAAAAAAGCAAAAGAAGAAAACATCAATGCAGATGTTTTTGGTCCACTAGCCTTTGATAATTCGGTTTCAAAAAAATCTGCATCCATAAAAAAAATTAAAAATGAGGTTGCTGGAAATACGGATATTTTACTTGTTCCTAATGTTGAGGCTGGAAATGCTCTCGTTAAAATGATGATATATTTTATGGGAGCGTGCGCCGCTGGAGTTGTTCTAGGTGGTAAAACACCTGTCGTAATCACAAGCCGATCAGACGAAGCTGAAGCAAGGCTTGCTTCTATTGCAGCTGCTGTTGTTGCTCTAGAAAAATAAAAATTAATTTTAAAGTTTGTATTTTTTATTTAGTATATAAATATTTTATTTTATGAAAAAGAATTATCCAAGAAATATGATAGGTTATGGAGTAAAAATTCCTAAGATAAAATGGCCAAATAACGCAAAATTAGCTCTTCAAATAGTTTTAAACTATGAAGAAGGATCTGAAAATTGTGTATTACATGGAGATAAATTCTCAGAAGTATTTTTATCAGAAATCATAGGAGCTCGACCTATTAAGGGAAGACATATCAACATGGAGTCTTTTTATGAATATGGTTCCAGAAGAGGTTTTTGGAGAATTCACGAATTATTTCAAGAAAAGAAAATTCCATTAACTATTTTTGGAGTAGGTATGGCTTTGAAAAAAAATAATGATGTATGTGAAGCAATTAAACAATCAGACTATGAAGTTGCATCTCATGGTTGGAGATGGATTGACTACCAAAATGTTCCTAAGACTACAGAAAAAAAGCACATGCAATTAGCTATACAATCGATCAAAAAGATTTTTGGACAAAGGCCTTTGGGTTGGTATACCGGACGTTGTAGCCCCAATACTCGTGACTTGGTAATAGAAGAAGGGGGATTTCTTTATGATAGCGATTCGTATAGTGATGATTTTCCTTATTGGGAAACCCGAGGTAAAAAAAAACAATTAATCATTCCTTACACACTTGATAATAACGATATGAGATTTGCTACTAATCAAGGTTTTAATAGTGGAGATCAATTTTATACGTATCTTAAGGATAGTTTTGATGCTTTGTATAATGAAGGAAATTCGTTTCCCAAAATGATGTCAGTAGGATTACATTGTAGATTAATTGGAAGACCAGGAAGAATTCAATCTATAAAAAGATTTCTAGATTATGTTTTAAAACATAAAGAGGTATGGATTTGTAAAAGAATTGATATTGCTAAGCACTGGATAAAAAATTATTCAAACATATAATTTTTTTATGAGTAAAAATAAATGTATTTTTTCAAATGGATTAATTGATTTAGCTCAATCTAGATTGGGTTCTAAAGTCGTATTTAAGACGGATGAATTCTTTGCTTCGGCAAGTAGAATCATTAATCCAATGCCGCCTATATTCAAAGAAGGAGTTTTTGATAAACACGGCAAATGGATGGATGGTTGGGAAACTAGAAGAAAAAGAAGTAAAGGTCATGATTATCTTATTTTAAAATTAGGAAAGGCTGGAAGAATTTCTAAGGTTGATATAGATACATCTTATTTTTCCGGCAACCAACCAACAAAAGTTTCCATAGAAGCTTGTTTTAGTAAAAAGAATCTTCCAAGTAAAAATTCAAAATGGACTAAAATATTAAAAAAAAAATCTACTAAAGCAAACAGCCATCACTTTTTTAATATAAAAAATAAATCGGTTTTTACTCACATTAAATTAAATATTTATCCTGATGGTGGTGTTGCGAGACTGAGAATTTATGGATCTATGGAAATTAAAAAAATAAAAAAAAAAAAATCTACTAAAGCAAACAGCCATCACTTTTTTAATATAAAAAATAAATCAGTTTTTACTCACATTAAATTAAATATTTATCCTGATGGTGGTGTTGCGAGACTGAGAATTTATGGATCTATGGAAATTAAAAAAATAAATAAAAAAAAAATAATTAATCTTGCTTCTGTATTAAATGGAGCTTCGGTTATTGCATATAACAATGAACATTTTGGAAAAGCTGAAAATATTTTAGCACCAGGATCAGGTAAAAATATGGGAGATGGATGGGAGACAAGAAGAAGTAGAGGAAAAAATTTAGACTGGCTTATTCTTAAATGTGCTGCCGCAGGTAAAATTAAAAAAATTCAAATTGACACTCATCATTTTAAAGGAAATTACCCAGATATGTGTTCTCTGCAAGCAGCATATTTAAATGGAAAAATTTCTGCTAAATCTATTGTTAATAAATCGAAAAAATGGAAATTGCTGTTAAATAAAGTAAAGCTTCATGCACACAAAAAGCATAATTTTCAAAATAAACTAATGAAAAATAAAAAAGTAAATTATATAAAAATTAATATTTTCCCTGACGGTGGAATTTCAAGAATTAGAGTTTTCGGTAGAGTTGAATAATGGAATTAGTTATTAAACCAATAAAAATAACTAAAACAAATTTTTCTGCATTTGGAGACGTAATTTCATCTAATGATATAAAGCCAACTGATATAAATGCTGGATACGCAAAACGTTTTGATAATTTAGCAAATATCAATACTACAAAAGAGAAAGGGGGAACTATAGTGAGTATTTTTTCAGCCTTAAAAAGATCGTTCCCGATGAAAATTGATATGATGGAAAAGCATCCTTTGGGTAGTCAAGCATTTATTCCTATGAAAGAAACTACTTTTTTAAGTTTTGTAGCTCCTCCAGGCGAAAAACCAGATATTAATAAAATTGAATCATTTATTATTCCTCCAAGAACAGGAATAAATTATAAGCCGGGTATATGGCATTTTCCTTTAATTTCAACGGAAAATACAAACTTTCTTGTTATTGATAGAAAAGGTGATGGTGAAAATCTAATTATTCACAAATTCGAAAAAGAGAAAATTATTCTTGAGTATTAAAAAAATCCATTTTGAATTTTAAATTTGAATAAATTGCGTAGATTTAATTTATAGTGATATAAGAATATTTTTATAAACATGTATCTTAAAAATATTAATTTAAAAAATAAAATTGCTCTAGTGACCGGAGCGGGAAAAGGTATTGGCAAAGCCTGCGCAATTGCATTAGCGGAAGCGGGTGCTGATTTAATAATTATCAGCAGAACACAGAAAGATTTGGATAACGTTTCCAAACTAATAAAAAAATTGAAATCAAAATGTAGCACTTTTGCTTGTGATGTAACAAATTACATTCAAGTAAAAAATATTATACGTAAACAAAAAAAAATCGATATTTTGGTTAATAACGCAGGAACTAATATTCCTGAACATTTTACGAAGGTTCAGAAAAAAAATATGGAATACATGGTAAATCTGAATACAATAGCAACGTTTCATTTAGCCCAATTATGCACTTTAAAAATGCTAGAAACAAAAAATAGAAAAAAAATTGGCGGTTCAATTATCAATGTATCTTCTCAATTAGGTCATGTTGGTGCAGCCATCAGAAGTGTTTACAATATGACAAAATTTGGCTTAGAAGGTTTAACAAAAGGAATGGCTGTTGATTTAGCAAAAAACAATATTCGTGTAAACACGGTTTGTCCAACTTTTGTTGATACACCAATGACTAAAAAGTTTTTCAATAACAAAAAATTTAAAAGAGAAATAATTAATAATATTCCACTCGGTCGTATCGCTAAAGTCAGTGATGTTGCAACCGCTGTTGCTTTTCTTGCTTCAGATGCCTCTTCTATGATCACTGGAACATCCATATTAGTGGATGGTGGTTGGACTGCTAAATAAAGGAGGATTTAAATATGAGCAATTTTGAAGACGTAAAAACATTTATGGAAGCTTTCGGTCAAATAGTTAGAACTAAACCTCAATTTCCAAACGACAAAACCATGCTACTTCGATTTGATCTGATAAAAGAGGAATTAAATGAGTTAGAACATGCAATGAAAACAAAAAATTTAAAAGAAATTGCGGATGCCTTAACTGATATTTTATATGTAACTTATGGCGCTGGTTATGCCTACGGGATTAATTTAGATAAATGTTTTAAAGAAGTTCAAAGAGCAAACATGAGTAAATTAGGTAAGGATGGAAAACCTATTCATAATGAAAAAGGTAAAGTTATGAAAGGACCTAATTATTTAGAACCCAACCTAAAACAGTTTGTCGAGTGAATAAAAGAAAAATAACAAACCCTTTTAATGTAAAATTTGAACCATTTGATAATTATGGTTCGGTAGTTCCTGGAATGAGTTGGCACAAGATTACTTACAATAAAGAAACCGGACAAGGTACTTACGTATTAAAAATGGACCCTGGAGCTAAGAGCTTATCTCATGAACATACAAATTATGAAGAGTTTCTAATGCTAGATGGAGAGTTAATTGATCCTGATAATAAAGTTCTTAAAAAAGGAGATTTTGTAACTTTTGAACCTGGTTCAGCCCATTCTTCTTATACCAAAAATGGATGCTTAGTTTTAGTTTTCATGAGGGGTAAAAATAAACCAATTAAATAAAATTAATGGCTATTCATTTTACAAAAGAAGAATTCTTAGAAAGAAAATCTAAAGTTATTGCTAAACTAAAGAAAGAAAATCTGGATGGTTTATTAATGTTCAGACAAGAGTCTATGTATTGGCTAACGGGATACGACACATTTGGTTATGTATATTTTCAATCTTTAATTTTAACTTCTAAAGGAGATTTAATCTTATTAACTAGAGCACCAGATTTAAGACAGGCTCAAAATACTTCCATTATTAAGGATATTCGGATTTGGATGGATAAAGATAATGCTAATCCTGCTGATGAATTAAAGAATATTTTATCAGAATTAGGATTAGAAAAATCTAGTCTGGGGGTTGAGTATGAAGCATATGGTTTAACTGGAAGGAATGCCATTCGATTAAATAATTCATTAGAAAACTTTGCATCCCTTCATGATAAATCTGAATTAATTTCTTATTTAAGAATTACTAAATCTCCCACTGAAATAGTTTATGTAAAAAAGGCAGCGGAACTTGCAGACAATGCTATGGAAGCAGTATGGAAATATGCACACGCTGGGCAAGATGAGGCAAAAATATTGGCTGAAATGCAAGGTGTTATTTTTAAGGGTGGAGGAGATTACCCTGCTAACGAGTTTATCATTGGATCGGGAAAGAACGCTCTACTTTGTCGCTATCAAAGTGAAAAACGAAAATTAGATGAGATTGATCAACTTTCTTTAGAATGGGCAGGAACTTATAAACACTACCACTCTGCCTTGTTCAGAACGATACCGATTGGAAAAGTAAACGACAAGCAAAAAAAAATGTATGCGGCTTGCGTGGAAGCTTTAAAAAGCTGTGAAAATAAATTAAAACCTGGAAATAAAGTTGGTGAAGTATTTGATGTACATGCCGATGTTTTTGACCGTTTGGGATATAAAAAATCTAGAATGAATGCCTGCGGCTATTCTCTTGGAACAACTTTTTCTCCAAACTGGATGGATTGGCCCATGCTTTACACTGGAAATCCAGTAGTTCTGGCTCCAGGAATGGTCTTCTTCATGCACATGATCTTGATGGATAGTGAGAACGAATTGGCTATGAACCTAGGAGAAACGTACCTTATTACACCTTCCGGAAATGAAAGACTGGGAAAAAAGAAACTAGATCTGGTTATCGGTTAGCCTTCTCTTTGTTCTCAAAATGTCTAAACGGAGCCTAGGTACAAGTCTAGTATAAGTGTCCTATATTTTATAGGACAATAATTCTTTAAAACAGAAACACGCTTAGAGATAGTTTTTTTATTTATCCCGCCTCAAGTTTCGAGGTGAGGTGTTGGCAATCATATTCAGGTGCTCAATCGGTTTACAATTCGCCGACCACCAGGTTCTTAACTGCGACAAAAAATTCTTTCTCTTTTATTTCCTCCGACAATTTTTAAACACAATCTCTCACTACATAGACGCTCAATGAGAACTGCAACTAAATATCCTCTACGAAAGTCACCGAAATCTTATATATCCTGGGCACTTATTCTTGTATTCTTATCAGTAGTGGTAGGGCTGGCGTAAAAAATGAGAATTATTTTTTTTTACGCTTTTATTTTCCTCTACTGGACTGTGATGATTAGCGGTCCTCTTAATTTAATATAAAATTTTTAACTATTCTTTTTAAAAAAACCCCATAAGAAATTTCACTATGTAAACGAACGCAACTAATAGAAAAACTGCAAGCATTATTCTATCAAAAATTCTATGTTCTTTTCTTTTTTTGCGCCACATTCAATTAATTTATCTTCTCCATGTTTTAGTAAATTTTTTCTTATTTTTTTTGTATTCTTGAATAATATTGTCTACCTCTTTTTCGGGTACACCTTGAGGTTTCAACATATCTTTTGCATCAGCTATTTTACCGTCCAATATAAGATGTAGAACTGTGAGTTTATCCTTATCAGTAAAATCTTTAGTATGTAGCTTTAAAAGATCTTTTTCTAACTTCCTTGTTGATTGATTTTTCAAATATTTTTTCTTTCTTTATTTTGTTTATATCAAACTTTGAACAAGATCCGGTCTAAATAAAAACATTTAGTCTTCCTATATTAGGTTCAATGCGAACTTATTATTATATTTTTATATTTTTTCTCTGGACTTTCTTAATTGGTGGATCTGTAAATTTTCTTTTTGATTTGAAAATTTTATAATTTTTTTATTTATCCCGCCTCTAGTTTCGAAATGCTTGTTAAATGTGAATCCCAAGGCTTTTAAGGTATACCTATTTTAAATAAATAATCAAATCAACAGACTTTTATAAGATGAAGTCTTAATAGGTTTGAAATCTCGCCCATGTTTGTATTCTGGTCGAGCAAATTTGGTTTGAGCATTATCGCACGGATTAAGAATAGCTGAAAAAATTGCTCTGTCCAAGGGTGACATATTATGTGCTGAACCATGTACCAAGTTATCTACAAAAATCACAACTGTACCAGCTTTCCCACGAGCCGATATAATTCCATTTTCTTTTACAATAGCTTTGACAGTCTGCTGATCAACAACCCATAATGGATAATTCGTAGTGACAGTATCCAGTTTTGATGGTGCAGAACCATATTTATGAGATTTGGGAATGAAGAAAAGTGGACCATTGAATTCAGTAACATCATCAAGAAAGACATGTAAATTCAAAGCCAGTGGTTTGGGCACTCCATCTTCTCCGAAATGGGTTGCAAAATCGTAATGCCATTGCCAAACTTCACCAGTAAAGGCAGCTTTGACGTTAATTTTTGTCTGCTGAATATAAAGATTATGACCACGTATCTGGCACGCAGGTTCAAAAAAATTAGGGTGCCGCGTGAGATCATCAAAAATCTTGCTCCGAAGATGTAGACCCATTGCAGTACGAACTACGCCCGAAGACTTTTCAATTATGTTAGCCTCAGTCTTCTCATTAAAGACTGTTGTCATGGTTTTGCGAAGATTATTTACTTCTTCATTTGAAAAGCAACCTGGTAGAATGACATATCCAAGTTCGTCGATTTCTTTAAGTTGGCTTTTATTGAGTCTCATTATATTTATCTCATTTCATCTCATCTTAATCCTACACCAGATTTCTTGGATAGTCAGTTTGGCATAATTGTAGGATTTTGTAGTAGAACTAGACCATAACTGGACCATAAGGAGATAAACTGGTTTTTTAAAATATAAAATGATAAAAAGTGTAGGAAGGTCTCGTAGTTCAGTTGGATAGAACGTTGGTTTCCTAAACCGAAGGTCGTAGGTTCGAATCCTACCGAGACCGCCAATAAAATTAAATTTTCTAGAAAAATTTAGATAATTGATTTTTTCTTAACCAATCTATCACCAAAAAAATAAATGATATTCTTTTCCAACGTCTTAGTTTAAATTATTAATCTGATCTATCCATTTTTTCTTCTCATCCTCGCTTAAAAAAGATGATTTAAATGAATTTATAGCCAATTTTTTCACATCTTCCATTGAAAGATTTAAAGA
>Ga0208056_100204_pt1 | contig 14292 bp, 10 predicted proteins | sample DeeseametaMP2052_FD_184178 | JGI IMG/M metagenome (GOLD analysis project Ga0208056, IMG submission 184178) | Marine microbial communities from the Deep Pacific Ocean - MP2052 (SPAdes) | ecosystem: Environmental > Aquatic > Marine > Oceanic | place: West of Cabo San Lucas, Mexico, North Pacific...
CAAGCTGTTCGGCGTGCTGTTCCAGGACGGCGCGATGTTCGGCTCGATGAACCTCTACGACAACGTCGCCTTCCCGCTGCGCGAGCACACCAAGAAGTCCGAGTCCGAGATCCGCTCCATCGTCATGGAGAAGATGGACCTCGTCGGTCTGCTCGGCGCCGAGGACAAGCTGCCCGGTGAGATCTCCGGCGGCATGCGCAAGCGGGCCGGCCTGGCCCGCGCGCTGGTGCTCGACCCCGAGATCGTCCTCTTCGACGAGCCGGACTCCGGTCTCGACCCGGTGCGCACCGCGTTCCTCAACCAGCTCATCGTCGACCTGAACGCGCAGATCGACGCGACGTTCCTCATCGTCACCCACGACATCAACACCGCGCGCACGGTGCCCGACAACATCGGCCTGCTCTACCACAGGCACCTGGCGATGTTCGGCCCCCGCGAGATGCTCCTGTCCTCCGAGGAGCCCGTGGTGCGGCAGTTCCTCAACGCCCAGCGCGTCGGCCCGATCGGCATGTCGGAGGAGAAGGACGCCGACGAGCTCGCGGCGGAGAAGGGCCAGGAGCTGCCGCCGCTGCCGCCGATCCCGATGCAGCTCGAGCCCTCCAACGGCATCCCGCGCCGGTCCCAGCGCGAGCCGGGGGCCTGGTGCCGCGAGAACGGCGTGACGCCCCCGCCGGGCTCGTTCGAGGAGAACATGACCATGACCACGGGCGCCTGAGGGGTACGAGACACACGTGGCGTCCATGACCGCGACCAGGGCGCTCGCTCCGGTCGGGGCCGCAGGCAAGCTCTTCGCCTTCGGTCTCGACGTGGGGCGGGCCCTGTTCCGACGACCCTTCCAGCTGCGGGAGTTCATCCAGCAGGCCTGGTTCATCGCGTCGGTGACCATCATTCCGACCGCCCTCGTGGCGATCCCCTTCGGCGCCGTCATCGCGCTGCAGGTCGGCGGCCTGATCAAGCAGTTCGGTGCCCAGTCGTTCACCGGCTCGGCCTCGGTGCTGGCGGTGGTCCAGCAGGCGGCACCGATCGCGACGGCCCTGCTGATCGCCGGTGCCGGCGGCTCGGCGATCGCCGCCGACCTCGGTGCTCGCAAGATCCGCGAGGAGCTCGACGCCATGATGGTGCTGGGCATCGACCCGATCCAGCGCCTCGTCGTGCCCCGCGTGCTCGCCGCCATGCTCGTCGCAGTGTTCCTCAACGGCCTGGTCTCCGTCGTCGGTGTCGCCGGCGGTTACGTCTTCAACGTCGTCCTCCAGGACGGCACACCCGGCGCCTACATCGCCAGCTTCACCGCCCTCGCCCAGCTGCCCGACCTCTGGGTCGGCCTGGTCAAGGCCACCATCTTCGGTCTCATCGCCGCCGTCGTCGCCGCCTACAAGGGCATGAACGCGGCGGGTGGCCCCAAGGGCGTGGGTGACGCGGTGAACGAGTCCGTCGTCATCACCTTCGTCCTGCTCTTCATCGTCAACTTCGTCATCAGCGCGATCTACCTCCAGGTCGTGCCCCCGAAGACGGGCTGATCCCATGGCGAACCTCAAAGCGGTCTACACCAAGCCCCTCTCGTCCCTCGACGACCTGGGCCAGCAGCTGGCGTTCTACATCCGTGCCCTGGTGGCCGCGCCCGCCGCGGCCGTGCGCTACCAGAAGGAGGTCATGCGGATCCTCGCCGAGGTCACCCTCGGTTCCGGCTCCCTGGCCGTCATCGGCGGCACCGTCGGCGTCATCGTCTCGATGACCTTCTTCACCGGAGCGCAGGTCGGGTTGTCCGGCTACGCCGCGCTCGACCAGATCGGCACCGCGCCGTTCGCCGGCTTCGTGTCGGCGTACTTCAACACCCGCGAGATCGCCCCGCTAGTGGCCGGCATTGCGCTCGCGGCGACCGTCGGCTGCGGTTTCACCGCCCAGCTCGGCGCGATGCGCATCTCCGAGGAGATCGACGCCGTCGAGGTGATGGCGATCCCCTCGATGCAGTACCTCGTCTCGACCCGCATCGTGGGTGGGCTCATCGCGATCATCCCGCTGTACGTCGTGGGGCTGCTGTCCTCCTACTTCGCGACCCGCCTGACGGTCACGCAGTTCTACGGCCAGTCCGCGGGCACCTACGACCACTACTTCAACCAGTTCCTGCCGCCAGGCGACGTGCTGTGGTCCTTCGGCAAGGTGCTGGTCTTCGCCGTCACCGTCATCCTGATCCACTGCTACTACGGCTACACCGCCTCCGGCGGCCCGGCCGGCGTGGGCGTGGCCGTGGGTCGTGCGGTGCGGACGTCCATCGTGGCCGTGAACGTCATCGACCTCTTCTTGTCGATGGCGATCTGGGGCACCACCACGACCGTGAGACTGGCGGGCTAGGCGGATGTTGAAGCAGTTCAAGCTCCTCGGGATCGTCTTCCTCGCGCTGCTCCTCAGCGGCGTGTGGCTGACCTATGCCGTGTTCACGAAGAAGTTCGCCGAGTACGACGAGGTGACGCTGCAGTCCTCGACCCTCGGCCTCCAGCTGCCCACCCGAGGCGACGTCAAGATCCGGGGCGTGATCATCGGCGAGGTGCTCGACTACGAGCCCGTCGCCGACGGTGCCGAGGTGACCCTGGGCATCTACCCCGACGAGATCGACCAGGTCCCGGCCAACGTCACCGGGCAGATCGTGCCCAAGACGCTGTTCGGCGAGAAGTACGTCTCGCTGGTCATCCCCGAGGCCCCTGCCTCGGAGTCGATCCAGGCCGGCGACGTCATCGACCAGACCAAGACCGCCACCGAGGTCGAGGCCGTGCTCAACGACCTCTACCCGCTGCTGCGCACCGTGCAGCCGGCCGAGCTCAACATGACCCTCAATGCGCTGGCGACGGCGCTCGAGGGCCGCGGCGACCAGCTCGGCGACAACCTCGAGACCGTCGACCGCTACCTCAAGCGGTTCAACCCCCAGCTGCCCGCGCTGGTCGAGGACCTCCGCCTCACCGCCGAGGTCTCCGACATCTACGCCGACGTGCTGCCCGAGGTGGGACAGATCCTGCGCGACCAGATCACCACGCTGGGCACGCTGGAGGACCGCGAGGACACCCTCAACGCGCTGTTCAACGACGTGTCGGCGTTCTCCGGCAGCGCCGAGGACTTCCTGCGCACCAACGGCGACAACCTGATCCGCCTCGGCGAGGTCAGCGAGCCCCAGGTGACGATGCTGGCCAAGTACGCCCCCGAGTTCTCCTGCTTGGCCAAGGGCATCGTCAACGCCGGCAAGCTGCAGGCCGAGGCCTTCCGCAACTTCACCCTCCACATCGTGCTGGAGACGCTGCCCAACCAGCCGCGCGGCTACAACGTCAACGACGTGCCCCGCTACGGCGAGGACCGCGGCCCCACCTGCCTGACCCTGCCCAACCCGCCCTGGAGCCAGGACAACCCCGTGCGAGCCCAACCGAACATGGACGACGGCGTGGACGAGCCGACGGGCAAGGGCACCTCGCGCGTGGCCCCCGGTCCGTGGTTCCGCAGCAGCGAGGGCTGGACCGGCACCGCGGACGAGTCCTCCTTCCTCAAGGAACTGCTCGCCCCCGGCCTGGGGGTCAGCTCCGCGGACGTCTCCGACCTCGGGCCGCTGCTGCTCGGCCCGATGGCCCGCGGAGCGGAGGTGAGCATGCGATGAAGATCCTCGATGCCAAGACCTCCGTCGACCTCGTCAAGCTGATCGTCTTCATCGTGGTCACGACCCTGGCCACCGGTCTCCTGGTCGTCATGGTCGGCAACCTGACCTTCGGGGCGTCCAAGCCCTACAAGGCCGAGTTCGTCGACGCGACCGGCGTGGTCAAGGGTGATGACGTCCGGGTGGCCGGCGTGAAGGTCGGCAGCGTGACCGACATCGAGATCATCGACCGCACCCGGGCCCTGGTCTCCTTCGACGTCGACTCCGACGTCTCGGTCAACCTCGCCACCCACGCCGCCATCCGCTACCGCAACCTCGTCGGCCAGCGCTACATCTCGCTGAGCCAGCAGGTGGGCGACACCACGCCGCTGGAGGAGGACGCCGTCATCGACGTCCGCAACACCAGCCCGGCCCTGGACCTGACGGTGCTCTTCAACGGCTTCAAGCCGCTGTTCCAGGCGCTCTCGCCCGACGACATCAACCAGCTGTCCTTCGAGATCGTCCAGGTCTTCCAGGGCGAGGGCGGGACGCTGGAGAGCCTGCTGGGGCACACGGCCTCGGTCACCAAGACGCTCGCCGACCGCGACGAGGTCATCACGGACCTGATCGTGAACCTCGACGACGTGCTGGACCGGATCGCCGACCGCGACAGCGAGCTCAGCGACCTGATCATCAGCTTCAAGCAGCTGGTCAAGGGCCTCAAGCAGGACCGCAAGCCCATCCTGGACTCCCTCGAGCAGATCTCGGCGCTCTCGGAGGAGACCGCGTCGCTGGTCACCGGCATCCGCAAGCCGTTCACCAACGACATCAAGCAGCTGCGCCGCTTCGCCGACAACGTCAACCGCAACAAGGGTGAGCTCGACCGTGCGCTGCAGGTGCTTCCGATCAAGCTGGAGAAGGTGGGCCGCACCGCGATCTACGGCTCCTACTTCAACTTCTACCTCTGCCACTTCCAGGGTCGCGTCCGCCTCCCCGGCGGCAGCTCGGTCCCGGTCGACTACAACGTGGGTGGAGCGAGGTGTGACCTCGGATGAAGCCCTTCCGTGAGCGCAACCCCGTCGTCGTGGGTGCCATCAGCATCGCGGTCCTCGCGATCGCGCTGGTCGCGGCCTTCCGGGCCCAGGACCTGCCCCTGATCGGCGGCGGCGACACCTACTACGCCAACTTCTCCGAGGCCGGCGGCATCAAGGTCGGCGACGAGGTCCGCATCGCCGGTGTCCGCGTGGGCGCCGTCGAGAGCATCGAGCTCGACGGTGACAAGGTCCACGTCGGGTTCCGCATCAAGACCGACTCCCAGTTCGGCCCGACCTCGCGCGCCGACCTGAAGGTCAAGACGCTGCTCGGCGACATGTTCCTCGCCATCGAGCCCGCCGGCTCCGGCCAGATGGCCGAGGGCACCACGATCCCGGTGGAGCGGACCAGCTCCCCCTACGACGTGGTCCAGGCCTTCGAGGGCCTGGCCGACACCGCCGGCGACATCAACACCGACCAGCTGGCGCAGTCCCTGACCACGCTGGCCGACCTCTCGCGCAACACCCCGGAGGAGTTCCAGGGGGCGTTGGAGGGCGTCTCGGCGCTGTCGTCCAACGTCGCGGCCAAGAACGACGAGATCAACTCGCTGCTGAAGAACCTGCGCCGGGTCTCGACCGTCCTCGACGACCGTGACCAGGACATCATCGAGCTGATGGAGGACTCCGACGTCCTCTTCCGTGCCCTGGTCGCGCGCCGCGACGCCGTGCACCGGCTCCTCGTGTCGACCACGCAGCTCTCCCAGGAGCTCACCGCCCTGGTGCGCGACACCCGCGCAGACCTCAGGCCGGCCCTGGAGAGCCTCGAGGAGGTCCTCGACGTGCTCAACAAGAACGAGGACAACATCGACGACAGCATCCGGCTGATGGCGCCGTTCTACCGGGTCTTCGCCAACACCCTGGGCAGCGGACCCTGGTTCGACACCTACATCCAGAACTTCCCGCTGGCCCCGCTGCCCGACCTGACCGACGGAGGTGGGATCGGATGAGCGCCGTGTCCAGCGTCCTGGGCCGCCTCGTGGTCCCCGTCGTCCTGCTCGCCCTCGTCGTCGTCGCCGCGTTCACGCTGTTCGGCGAGGAGGAGCGCAAGACCCTGACCGCCAGCTTCCCGCGAACCGTCTCGGTCTACGAGGGCTCCGACGTGCGCGTCCTGGGCGTCCCGGTCGGCACCGTCGACACGGTCACCCCCTCGGGCACCGAGGTCGTGGTGACCATGAGCTACGACCCGGAGGTGCAGATCCCCGCGGACGCGAAGGCCGTCATCATCGCGCCGTCGATCGTGGGCGACCGCTTCATCCAGCTGACCCCGGCCTACACCGGGGGAGAGGTGCTGGCCAGCGGCGAGGTGATCGGCGTCGACCGCACCGCCACCCCGCTGGAGCTCGACGACATCTACGAGAGCCTCGACGACCTCAACGTCGCGCTGGGCCCCAACGGTGCCAACGAGAACGGCGCACTCACCGACCTGCTCGAGGTCACCGCCGACAACTTTGCCGGCCAGGGAGCGCGCTTCAACCAGACGATCTCCGACTTCGGGGACCTCAGCGCGACCCTCGACGACAACAAGGAGGAGCTCTTCTCCTCCCTGACCGAGGTGCAGGCCTTCGTCAGCACCCTCGCTGAGAACGACACCACGGTGCGCCAGTTCAACACCTCCCTCGCCGACGTCAGCGAGCTGCTCGCCGGTGAGCGCCAGGAGCTGGTCGCGTCGCTGGACAACCTCGGCACCGCCCTGGGCCAGGTCAAGGACTTCGTCGAGACCAACCAGGACGTCCTCGGCCGCGACATCACCAAGCTCAACCGCGTCGCGAAGGTGCTGGTCAAGCAGCGTGCGAACCTGGAGGAGGTGGTGGCGGTGGCCCCGCTGGCCCTGAACAACCTCTACCTGACCTACAACCCGCAGACGGGCACGCTCGACACCAACGCCAACGTCGGCAACGCCGAGTACCAGCTCATCAACGACCCCGGCCTGGTGCTGTGCACCGTCGTCAACTCCGTGGACCCGACCGGAGCGCTGTGCGACCTGATCCAGGCGACCGCGCCCCGCACGGCCACCGGGACCGGTGCCCGCACCGTGGCGCCCCAGGTCGCCGACCCCACGCTGGGCGGTCTCGTGGAGGTGACCCGCTGATGCGCCGTACGACGCTGCGCCGCACGCGCCTGGCCCTCGGCCTGCTCGCGGCCTCGCTGACCCTGTCGGCGTGCGAGTTCGACGTCTACTCGCTGCCGCTGCCCGGTGGCCCCGACACCGGGGAGGACCCGATCACCGTGACCGCGATGTTCGCGGACGTGCTCGACCTGGTGCCCAAGTCGACGGTGAAGATCAACGACATCACCGTCGGTGCAGTCACCGACGTCGACCTCGACGGCTACACCGCGCTGGTCACCATGGAGCTGCAGAACGACGTCGACCTGCCCGACGACGCGGTGGCGCGCCTGCGGCAGACCTCGTTGCTCGGGGAGAAGTTCGTCGAGCTCGACGCGCCCGCCGACGGCGGCAACGCCGAGCGGCTCGGCGACGGCGACCTCATCCAGCTCGAGCAGACCGGTCGCAACCCCGAGGTCGAGGAAGTGCTCGGCGCGCTGTCGCTGGTCCTCAACGGCGGCGGTGTCGCGCAGCTGAAGACGATCGCCTCCGAGCTCAACAACGCCCTCGAGGGGCGCGAGGACTCCGCGCGGTCGGTGCTGCGCCAGCTCGACGTGTTCACCGAGACCCTCGACGACAACAAGGCCGACATCGTCGACGCCATCGAGCGGCTCAACCAGCTGGCCATCTCCGTGCGCCAGCAGCAGGGCACCATCGACGAGGCGCTCGACGAGCTGCCCAGCGCCCTGCGGTCGCTGGACCGCCAGCGCGAGGACCTCGTCACGATGCTCGAGTCGCTCAACGAGCTCGGTGACGTCGGGGTCCGGGTCATCGAGGAGTCCAAGGACACCACGATCGAGACCTTCCGCCAGCTGCAGCCGGTGCTGACCGAGCTCGCGAACTCCGGTGACGCCTTCGTGAAGGCCTTCAACGTCTTCTTGACCTACCCCTTCGTCGACGAGGTGGTCGGCCGCGACCCGCAGGTCGCGCGCAACCTGCACATGGGCGACTACACCAACCTCTCCGTCGAGCTCGAGGTGGACCTCTCCCTCGGCCTCACCGGTGTGCCCACCAGCCTGCCGACCCTGCTGCCGACCGAGCTGGAGCCGACCGCGGTGGTGGGCGCCGTCCTCAACTGCCTCACCAGTGGCGACCTCACCTCCAAGGCGTGCCAGAAGGTGCTCGCTGACGTCGAGCTGCTGCTGCAGCTGCGCGAGGAGTGCGCCAAGCCCAAGAACGAGGACGTCGTGGTCTGCACCCTGCTCACCCAGGTGCCGGGCCTGCCGGCGATCGGCGGGCTCAACGAGCTGGAGCTCCCGCTGCTCGGGGGCGGTCTCGGGCTGAACCGTCCGGCCCCCGGCGACGGCCGTGAGCCCACCGGGCCCCGGGTCGCCGACCTCGCCGCGCTCTACGACGCCGACCTGGTCGGCCTGATGATCCCGGGGATGGTGGTGTCGTGATCACGCGCCGTACCAAGATCCAGCTGCTCGTCTTCGTCGTCATCACGCTCGTCGGGTGCAGCTTCGTCGGGGCCCGCTACGCCAAGCTGGACCGGCTGTTCTACGACAGCGCCTACACCGTCACCGCGCACTTCGGGTCCTCCGGCGGCATCTTCGCCGGCGCCGAGGTGACCTACCGCGGCGTGCAGATCGGCAAGGTCGACCGGCTGGTCCTCACCGAGGAGGGCGTCGACGTCGAGCTGGCGATCGACAACGAGCACGACGCCATCCCCGCGGCGACGCTGGCGGTCGTCGGCAACAAGTCCGCCGTCGGTGAGCAGTACGTCGAGCTCCAGCCGAAGTCCAACGACGAGCCCTACCTCGCCGACGGCTCTGAGATCTCGATGGCCGACACCCGGACCCCGATCCAGGTCGAGACCCTGCTCTCCAACCTGGCCACCACGGTCGGCTCCGTGGACCGCAAGGCCCTGCAGACGACGGTCACCGAGCTGGGCTCCGCGTTCGCCGGCACCGGTGAGGAGCTGCAGCGGATCATCGACACCGGCAACGACTTCATCAACGCCGCCAACGACAACTTCGACACCACCACGGCGCTGATCCGGGACAGCAACACGGTCCTGAACGGTCAGATCGCCTCCGAGAGCGCGATCCGCTCCTTCGCCCGCGACCTCTCGCTGTTCACCGGGGCCCTCGCCGACGCCGACCCGGCGATCAACAAACTGCTGGACAACGGCTCGGGCGCTGCGGTCGCGCTGCGCCGCTTCATCGACGACAACGAGGTCGAGCTCGGCGACCTGGTGAACAACCTGATCACCACGGGCGAGACCGTCGTCCGTCATCTGGACGGGCTCGAGCAGATCCTGGTGATCTACCCCTACGTCGTCGAGGGCGGCTTCACCGTCGTCTCGAAGTCGCCGGACACCGGGCTCTACGACGCCCACTTCGGCCTGATCATCACCGACAACCCGATCTGCCATCAGGGGTACGAGAGCACCGACCGACGGCCCCCGCAGAACGGCGCGAACCGGCCGATGAACGAGAAGGCCCGTTGCGAGGAGCCGCCGGCGGTGAGCAACGCCCGCGGTGCGCAGAACATCTACGACCGCTTCCGTGCCCCGGCCGACTACGACTCCGAGGTCGTGGCCTCCTACGACCCCGAGTCGGAGACCCTCACCTGGGGTGACCGCGTACCGGGCTCCTTGACCTCCCCGGGTAGCGTGGCGCCGCGCACCCTGGGGAAGGAGTCCTGGAAGTGGCTGTTCCTCCAGCCCCTGACGTCGAGCCGGTGAGCGGCGAGGACGCCGATCAGCAGCACGAGTCCCACGACCGCAGCTCCACCTCGCCGGGCTTCCGGCTGGTGCTGGCGGTCGTGCTCGTGCTGGTGCTGATCGGCTCCCTGGTCACCACCGGGCTCCTGCTGGCCTCCCGCACGTCGGCGGCCAGCGGCGGTCTGCCCGGCCGGGTGGGCGCGCTGCTCTCCGGTGAGAACGCCGTGGCCGCCGAGCGCGAGGCGGTGCTCTCTGTGGCGACCCAGTTCATGCTGCGGGTCAACACCTACGGGCCCGAGGACCTCGCCGAGGACGGCACCATGCCCGACTACCGCGAGCGGGTGGGCGAGCTGATCACGCCGGCCTTCCGCGCGGACTTCGAGCAGCAGGTCGGCACCGCCGAGCTGACCGTCGCCCAGGCCCAGCTGGGTCGCCAGGCCGAGATCTACGGTGCCGGGGTCTCCGGGATGGACGCCGACTCCGCGACCGCGCTGGTCGCCGGGGCCTTCGTGAACTCCTACCCCGGCAGCGGCAAGCGCGCCGACGAGCGCATCGAGACCGATCCCGCGCCGTTCCGGGTCCGGGTCTCGCTGGTCAAGGTCTCCGGGGAGTGGTTGGTCGACGACTTCACCCCGGTCACCGGCAGCGGGGTGACGCTGGACCCGAGCGAGTCCCCCGAGCCGGGCGCGGACCCCAGCACGGCCCCCGACGCACCGGGTGCGGACGACCCCAGCCCCACCGCCGAGCCCACGGAGGACGAGCAGTGAGCGCCGGGCCGAGCTGGTACGACCTCCTCGGGGTCGAGCAGGACGCCTCCGCCGAGGAGATCCGGTCGGCCTGGCGTGCCGCCATCGCCGACCTCGACCCCTCCGACCGACGCTTCCGCTCCTACAACCAGGCGGCCGAGGTGCTGCTGGACCCCGCCTCGCGGTCGGCGTACGACGCCGGGCTGGACGGCCCGGTCGCCCCGGTCGCCCCCGCCCCGGCGGGGGCCCCGGCGGCTCCTGTCGCCGCCGTCGACCCGGTCGCCGCGTCGGCTCCGGCGCCGATCGAGGGCACCTCCGCGGACGTCGAGGACAGCGGTCGCGCTCCCGGCCGGCGGCTCCCGGTGGTGCCGGCCTGGGCGCTCGTGGTCCTCGCGGTGCTCGCCGGACTGGCACTGACGGTGGCGGTCGTGGCCGCGGTCCGCGCCCCCGAACCGGTCAGCGACAAGGGCGGGGTGCTGGTCGAGGAGTCGGCCGAGCAGGCCCGCGCCGCGGCCGTGCGTGCGATCGTGCCGGTGCTGTCCTACGACTACCGCCGCCTCGACGAGGACGCCGCGGCCGCCCGCTCGTACATGACCGCGGCCTACCAGGACGACAAGTACGACCCGTTGTTCAGCCTCATCGAGGACAACGCCCCCGGCACCCAGACGGTCGTCGGTGCCAAGGTGGTCGACTCAGCCGTCGTGCGCACCGGCAGGGACCGGGTCGACGTGCTCCTCTTCGTCGACCGGCCGACCACGAACAAGCAGGTCAGCGAGCCGATCGTCTACAAGGACCAGGTCACCGTGACCATGGCGAGGGTCGACGGCCAGTGGCTCGTGGACGGCCTGCAGACCACGCCGATCCAGGAGTGAGAGCGGGGCGCGGTCCACAGCCGCGCCTGCGAGGTGCTTGACCTCGGGCGTGCGACGCCCCACACTCATCGAGACGTTCGATCCGAGTGGACGCCGTTCTTGTGGCGCGCCCGACGAGTGTGTAAGGTGGCGCTTTGCGCCTGCCCTCAAATGCTCTTCAGCCTGTCCGGTGGCTGACTTGTGGGGGGCTCGCGCCATCGATGAGCTGACCCGTCGAAGGATCCCTCTTGGCTGCGCCTGCCTCCACTCCGCTCAACACCTCCGGCCACCGCCGCATCTCGTTCGCGAAGATCGCCGAACCTCTCGAGGTTCCCCAGCTCCTCTCCCTCCAGACCGACAGCTTCGACTGGCTCGTCGGCAACGACAAGTGGAACGCCGTCGTCGAGCGTCGTCGTTCCGAGGGTGAGGACGTCTCCGAGAAGTCCGGTCTCCAGGAGATCTTCGAGGAGATCTCCCCGATCGAGGACTTCTCCGAGACCATGTCGCTCTCGTTCGAGAACCCGGTCTTCTACGACCCCAAGTACACCGTCGACGAGTGCAAGGAGAAGGACTTCACCTACTCCGCCCCGCTCTACGTCTCCGCGGAGTTCACCAACAACGACACCGGTGAGATCAAGGGCCAGACGGTCTTCATGGGCGACTTCCCGCTCATGACCCCCAAGGGCACCTTCGTCATCAACGGCACCGAGCGCGTCGTCGTCTCCCAGCTGGTCCGCAGCCCGGGTGTCTACTTCGAGCGCTCGGCCGACAAGACCTCGGACAAGGACATCTACACCGCCAAGCTCATCCCGAGCCGTGGCGCGTGGCTGGAGTTCGAGATCGACAAGCGCGACATGGTCGGCGTGCGCCTGGACCGCAAGCGCAAGCAGAACGTCACGGTGCTGCTCAAGGCCCTCGGCTGGACCAACGAGCAGATCCGCGAGGAGTTCGGCGAGTACGAGTCGATGATGCTGACCCTGGAGAAGGACCACACCCAGGGCCAGGACGACGCGCTGCTCGACATCTACCGCAAGCTGCGTCCGGGCGAGCCGCCGACGCGCGAGGCGGCCCAGACGCTGCTGAACAACTACTACTTCAACCCCAAGCGCTACGACCTGGCCAAGGTCGGCCGCTACAAGATCAACAAGAAGCTCGGCCTGACCGAGGCCTTCGACCAGCAGACGCTGACCGTCGACGACGTCGTCGCCGCGATCAAGTACATCGTCGCGCTGCACGACGGCCGCACCCAGATCGAGGCGCCCCAGGGCACCCTCGACATCAGCGCCGACGACATCGACCACTTCGGCAACCGCCGCATGCGGACCGTGGGCGAGCTGATCCAGAACCAGCTGCGCACCGGTCTGGCCCGCATGGAGCGTGTGGTCCGCGAGCGGATGACGACCCAGGACGTCGAGGCGATCACGCCGCAGTCGCTGATCAACATCCGCCCCGTGGTGGCGGCGCTGAAGGAGTTCTTCGGGACCTCGCAGCTCAGCCAGTTCATGGACCAGACCAACCCGATCGCCGGTCTGACGCACAAGCGGCGCCTCTCCGCGCTCGGCCCGGGTGGTCTCTCCCGCGACCGCGCCGGCATGGAGGTCCGTGACGTCCACCCGTCGCACTACGGCCGCATGTGCCCGATCGAGACCCCTGAGGGTCCCAACATCGGTCTGATCGGCTCGCTGGCCTCCTACGGCCGGATCAACCCGTTCGGCTTCGTGGAGACGCCCTACCGCAAGGTCGAGAACGGTCAGGTCACCGACAAGGTCGACTACCTCACCGCCGACGACGAGGACCGCTACGTCATCGCGCAGGCCAACGCCGCGCTCGACGAGCAGGGCAAGTTCGTCAACGAGCGGGTGCTGGTCCGCCAGCGCGACGGCGAGGTCTCCGAGCTCCTCGCGGGCGAGGTCGACTACATGGACGTCTCGCCGCGCCAGATGGTGTCGGTCGCGACGGCCCTGATCCCCTTCCTCGAGCACGACGACGCCAACCGCGCGCTCATGGGTGCCAACATGCAGCGCCAGGCGGTCCCGCTCATCAAGAGCGACAGCCCCCTGGTCGGCACCGGCATCGAGTACCGCGCTGCCGTTGACGCCGGTGACGTGGTCGTCGCCGACGCCGCCGGTGTGGTCAAGGAGGTGTCCGCCGACCTCGTCGAGACGATGAACGACGACGGCACCTACTCCTCCTACCGCCTCTCGAAGTTCAAGCGCTCCAACCAGGGCACCTGCATCAACCAGCGTCCGCTGGTCAGCGAGGGCGACAGGGTCGAGGTCGGTACGCCGATCGCCGACGGTCCGTGCACCGACGACGCCGAGATGGCGCTGGGCACGAACCTCCTCGTGGCGTTCATGCCCTGGCAGGGTCACAACTACGAGGACGCGATCATCCTCAGCCAGCGCCTGGTGCAGGAGGACGTCCTCACCTCGATCCACATCGAGGAGCACGAGGTCGACGCCCGCGACACCAAGCTCGGCCCCGAGGAGATCACCCGGGACATCCCGAACGTCTCCGAGGAGGGCCTGGCCGACCTCGACGAGCGCGGCATCATCCGCATCGGCGCCGAGGTCACCACCGGTGACATCCTCGTCGGCAAGGTCACGCCCAAGGGCGAGACCGAGCTGACCCCGGAGGAGCGCCTGCTGCGCGCGATCTTCGGTGAGAAGGCGCGCGAGGTCCGCGACACCTCGATGAAGGTCCCGCACGGCGAGTCCGGCACCGTCATCGGCGTCCGGGTCTTCGACCGCGAGGACGGCGACGAGCTGCCGCCGGGCGTCAACCAGCTGGTGCGCGTCTACGTCGCCCAGAAGCGGAAGATCTCGGTCGGCGACAAGCTGGCCGGCCGCCACGGCAACAAGGGCGTCATCGCCAAGATCCTGCCGATCGAGGACATGCCGTTCATGGAGGACGGCACCCCGGTCGACGTGATCCTGAACCCGCTGGGTGTCCCGCGACGGATGAACATCGGTCAGATCCTCGAGCTGCACCTGGGCTGGCTGGCCAAGCAGGGGGGGGACCTCAACCTCTCCGGTGACGCCGACAGCGCCGACTGGAAGCAGCGCCTGATCAAGATCCACGCCGACAAGGCCGAGCCGAACAGCCGGGTCGCGACCCCGGTCTTCGACGGTGCGCGCGAGGACGAGATCACCGGCCTGCTCGGCTCGACGATCCCCAACCGCGACGGCGTGCGGATGATCGACGAGACCGGCAAGGCCAGCC
>Ga0208056_100209_pt1 | contig 13830 bp, 10 predicted proteins | sample DeeseametaMP2052_FD_184178 | JGI IMG/M metagenome (GOLD analysis project Ga0208056, IMG submission 184178) | Marine microbial communities from the Deep Pacific Ocean - MP2052 (SPAdes) | ecosystem: Environmental > Aquatic > Marine > Oceanic | place: West of Cabo San Lucas, Mexico, North Pacific...
GTCGTCCTCGGCGGCAGACGCGAGGTCCTCGACCAAGGCCGCCGCAAGCGGTTGTTCACCCGCGCCCAACGCATCGCCCTCGCCACCCGCGACCGCGGCTGCACCGCCGCCGGCTGCCACACCGCCGCCTGGTTCTGCCACGCCCACCACGACCACCCCTGGGCCACCGGCGGCACCACCGACCTCACCAACGGCCGCCTGCTGTGCCCCACACACCACCGCGCCGCCCACGACCCCCGCTACAAGACACGCGTCCTGGCCGACCACCAGATCGAGTTCACCCTTAGATGCTGAGTCGCCGAGCCTCTCGGAGGTCCGCTTCCTTTGATGAGCGGGTGTCAGTCGCTGCGACTTTGCTGCCTCTCTACCTCCGCGAGCAGTCCCTCTGGCAGCACCTCGATGAACGGCTGCATCGCTGGATCCCACCAACCCAAGTCCTCAACGAAGGACACGGCGACAGCGTTCTCGACGTACTCGTCACCATCGCGGAGCCCCCGCTCCAGGACTGAGAGCAGGCGCGAGAGTGTGTCGGTTCGCCCGGTGCGAAAGCAGTCGAGCGCAAGGATCTGCAGGTCTCCGACGAGCAAGTGCAGGAGCAGTTCGCCCTCCTGGTCCGCGAGGTGCTCGCTGAGCGTGGTAACGGTCTCAGGCGCCTGCGCTGTCAGCGCCGAGACGAACTGCGAGGCCGTGAGGGACATGACGGCATCCCGTCGGACAACGTCCACATCTGCCGCAGCGCGGCCATGGCCGATGTGCGGATGCTCATGCTGCGCTCGTCGGCCAAGATGATGGCGTGGCAGAGGAGACCTGGGAGGACTGCGTCGCGGAGGCACAGATGTTGGCGGCCAAGGCCGGAGCCGCGGGGGCCGACGCGCGACTGGTGGCTCTGCTGCTTGACTCCGACGACACCGCCGTCACCCTGCGTACGGCTCTCGCACTGCTGGAACAACGGACACCCAGTGCCCTTCGCGTTGTGGTGGCGGCTGCTGCGCACGCCGACGAGAACCAGGGTGACTGGCTCGGTGACGCAGTGAACTCGTTCCGTGCGTCGTCGCTAGGAAACGACGATGAGTTCCTGAGGGAGACGCTGGGCGCGCTCGCGCAAGACCCGGATGAAGACTGTGCGCTCGCAGCCCGTGAACTCGCCGTCTGGAGCGGCTTAGTGTGACTGCAGGGGCATCCGCTTCTGCCGCTGCGTTCTTTGTGCAGAGACGGCGCGCCGCCCGGTAGAGGTCGTAGCCTGCGGGCGTGAGGTTCGGGCGAGCGCGTCAGGTCTTCGTGACCTACCGGCTGCATGCTCCCGCGACGGTCGAAGACCTGCGAAGGCAACTCGGAGCCAATGGGTTCTCAGCCGCCGAGAAGGAGTCTGCGGAGGGACTGACCCTGCAACTCCGGTTACGTCGCGGGACCAAAGACCAAGCGACAGCGGAGTCCATTCTGCGACTGCTCGATGGGGAGCCGGAGGTAGTCGGCGAAGCCGAGCCCCTACACCAATTCGACGGCTACAGGCGGCGCCGCTGAACGTCCGCTTCTGCCGCACCGTGTGCACTCCGTCTGACAGACGCATGTGGAGTGCAGACGTCACGCATAGCGTGTCGAGGGCAGATCCCGGGGCCTCGACCCGCACTGGCGACGGCCTGAGATGTGGCGAACGCGCTCGCTCGCCGCACTCCGCGCCGCTGCGGGCGGCGCGCCGACGGTGATCGCCGTCGGCGACCGTGTCACCGGGTCTCGACACGCGGGTCACGGCTGCGCAGGCTCAGGCGTGCCGCTCGCTCGACCACCGATGATCTTCCGCGATGGCTTCGCCGTCACGGCAGGTCGAGCAGCTTCTCCTTGACGGCGTACATGACCGCCTCCATGCGCGAGTGCAGCTGCAGCTTCTCCAAGATGTTGCGCACGTGGTTCTTCACGGTGTTCTCGGAGATGAAGAGGTCCTTGGCGATCTCGCGGTTGTTCTTGCCGGTGGCGACCAGGCGCAGCACCTCGAGCTCGCGCTCGGTGAGCCGCAGGCCGGGCATGTGCTCGCGCTCGGGCTTGCTCATCTGCTTGAACTCGTCGATGAGCTTGACCGCCATCGAGGGGCTGATCAGCGACTGGCCGTCGGCGACGACGCGGACGGCCTGGGCGACCTCCTCGATCGAGGAGTCCTTGAGCAGGTAGCCGGCGGCGCCGCTCTTGACCGCCTCGTAGAGGTCGGCCTCCTCGTCGGAGACGGTGAGCATGATGATCTTGGCCGAGGGCACGGCCTCCTTGATCGCCTTGCACGCCTCGATGCCGGTGCGCTTGGGCATCCGCACGTCGAGCAGGACCACGTCGGGGGCGGCGGAGGCCGCGAGCTCGGTGCCCTCGATGCCGTCACCGGCCTCACCGACGACGTCGATGCCCTCCTCGACGGAGAGCAGCATCGTCAGGCCGCGGCGGAACAGCTCCTGGTCGTCGACGACGAGGACTCGGACGGACTCGTCGTTCTCGCTCTGGGACACGGGCCGAATCATGGCACGTTCGGGCCCCCCAGGGGGACCCGAACGTGTCATCCGTCGGTGCGCGGGGCTGGCCCGCGCGGCTCAGGTGCGACTCAGGTGGGGGCTCACTCCTCGCCGAGGTCGAGGGAGATGACGCCGTAGTCGTAGCCGCGGCGGCGGTAGACGACCGCGGGCCGCTCGCTCTCCTTGTCGACGTAGAGGTAGAAGTCGTGACCGACCAGCTCCATCTCGTAGAGCGCCTGGTCGAGGGTCATCGGGGAGGCCGGGTGGGTCTTCTCGCGCACGACGAGCGGGCCGTCGCCGGTGACCGCGATGGGGCCGACGTAGCGCTCCTCGCTGGTCTCGGCGGGCTTCTCGTTTTCGACGACCAGACCACCGGGGCCGTCACCGGGCAGCGGGAGGCCGGCGGTCGCCTGGCCCACCGACATCGGGCGCTTGCCGCCACGGTGGACGCGCCGACGGTCAGCGGCCTTGCGCATCTGGCTGGCCATCTTGTCCAGCGCCAGGTCCAGGGCGCCCATCTTGTCGTCGGCGGCGGCCTCGGCCCGGATCACCGGGCCCTTGGAGAACGCGGTCAGCTCCACGTGGACGGCACGGTCGTGCTGACGTGGGTTGGGCTCGCAATCGACCTCGACGTGGACCCGCATGATGTGGTGATCGTGCTTCTCGAGCTTGGTCAGCTTCTCCGAGACATGGGCCCGGAAGCCCTCCTTGATCTCGCAGTGACGACCGGTCACGACAACGTCCATGGCAATCCCTCCTCAGCGCGCACCGTCGGTGGTGCGCCGTTGGTGTGTGGCAGGAGGAGTCCGTCCGGCCGACCTGGTCTTCGTCCCCACAATCGCCTGCTGAAGCGTTCGCAGCTTCTCTGCCACTACTGGCCTTCTCCCGACATCGGTCACATCTGGTGACCTGGTCGAGGCAGGACTTACGTCTAAGCCGCACCGTGATCCCGCCCGGAGGCGGTTACGTGGACCGTTTCGCCTGCGACTGGCATCGGCTTGCCGTGAGGGCGTCCGGATGGACCGACGCGCCCTGACGACGCAACCACGGACCCGGACGGACTCCATGACGAGACGATAGGCCCAACGGCAGGTGCACGGAAGGGAACGAGGACCCCTCTTGGCAAAGCCTCAGGTGCGCCGTCGCCTCCCCTCCGCACCCCGCCGAGCGGTCGCCGCCACCGTGGCGCTGCCCAGCACCGGGACCCCCACGGCCCGCAGCGCCCGCTGCGCCTCCACGAGCGTGGCGCCGGTGGTCACGACGTCGTCACAGACCACCGCCCCCGCGATCTCCGGTACGCCGCCGGCCAGCCGTCGCAGGGGCCCCGGGCGCACCCGCAGCGCACCGTGCAGGTTGGCGGCGCGCGCGGCCGTGTCGAGCCCGGACTGGTCCGCCACCCCCGGACGGGTGGCCAGCAGCGGCACCGCACGGGCCGGCACCCCACCCCGCTCGAGCTCGCGCGCCGCCGCCCGCACCAGCGCCAGCATCGCGTCCCTGCCCCGGGCCCGCACCGCGGCGGGCCGCGAGGGCACCGGGACCAGCACGAGCACCGCGCCCGCGGTGACGCCACCCTCCGCCGCCAGCCCGGCGACGCTCTGGGCGAGCAGCGCCCCCAGTGGCGCGGTCAGCTGGTGCCGCCCCTGCTCCTTGTGCGCCAGCAGGAGCGCGCGCAGCGCGCCCGTGTAGCCGCCGCAGGACCAGACCGGCAGCAGGCCGGGCGGGCAGGGCCGCGGCCGGGTGCGCGAGCGGGTCAGCGGGGCCTCGAGGAGCAGGCGCTCGTGGCACGCGCGGCACAGCACTCCCCCCGGTCGGCCGCAGGCCGCGCACCGGCCGCCGAGCAGCAGGTCACGTGCGCCGTCGCGCAGGGTGGTCGGGTCCACGGGAGCATCCCACCGCGTCCCGGCCCGCCGTCGGGGCCACCGGGCGGCGGCGGTGGAGGACCCGGCCCGGAGCGGCCCGTGTGGAGGGTCGGCGGGTCAGCCGGCGTACGTCACGAAGGTGAGGCCCTCGTCGAGCACCCGCGGTCCGCGGACGGTCGCGTTGAGGTCGGCCAGCCCGGTGTCGGTCACGGCGTAGACGCGGGTGCCGCGTGCCGGTGAGCCGACGAGGGCGGTGGCGCCGGACAGCGTGGTGATGATGCCGTCCAGCCCGCCGGGCGAGCCGTCGACGCCGACGGTGACGACCTTGGCCGAGACGTCGGTGAGCCGGTTGAGCACGGCCAGCGTGGTGGTGGACGTCCACGCGACGTCGCGGATGCGTCGGCTCGGGTCGTCGTCGAGGTTCAGCGGCCGCGACCGGGTCGCCCCGGTCACCCGCTCGCTGTCGTCCCCGCGGATGCGCGCCACCCGGACCGTGTCGGCGCGCGGACCGCGGACCACGGCGACCAGGCGGGTGCCGTCACGGGAGACCAGGAAGTCACGCACCTCCTCGCCAGTGACCCCCGGGACGTCCAGCACACCGCTGTCCTCCCCCTGCACCCACCTGACGACGGCGCCGTCGGCCGTGCGGTCGAGCAGCCAGAGCCGGTCGTGGACGTCCCAGGCCGGTGGCAGCAGGTCGGTGCCGACGGCGGCGGTCGTCACGTCGGGCAGGCCGGGGTCGGTCGACGGGTCCTCGCGCGGCGTGACCCCCTCGCCGTCGGTCAGCGGGGCCAGCAGGACGGTGCCGCCGGCCTCGGACACCGCGGCGACGCGCGTGCCCAGCAGGTCCACGGCCACCGAGCGGACGCCGAGGTCGACACGACCCATGACGCCGCCGACCGGGTCCAGGGAGCCTGGCGTCCCCGAGACGAGCAGTCCGTCGAGCAGCCCGTGCAGCAGCGAGTCGGTCTGGAAGCCCACCGGGTCCAGCTGGTCGCCCACGGCCACCGGGATGCGTGTCTCGCCGCCGGCGGTACGCACCGGCCGACCGTCGATCGCCAGGGTGAAGGCGTCGACGTCGGGATCCTGGCGGAGCGTCCAGGCCAGCTGGGCGAAGAGCAGCTCGGTGTCGGCGGGCGAGAACGCGCTCGCCTCACCGGTCAGGCTGATGGCGGCCAGCCCGTCGGTCACCGGCACCGACAGGTCGACCCGGAGCCCCGAGGGCAGCTGGGTTCCGAGGACACCCTGCAGGGCGCGGCCCGGGCCGCGCAGCAGCCCGGAGACCAGCGAGGAGGCGAAGGTCGGGTCGTCGCCGACGAAGACCGGCTCCGGCACCAGCACCGACCCCGAGGGATCGGGGAAGTAGAGAGCCACTCGCCGGTAGCGCTGCTCGAACCAGGTCTCGGGGACGACCAGGGCGTCGGGCAGGTCGGCGATGCGGTACTCGCCGTCCTCGGTCACGAGCCGGAAGCCCAGGATGCTGTCCTCGGGGGGGAGGTCGCCCTGCCAGGCGCCACGCGCGTCGAGCCGGCTGGCGCCGCCGAGCCGCACCTCGATCCGGGCGGCAGCGCCCGCCGGCGGCAGCGCGTCCTCGTAGACGATGGTGCCCGCGGGCGACCACGTCGACCGGGTCTCCGAGCTGAGGAACTGCTTGGCCGTCGAGAGCTCGGTGGGCCAGGCCTGCATCGCGTCGAGGAAGCCCTTGACCACCTCGGCCGCGGACATGCCCTCCTGCGGAGGTCGCGCGTCGATGGCGGCGGCACCGCCGGTGTCGGTGGCCGAGCCGCCCGACTGCTCGACCTCGACGACCGGCCCGGCCTCGGGCAGCGCCACGCAGCCCGTCAGCGCCGCGAGGCAGATGCCGACGACGCTGGCCGCGACCCGGCGCCTCACACCGGCTCCACGACGTCGTCGGGGATGAGCGGGATCGGGCTGCGGCGCAAGGCGTCGCCGTTGCGTCGCGGCAGCGTCAGACGGAACTGCGCCCCCTCGTCGGGACGGCCCCAGGCCTGCAGCCACCCACCGTGCAGGTGGGCGTCCTCCAACGAGATGGAGAGGCCCAGGCCGGTGCCGCCCGACGTGCGCGCCCGGGCCGGGTCGGCGCGCCAGAAGCGGTTGAACACCATCGCCGACTCCCCCGGCGCCAGGCCCACGCCGTGGTCGCGCACCGCCACCGCCGCGGCGTGCTCGTCGCCGGCCACACGGACCACGACGGTGGGCGTGGCGCCCGGGCGCCGCGGACCGGCGTGGTCGATCGCGTTGCTGACCAGGTTGCGCAGGACGCGCTCCACCCGGCGTACGTCGGCCTCGGCCAGGCAGGGACGGTCCGGTGCCCGGACGACGAGCCGCACCCCGCGCTGGTCGGCCAGCGGCCGGGTGCTCTCCACGACCCGGTGGGCGACGTCGACGAGGTTGACGTCGTCGACCTCGAGCTGCGCCGCGCCGGCGTCGAAGCGGCTGATCTCCAGCAGGTCCGCGAGCAGCGTCTCGAACCGGTCGAGCTCGGTCTGCAGCAGCTCCGCGGCGCGCGCGGTCACGGGGTCGAAGTCGTCCTTGGCGTCGTGCAGGACGTCCCCGGCCATCCGGACGGTGGTCAGCGGCGTGCGCAGCTCGTGGGAGACGTCGGAGACGAAGCGGCGCTGCACCCGGCTGAGCTCCTCGAGCTGACGGATCTGGCGCTGAAGGTTGGAGGCCATCTGGTTGAAGGAGGTCGCCAGGCGGGCCAGGTCGTCCTCGCCGGAGACCTCCAGGCGCTCCTGCAGCTGTCCGGCCGCGAGCCGCTCGGCGACCCGCCGCGCCATCCGGATCGGGGTGACGACCTGCTGGGCCACCAGCCAGGTGACGCCGGCGACCAGCAGGAGCAGCAGCACCCCGGCGGTCAACAGCGCCCGGGTGACCAGCGCCAGGGTCTCCTCGTCCTCCGAGGTCGGGAACAGGAGGTAGAGCGTGTAGGTCCGGCCGTCGGCCGGCAGCGTGACCTGTGAGCCCACCGCGATGCCCGGCTCGGAGACCGGCGTCTCCCCGTCGGGACCCAGGCGGCGGATGGTCGTGTAGGTCCACGACGGCGTCGCCACGGTGGAGAAGTGGTCGACCAGCGACGCCGGCACCGAGGTGCGGTCCAGGCCGAAGGTGTACGCCGCCCCGCCGCCGCCCGGGTCGGCAGCCACGCCGCTGGGGCCGGCCGGGCCGGCCAGCACCACCGCGAAGTCGCGCGAGAGGCCGCGCTGGATGATCGGCTCGACCAGCGCCCGCTGCTGCTCGGCGGCGTCGACGTCGCTGAGGGTGGCCGAGGCCAGCCGGGTGCGGGCGTCCTCGGTCTCGTCGAGCGCCTCGGCGACGACGGCGTCGACCCGGTCGTCGAGCAGCCCGTCACGGGTCTGCCGCAGCAGGAACCAGCCGACGACGCTGACGACCAGGAACGACAGCACGAGGGTGCTGGCCACCACCCGTGCCTGGATGGAGCGGCGCCAGAAGGTGAGCGCGGCCACCCGTCGGCCGCTCAGGCGGTGCCGGCCTTGTAGCCGACGCCTCGCACGGTCACCACGATCTCGGGGTTCTCCGGGTCGTGCTCGACCTTGGAGCGCAGCCGCTGGACGTGCACGTTGACCAGGCGGGTGTCGGCCGCGTGGCGGTAGCCCCAGACCTGCTCGAGCAGCACCTCGCGGCTGAAGACCTGCCACGGCTTGCGGGCCAGGCAGACCAGGAGGTCGAACTCCAGGGGCGTCAGGCTCACCGGGCGGCCGCCGCGGGTGACCTGGTGGCCGGCGACGTCGATGTGGACGTCGCCGATGGTGAGGGTCTCGGCCTGCGCGGTCGCGTCGAAGCGGCGTACGCGCGCACGGATGCGGGCCACGAGCTCCTTGGGCTTGAACGGCTTGACGACGTAGTCGTCGGCACCGGACTCCAGCCCGACCACGACGTCCACGGTGTCGCCCTTGGCGGTGAGCATCACGATCGGCACGCCGGACTCGGCGCGGATCTCCTTGCACACGTCGATGCCGTCGCGACCGGGCAGCATCAGGTCGAGCAGGACGACGTCGGGACGGTAGTCGCGGAAGGCCTCGACGGCCTCGTCGCCGCGCAGGCACATCCGCGAGTCGAAGCCCTCCTGGCGCAACACGATGGTGAGCATCTCGGCCAACGAGGCGTCGTCGTCGACGACGAGTACCCGACCCTTGGTCGCGTAGTCGTCCTGCGGCGCTGCCTCACTCATGGTCACCATCTTGCACCCTCCCCCCTGGCGGGCGTGCGAACGGCGGCCCCGACACCGCGGGGCCGCCGTGCGCGATCGATCAGTAGCGGTACTCGTCGGACTTGAACGGCCCCTCGACCGAGACGCCGAGGTACTTCGCCTGGTCGTCGGTCAGGGTCGTCAGCCGCACGCCGAGCGCGTCGAGGTGCAGGCGGGCGACCTCCTCGTCGAGGTGCTTGGGCAGCACGTAGACGCCGACGGGGTAGTCCTGCGGCTTGGTGAAGATCTCGATCTGCGCCAGCACCTGGTTGGTGAAGGAGTTCGACATCACGAACGACGGGTGGCCGGTGGCGTTGCCGAGGTTCATCAGGCGGCCCTCGGACAGCACGATGATCGCGTTGCCCTCGCCCTCGGGGAACGTCCACAGGTCGACCTGCGGCTTGACGTTCTTGCGGACGACGCCGGGGTAGGTCTCCAGGCCGGCCATGTCGATCTCGTTGTCGAAGTGGCCGATGTTGCCGAGGATGGCGTTCTTCTTCATCCGGCGCATCTGGTCGACGCTGACGACGTCCTTGTTGCCGGTGGCGGTGATGACGATGTCGGCGGTCTCGATGACGTCGTCGAGGGTCGACACCTGGTAGCCGTCCATCGCGGCCTGCAGCGCGCAGATCGGGTCGATCTCGGTGACGATGACGCGGGCGCCCTGGCCGCGCAGCGACTCCGCGCAGCCCTTGCCGACGTCGCCGTAGCCGCAGACCACGGTGACCTTGCCGCCCATGAGGACGTCGGTGGCGCGGTTGATGCCGTCGACGAGGCTGTGGCGGCAGCCGTACTTGTTGTCGAACTTCGACTTGGTGACCGAGTCGTTGACGTTGATGGCCGGGAAGAGCAGCGAGCCCTCGCGCATCATGTCGTAGAGGCGGAGCACACCGGTGGTGGTCTCCTCGGTGACGCCGATGATCTCGCGGGCGACGTTGGTCCAGCGGTCCTTGCTCGCGGCGAGGCTGCTCTGCAGCACCTCGAAGATGATCCGCTGCTCGGTGCTGGTGGCGGTGGCCGGGTCCGGCGCCTCGCCCTTCTTCTCCGCCTCGACACCGAGGTGGACCAGCAGGGTGGCGTCACCACCGTCGTCGAGGATCATGTTCGCGAAGCGCTGGTTGCCCTCGGCGTCGGTGCCCCAGTCGAGGATCTGCTGGGTGCACCACCAGTACTCCTCCAGGGTCTCGCCCTTCCAGGCGAAGACCGGCACGCCCGCAGGCGCGTCGACGGTGCCCTCGGGGCCGACCGCGACGGCCGCGGCCGCGTGGTCCTGGGTGGAGAAGATGTTGCACGAGGCCCAGCGGACCTCGGCACCGAGCGCGGTCAGCGTCTCGATGAGGACCGCGGTCTGGGTGGTCATGTGCAGCGAGCCCGCGATGCGGGCGCCGGCCAGCGGCTTCTCGGCGCCGTAGCGCTCACGCATGGCCATCAGGCCGGGCATCTCGTGCTCGGCGAGCTCGATCTCGGTGCGGCCGTAGTCGGCCAGGGACAGGTCGGCGACCTTGAAGTCCATCAGGGTGTCTCCTCGCAGGGGGTTGGAGCCAGGCCTGCGTCGCGCATCTGCGCACCGTCGGGATCTCCCACGCAGTCCGCCGTCCAGCGTAGGCGGACAGGCGTGACGACCGGGAATCCCGGCGGGTGGTGGGCTGGAGCGTTCAGCCCCGGATCAGCCAGGGAGCAGTCGGGGATCAGTGGGCGGCGCGGCGCGGCACCAGGTGCATGACCAGCACCAGGACGGCGCCGATGGCCAGCCCCAGGACCGCCGAGCAGCCGGTGTTCGTCACCCAGCCGAGGACCGACCCGAGAGCACCCGTGGCGTCGTGCACGGCCTCCTCGAGGTGGTGCACGACGTCGTACGGCGCGTGCCAGCCGAGGTCGTGGGAGCCGACGAGCACGATGTGCCCACCCACCCACAGCATCGCGGCCGTGCCGACGGCGCCGATGACCTCGAGGACCCGCGGCATCGCCTGCACGAGCCCGCGGCCGACCCGCTGGGCGACGGCGCTGGAGCGCTGGGCCAGCGAGAGGCCGACGTCGTCCATCTTCACGATGAGCGCGACGACGCCGTAGACGACCGCGGTGATGAAGAAGGCGACGACCACCATGATGGCGGCGCGAGACCAGAAGCTCTCGCCCGCGACCTCGTCGAGGGAGATCACCATGATCTCGGCGGAGAGGATCAGGTCGGTGCGGATGGCACCGGAGATGAGGGTCTTCTCGGTCTCGGCCGGGTTGCCGGCAGCGACCTTCTCCAGCGCCTCGTCGTCGTGGTGTCCGTGGCCGGGGCCGAACTTCTCCCAGATCTTCTCCGCACCCTCGTAGCAGAGGTAGGCACCGCCGCACATCAAGATGATCTTGAGCAGGGAGGGCAGCAGCTCGCTGAGCAGCAGGGCGACCGGCAGGATCAGCAGCAGCTTGTTGCGGATCGAGCCGGCCGCGATCTTCTTGATGATCGGCAGCTCGCGCTCGGCCGCCACGCCCTGGACGTACTGCGGGGTGACGGCCGTGTCGTCCACGACGACACCGGCCGCCTTGGCGCTCGCGCGCCCGGCGGCGGCACCGACGTCGTCGATGGAGGCGGCCGCCAGCTTGGCGAGCGCCGCGATGTCGTCGAGAAGGGCGAAGAGTCCACCGGCCACGTCGGGAGCCTAGCGGTGCCTCAGACCCGGACCGTCTCCCGCTGCACGTGCGTCTCGATGCGCGCCGCTAGCTCGTCGGCCTCCTTCTTCGCCTCGGCCACCTCCAGGGCGTCCTTCACCCGGCGCTCGCCCCAGCCCAGCGGGTCCACCGCGTGCTGCAGCACCCGGGTCACCGGTGGGCTGGCCAGCAGCAGCGCCACCGCGACCGACCCGAGCGTGGTCACGACGAGGCCGAGCACGACGTGGTCGCCGAACAGCGCGCCGTAGCCGGCGTAGCCCAGCCCCTTCACCACGAACCCGTGGAAGAGGTAGACGATCAGCGTCGAGGCCCCCATCGCGGTGAACCAGCCGCGCACCCGCGGCACCAGCGCCAGGAACGCCCACGTCCCCAGCGTGCCGAGCACCAGCAGCGCGGCCCGGGTCAGGAACGCCTGGCCGTCGCTGACGTCGAGCTCCTCGTAGCGGGCGCGGTAGTAGAGCCACTCCGTCCCCGCCCAGTCGTCGGTGCGCGAGGTCAGCACCCAGATGCCGACGAAGACACCGAGGGCCGCCACCTGCGCCGCGCGGCTGCGCAGCAGCTCGAGCCGCTCCGGGGTGGACTTCAGGCCCAGGACGAAGAACGGCAGCAGACCCAGGATCCGCGCCACGTCGAGCGTGTCACCGGCGTACAGCCCCGCGACCAGGGAGATGACGACCGCCAACCCCAGGCCGCCCCACATGTTCTTGAACACGGGGGTCAGCAGCCGCCAGAAGAACAGCGCCGAGAGGTACCACATCGGCCAGTGCGGGTCGCGCCAGAGGTTCTCCAGCTCCTCGCCACCGACATGGATGCGGAACATCGCGATCGCGGCCTCGAAGAGCACGTACGGCACGGCCACCGTGCGCACCAGCTGCCACATCCGCGCGCGGGTGTAGGTCCACCGCTGGGAGAGGTAGCCGGTCAGGAACACGAACGCCGGCATGTGCCAGGCGTAGAGGAAGTCGTAGAGGTGGTCGTTGGTCGTGGAGTCGGGCAGCACCACCCACGCGTGTCCCACCACCACCAGGGTCACCAGCGCCATCTTGGCGTTGTCGAACCACGGGTCCCGAGAAGAGGCCATGGGAACCGTTCTTCCCGCTCATCCCCCGCGCCGAAACGTGACGCATGCCCCTCTCAGGGACTCCTCAGGCAAGCGCCAGCACCGTCCCATCCGCCGGTCGAGGAGGCGCGCCAGCGCCGTCTCGAGACCCCGTACGCCGACAAGCAACCTGCTCCACGGGGTGACTGGAGGGTTCCTCGTGACCCCCTTTCACGGCATGCCCTCCGGTCCTTGTCGACTCGGTGGTCGGGGTGGGTGGGCGCCTGGGCGTTCGCGCTGCAGCAGGTCCTGCATTCATCGAAGACGTGCTTGCGGTCGACTTCGATTTCGGTACCTGGTTGAGGTTCGCTCGACCCTGTCGGTCCGCTGGGGTGCTCGCTCGGGTTGCGCTTGAACCGTCCTCCACAGATCCACCCCGGAGCCCGCATCCAGGGTTCCTTTCGAACACATGTTCGACTATACTTAGTCCATGGCACTCGGGCACCAGGATCACTCGGCACAGGACTCATCGCCTGTGCCGACCGGTGGCCTGCTGACCGAGATTCGCGACCTCGACCAGGCTGCTGACCAGGCCGACCGGGACCGGTTCATCGCGATCGCCGAGTGGGCCGACCGCCACACCACCGGCGCCCTGCTCCCCGACCTGTACGGCACCTTCGGTCTGCCCGACGACGACGCCCACACCGAAGCGGAGAACGCGTGGGTGTCCCGGTTCGGGATGCCCGGCGCCGACACGATGCTCGAGCTCGCCGGCCCGGGTGCACCTGAGATCTCGGAGTTCGCGGTGATCGAGCTCGCCGCCGCGCTGGGCAGGTCGACCGACTCGGGCCGGATGCTGCTCTCGGATGCGGTCGAAGCCCGCTACCGCCTCCCGAAGATCTGGCAGCGCCTGGTCGACGGCCAGGTGCAGGTCTGGCGGGTACGCCGCGTCACGGACCTCACCCGCGGCCTCACCCAGGAGGCTGCGGCGTTCGTCGACGCCCACCTCGCGCACGTCGTCCACACCGCCTCCTTCGCCACCGTGAAGCGGCTCGTCGCCGAAGCCGCCGCACGGTTCGACCCCGAGACGACCGAGATGGAAGAGGTCGACACCGCCGCCACGTTGCACGTCACCCTCGATCTCTCGACCGCGTGGTCGATCGGCACCGCCAGCGGCGTCCACCTCTCGGGTCTCCTGGACCGGGCCGATGCCGAAGAGCTCGAGCACGCCATCCGCACCATCGCCGACCAGCTGCTGGCTGCCGGGTCCACGGACTCCCTCGACGTCCGCCGCGCCAAGGCCCTGGGCTACCTCTCCCGCGGCGACCTCACCCTCGACCTGGCCGATGCAGGTGGTCGAGCAGCGACGAGCGCCAGCGAGAAGCGGGCGTCGAGACCACCCACCCGCACCCGCCAGGTCGTCCTCCACATCCACCTCTCCGACGCAGCGCTCAAGGGCGCCCCCGAGGTCGACCCCGACACCGGCAAGCTCGGCCTCCACCTCGCCCGCGTGGACAACCACCACCAGACCCTCACCGCCGACGCCGTCCGCGA
>Ga0208056_100227_pt1 | contig 12852 bp, 10 predicted proteins | sample DeeseametaMP2052_FD_184178 | JGI IMG/M metagenome (GOLD analysis project Ga0208056, IMG submission 184178) | Marine microbial communities from the Deep Pacific Ocean - MP2052 (SPAdes) | ecosystem: Environmental > Aquatic > Marine > Oceanic | place: West of Cabo San Lucas, Mexico, North Pacific...
AAATTACAAAAGAAGAAATAACAAAAAAATATAATAACAATTTTAAAGTAATTACAAAAAGAGTAGTAAAATATTTTGATAACGAAATTCTTAAACTTAATAATTTAAATATTGTTACTTTAGATCATAATGAGCTAGAATTTCTCAGATTAAGGAATTTATTAGAAAAAAATTTGATAAGGCCAATGTATTTAAGTTAAAGTGTTTTTGATAATATTTAGTTAAGTTGTAATATAAATGTGTAAAAATGAATAATGATATTGAAGGTAAATGTAAACAAAAAGGTGTTAGACTAACGGATCAAAGAAAACTAATAGCGAAGGTTATGTCCGAATCTGAAAGTCATCCGGATGTAGATGAACTTCACAAGAAAGTTAGTAAGTTTGACTCTAAAATTAGTATTGCAACAATTTATAGAACTGTGAAATTATTTGAAGAAGCGGGCATTGTTTCGAAACATGATTTTAAAGGCAGTAAGTCAAGGTATGAACAGGCTCCTGAAGAACATCACGATCATTTAATAGATATTAATAGTGGAGAGATAACAGAATTTGTTAATGAAGAAATAGAAAAATTACAAAAACAAGTAGCCGAAAAACTTGGTTATAAGCTTGTTGATCATAGACTAGAGCTATATGGTTCAAAAATTAAAAAGTAAAAAAACAATTGTCTAAAAAAATATTTATCAAAACTTTTGGTTGTCAAATGAACGAATACGATTCAAATCGTATTTATGACTTAACTTCAACAATTGACTTTAAAAAAACTGATATTAAAAAAGAAGCTGATTGTTTTGTTTTAAATACATGTCACATAAGAGAAAAAGCAACTGAAAAAGTTTATGATGAAATTGGAAGAGTTAAAAAGTATTTCAGAAATTTAAAAAAACCTTTGCTTATTGTTTCTGGTTGCGTTGCTCAAGCGGAATCCGAAGAAATGTTAAAACGAGAGCCATATATTGATATAGTAATTGGACCTCAGTCTTATCATAAAATTTCTGATTTAATTTTAAACTATCAAAGAACAAAAAAAAAATTTAATGAAACAGAATTTGATGTAGTAAGAAAATTTGACGAATTGCAAAAAATTTCTAATTCACAGAATAAAATTTCATCTTATTTAACAATCCAAGAGGGATGTGATAAATTTTGCCATTTTTGTGTAGTTCCATATACAAGAGGACCAGAGTACTCAAGGCCTTTTGATCAGATTATTACAGAAGCGTATACTTTAGTTAAGAATGGAGCTAAAGAAATTACTTTGCTTGGTCAAAATGTTAATGCTTATAATTGTTTCGATAAAAATAATAATTATAAATTATCATCATTAATATACGAACTAAACAATATTAAAAATTTAAAAAGGATAAGATTTACAACTTCACATCCTAAAGATATGACAAATGATTTAATCAATTGTTTTAAAGACTGTAAAAAACTTATGCCCTTTTTGCATCTTCCTGTACAGAGTGGATCAGATAAAATTCTTAAGTTAATGAATAGAAAACACGACCTAAATTATTATCTATCAATAATTAAAAAGTTAGAAAAAATCAACAAAGATATAAAATTTTCCAGTGATTTTATTGTTGGATATCCAGGAGAAACGGAAAGTGACTTTGAGGATACAATTACGCTTATTAAAAAAATAGGTTTTGTTAATTCTTATTCATTTATTTTTAGTCCAAGGCCAGGGACTCCTGCAGCGAATAAAAAATTAAATGATTTAACGGAAAGTAAAAAAAGGCTTCAAAAATTGCAAAGTATTTTAGAAAGTTTTCAGCTTGAAAAAAATAAAAAATACCGAGGAAAATATTGCGAGGTGCTTGTGGAAAATAAATTAGATATGCAAGAAAAATATTTTGGAAGAACCAAATGTATGTCTCCGGTTATATTTGAATCCGATAGTTGTAAACCCGGAGAATTAGTTAATGTGAAAATTGCATCTATTAATCAAAATAATTTATTTGGTATTCACCAGAGCAATAAAGAAAAGGCAGCATAGTTTTTGTGAAAATAAATAAGCAAAATAAAAATAGTAAAGAAATTTCTGTCACCTATGCTGATGATGATTCAATAAATATCAGTATATTTGATAATCAAATTTTGATGGGAGTCGTTGGAGCATTTGATAATAATCTTAAGGAATTAGAAAGGTTTAGTGGCTCAAAAATTTATTTTAGGGGAAATTCAATTGCCATTAAAGGCAAGAAATTTGAAAACGAAAGGGTTAAAAGTGCAATTGAATATTTAATTGATAGGTTTAGATCAGATAAAAAGATTGATAGAAATGATATAATTTTGTCATTAAATAATGACGTGATAAATGATATTAATAACCAATCAACAGTTCAGCCTCTCGGAGAGGTAATAAAGACTCCAAAAAGATCTGTGATATCTAGATCAAAAAAACAAAAAGAATACGTTAAATCTCTTAAAAATAATCAAATAACAATGTCTTTGGGTCCAGCTGGTACTGGCAAAACGTATTTAGCTGTTGCAGTAGCTTTGTCTATGTTGTTAGAGAAAAAAGTTGAAAGAATAATACTGTCTAGGCCAGCGGTTGAAGCAGGTGAAAGATTAGGTTTTTTGCCCGGAGACTTGAAAGATAAAATAGATCCTTATTTAAGACCTTTATACGATTCTCTCTATGATTTGCTGGACTACGATAAAATTCAAAGAAAAATTGAATCTGGCGCTATTGAAATTGCACCACTTGCTTTTATGAGGGGACGTACATTAAAAAATTCTTTTGCTATCCTTGATGAAGCACAGAATGCAACCAGAATACAAATCAAAATGTTTTTAACTAGAATTGGTGAAAATTCAAAGTTAGTTGTAAATGGAGATCCTTCACAAATTGATTTACCAAATAAAAATCAATCCGGTTTAGCAGAATCACAAAATATATTAAAAGGAATTAAAGAAATAGCTGTTATAAATTTTGATCATCAAGATGTGGTCAGACATCCATTGGTAACAAAAATCGTAGAAGCTTATCAAAAGAATAGTAATGATAAAGGTTAATGTTGAGGTAAATAACAAACCTTGGCATAAAAAAATTCAAAATCCACAAAGATACTTTAATAAAAAGTTAAAAAAAATTCCAAAAATTGTTCCATTTTTTAAAAGAAAAAATGTAACTTTTACAATTTTTTTAACCAATTCATTAGGTATAAAAAAACTTAATAAAAAATTTAGAAAACAAAATAAACCTACAGATGTTTTATCATTTCCATTTTTTTCAAAAAAAAAATTCAAACTAAACAAAGCAAAAAATATGTATATTGGTGACATTGCCACCTGCTATGAAATTATTAATGTTCGTTCGAAAAAAACTAATTTTTTTTTAGAATTCGATAAAGCCTGGGTGCATGGACTTTTGCACTTGGTCGGTTACAACCATCTTAAAAATAAAGATTATTTTAAAATGGATAGAATTGAAAAAAAAATTATAAATTTAATTACTTAATAATAAGGACTTTAATTTGCTTTCTTTATTAAACAATAAATTTTTTGTTATATTTTTAGCTCCGTTTATATTGGGTGCAATAACAATTATTGGTTTTCCTCCATATAATTTAACATTTATAAATTTTTTTTCATTTTCAATTTTATTATTATTAATTTTTGTTGTTAAAAAAAGGACACAATCAAGATACAGAAAAAAAAGGTCTAACCGTTACTTTTTTTATTTAGGATGTGCATTTGGTTTTGGTTTTTTTTTATGTGGTAATTATTGGATTTCTATATCTTTAACACATGATGAAATATTTAAGAGTTTAGTTCCAATTGCTCTTATTTTTATTCCTATATTTTTATCATTATTTTTCGGATTAGCGATTTTAATAGTAGGACCTTTTGCTGAAAAAAATATTTTTTTTATTTTATTTTTTTCTTTAGTTTTTTCTATATTTGAATTTTTAAGAGGAAATTTATTAACCGGTTTCCCATGGAATTTAATATCATATACTTGGTCATGGTCAGTTGAATCTATCCAAATATTATCATTAATTGGCACATATGCATTAAGTTTGATTTCTATAACTTTTTTTTGCATTCCCTTTCTTTTTTTTCAAAATAAAATTATTAAAAAAAATATTATCTTTGTTTTCATTTTTTTAATTGTTTTTTTTGGCAATTATTTATATGGATTGCAGAAAATCAATAATAGTAGCTATAACTTTGATGAAAACATTAATGTTAAAATAGTTTCTCCTAGTTTTTCTCTTGAAAATTACAATACTCAAAGCGAAATTTCACAGCTAAAATGGCTCATAAGAATTAGCGACCCTGAAAAAAATAAAAAAACGATATTCATCTGGCCAGAAGGAATATTTTATGAATCGTATTTGAAAGATATTAAGCAATATAAAAATATATTTTATGATAAATTTTCTGAAAATCATTTAATTATTTTAGGAATAAATAATTTTAATAATTCTGATGATAATTTAAAAACAAATAAATATTTTAATAGTCTTGTGATTTTAAATCATAAATTAGACATTTTATCAGTTTACAATAAAATTAATCTTGTTCCCTTTGGTGAATTTTTACCTTTTGAAAAAACTTTATCTAAATTTGGATTAAAAAAAATAACAAGAGGATATAATTCATTTTCCTCTGGAGATGTGCGTACAACAATAAGTTTAGGTAACAAATTTGGTGAAAAGTTAATTCTTCCACTAATTTGTTATGAAATAATTTATTCAGGTAAAATAAAAACAAGAAAACAATTTCCTGATTTAGTAATTAATATTTCCGAGGATGCTTGGTTTGGGCAATCAATAGGCCCATATCAACATTTTGCAAAAGCAATTTATCGATCTGTAGAAGAAGGTGTTTTTATTGCCAGATCGGCAAACAAAGGGATTTCAGCTTTTATTGATCCAAATGGAAGAGCAATAAAATCACTTAACATAAATGAGTCAGGCAGCATAGAATACAAAATGCCTTCTTTTAGTAAATTAACTTTATTTTCAAATTATGGAAATAAAATATTTTTTTTGATAATTTTATTGTATATATTTCTTATCTTTATTTTTAAAAAACTGAAAATTTAAATGAACAATAAATCATATTTATTTACAAGCGAATCTGTATCAGAAGGTCATCCTGACAAAGTTTGTGACCGTATATCTGATATGGTGGTAGACACTTATTTAGCAAAAGACCCTTTTTCAAGAGTGGGATGTGAAACTTTAACAACAACAAATAAAGTTATTTTAGCGGGTGAAGTGAGAGGACCAGAAATAAAAAAAGATGAACTAACTCAAAAGGTTCGTAATTGTATCAAAGATATAGGATATGAACAGGAAAGATTTCATTGGAAAAATTCTGATATTGAAATTCATTTACATGAGCAGTCGAAAGATATAGCCATGGGTGTTGACGCAAAAGGCAACAAGGATGAAGGAGCTGGAGACCAAGGAATGATGTTCGGTTATGCGTGTAATGAAACAGAAACTTTAATGCCAGCACCAATTTTTTATTCACACAAAATTTTACGTTTAATGGCTGAAGACAGAAAAAAAGGTATTATACAGAAGTTAGAACCAGACTCAAAAAGCCAAGTTACAATGATGTATGAAAATGGAATACCAGTAAAAGTAACGTCAGTTGTTATTTCTACTCAACATTCTCCAGATGTAAATCAATCTCAAGTGAAGGAAATTGTTCGGCCCTATTTAGAAAAATCAATTCCAAAGGAATTATTGTCTGGTTTTAAAGATGAGGAATTTTATGTAAATCCAACAGGTCAATTTATAATTGGTGGTCCTGATGGCGATGCAGGAGTGACAGGGAGAAAAATCATTGTAGATACTTATGGTGGATCAGCACCTCATGGCGGCGGGGCTTTTTCTGGAAAAGATCCAAGTAAAGTTGATAGATCTGCCGCATATGCAGCAAGATATATTGCAAAAAATATAGTTGCTGCAAAAATTTCTAATAAATGTTTAATTCAACTTGCTTATGCTATTGGTGTTTCCAAACCTTTATCAATCTATGTCGACCTTTTTGGTGACAATGATGAAAAGTCAAAACATGTAGAAAATTTAATAAAAGATAACTTTGATTTAAGTCCTAGAGGGATTAGGGAAATGTTGTCTTTAAATAAACCTATCTATGAATGTACTGCAGCCTATGGTCATTTTGGCAGAAAACCAGGATCAGATGGTTCTTTTTCTTGGGAAAAAACCAATAAAACTGCAGTTTTTAAAAACTAGACCTTGATAAAGGCTAAAATATAAATTACATAAACATTTAAGTTAACTGGATAAATCATAATGGGCTTTTGCCCATTTTTTTTTAGGAACCAATAAATTTAAAATATGCTTAACCAAAGATCTGATAAACTAGAGCTTTTGAGAATAGTGGAAGCTGTGGCTACCGAAAAGTCTATTGATCGCGAGATTATATTATCTTCAATGGAATCAGCGATAGAAAAAGCTGCAAAGACAAAGTTTGGACTTGATAATAATATTCGCGCAATAATTGATAGAGAAAGCGGAGATATAAATCTTCACAAGGTATTGAAAATTGTTGAAACTCCAATAAATTTCAATACTGAAATTTCACTAGAACATGCCATTGAAAAAGAAAAGAAAGAAAATGTTAAAATTGGTGACGAAATATTTGAGCAATTACCTCAAGTAGATCTTGGACGAGTTGCTGCACAAACGGCTAGACAGGTAATAACTCAAAATGTAAGGCAAGCAGAAAGGGAAAGGCAATATGACGACTTCATTGAAAAAAAAGGTGAAATTTTAAGTGGCATTGTAAAAAGATTAGAATACGGCAATCTAATTGTAGATTTGAATAGAGCCGAAGCTATTATTACAAAAGATGAACTTATTCCAAGAGAAATTCTAAAAATGGGAGATAGAATTAAAGCTTATTGTTATAATGTAATTAGAGAAAACAAAGGTCAACAAATATTCTTATCCAGAGCCCACCCAAAATTTATGGAAAAATTATTTTTTCAAGAAGTTCCAGAAATTTATGAGGGAATTATTGAAATCAAATCAGCGACTAGAGATCCTGGTAGTAGAGCAAAAATTAGTGTTTCTTCCAAAGACTCTTCTATTGATCCTGTTGGAGCATGTGTTGGGATGAGAGGTAGCAGAGTTCAATCAGTAGTTAATGAGCTTCATGGAGAAAAAATAGATATAATTCACTGGTCCGAAGATCCGGCAGTTCTAGTAGTGAGCGCTTTAGCTCCGGCAGAAATTCAAAGAGTAATAATTGATGATCAAAACAGAAGAATTGAGGTTATTTTAACTGAGGAAAATTTAAGCAAAGCAATAGGACGAAGAGGACAAAATGTTAGATTAGCATCAAAACTAATTAATTATGAAATAGATATATTAACCGCAAAAGAAGAGTCTGAAAAAAGACAATTAGAATTCAAGGATAAAACAGAAATATTTATAAAAAATTTAGAAGTTGATGAAACTCTAGGCCAACTTTTAGTTGCCGAAGGCTTTTCTTCCATCGAAGAAATTCATCAGTCTACACTTGAAGAGATTTTAAAAATTGAAGCGATAGATGAAAACACTGCTAAAGAATTAAAAGAAAGAGCAGAAGAATATTTAAAAAAAGAAAAAGAAGATATCGGAAAAAAATTAAAAGAGCTTGGTGTAGAAGATGTTCTTATAAATTTTAAAGGGCTCACTCCAGGAATGTTGGTTACGCTAGGAGAAAAGAAAATTAAAACCTTGAAGGATTTTGCCGACTTATCTACCGATGAATTAATAGGTAGCTATGATGAAAAACAAGGCAAAAGATTTAAAATTGAAGGTTTTCTTGAAGAATTTGCATTGGCAAAAAATGAGGCAGATGATTTAATTATGAACGCTAGAAATATTGTTTTTAAATAAACAGTATGTATTTTTATGGTACAAGAAAAAATAAAAAAAAAACTTACTTTAACCATCTCAAACAAAAAAACTTTTAGTACACCAAGTTATACTCCAAGTAGTAACAAAAAATCAGTTGTTATAGAAAAAAAGATTTCAAGAACGAGGGGCGCTAGAAAATTTTATGGTCGTAATGATAAAGTAAACAAACCTACATCAGGTTTTCAAGACAAAACAAAGTCAAATAATAATTTTGCTCCAAGAAATCCTACAATAAATAGAAATATTGAAATAAGAAAAATAGCTGAAGAGAGAGCCACAAAAAGATTTAAAAATCCAAAAGAATATAATTTAGCCGAAAAAAAAGGAAGTTTAAGTAAAAATAGAATCACTACTTCAAGAAGAGAGTATAAGCTTACTTTATCAAAAGCTTTAACCGATGACGTAATGGAAGGAAGAGAAAGAAGCTTAGCATCAGTAATACGCGCACGACTTAAAGAAAAGAAAAATCAAAATTCTGATGATAAAAAAATTGAAACTAAAAAAATTATTCGAGAAATAAATATTCCAGATACAATTAATATAAAAGAGCTTTCAAATAGAATGGCCATCCAAACAAGTAGTATAATTAAACATCTCTTGGGTATGGGTGTTGTTGCAACTATAAACCATACTATCGATGCGGACACTGCAGAGTATCTTGTAAAAGAATTTGGCAATATACCTATTAGAGAAAAAAAACCAGATTTAAGTATTCAGAAGTTAGTCAATAAAGAAAGTAGAAGTTTAAAACCAAGATCTCCAATTGTAACTGTTATGGGACATGTAGATCATGGAAAAACCTCATTGCTGGATGCTTTAAGAAAGACAGATGTTGTTGCTCAGGAATATGGGGGCATAACACAACATATAGGTGCTTATAAAATAATAACGGATGAGGGAAAGAATATAACATTTATTGATACCCCTGGACATGCAGCCTTCACGGAGATGAGAGCAAGAGGATCAAAAGTGACAGACATTGTTATTTTAGTCGTAGCTGCAGATGATGGAGTTAAACCTCAAACGATAGAAGCCATAAAACATTCAAAAGCTGCAAAAGTTCCAATTATCGTTGCAATCAATAAATGTGATTTACCTAACGCAGATCCTCAAAAAGTAAAAAACCAACTTTTAGAATACGAGCTCATTGCTGAAGAATTAAGTGGGGATACTTTATTTGCAGAGATTTCGGCTAAAACTAAGAAAAACTTAGACAAACTTAAAAAAAATATTATTCTTCAATCAGATCTTCTTGATCTAAAAGCAGATTTTGATGTAAGTGCCAGTGGAGTAATTTTAGAATCTCGAATCGATCAAGGAAAAGGGCCAGTATCAACAGTATTAGTAACAAATGGAAGTTTAAAAAAAGGAGATTTTTTTGTAAGTGGTAACACTTGGGGAAAAATAAGAGCAATGAACAATGATGAAGGTCAAAACATCGAGTTAGCAATTCCATCAACACCGGTAGAAATATTGGGCATGAATAATTCTGCTTTTGCCGGCGATGATTTTGCGGTAGTCGCAACAGAAGAAAAAGCTAAAGAGATAAATAATTATAGAGTTGAACATAGCAAATCAAAACAAACACCATTAATTTCAGCTACTAGAGAATCTGCTTTTGATAAAGCTTCAGCACCTAAGGAGCTACCTATTATTATTAAGTCTGATGTACATGGTTCTAGTGAAGCACTTGAAAATGCAATTGAAAAAATTCAGCACGATGAAGTTTCTCCAAAAATAATTTTATCAAATATTGGCGTAATTACAGAAACAGACGTAACCCTTGCAAAATCCACTAATGCTATTCTTATAGGTTTTAATGTAAGACCAAATAAAGAAGCTAAAAAATTAGCAGAAACTTATAAAATTACGTTAAAATTTTTTAATATAATTTATGAGGTTTTAGATTTTATAAATGACTCATTGTCAGGTTTGTTAAAACCAGATGTAAAAGAAGAGATTATAGGATCAGCAGAAATTCAGGAGATTTTCAAAGTTTCAAAAGTTGGCAAGGTTGCAGGATCAAAAGTTATAGATGGAGAAATAGTAAACAATCTAAATGCAAGGTTGATACGTGATGGAAATATATTATACACAGGTTCTATCGATAGTATTTTTAGAGAAAAAAATGCTGCAAAACAAGTCACTGCAGGACTTGAGTGTGGTATTACCCTTAAAGATTTTGCAGATTTTAAAGAAAAGGATGTAATTGAAGTTTATAAGATTATAGAAACAGAAAGGAGAATTTAATGATTAGGCAAACTAATAATGCTCCTTTTTCACAGAGACAGTTGAGAGTAGGGGAACTAATAAAGCAGTCTTTAGGACAAATTTTATTGAGAGATGAGGCAAAAGTTCCAGGTTTAGAAACAAAAAATATAACCGTTACAGAGGTAAGAATGAGTCCAGATTTAAAAAATGCTAAAGCGTATGTGATACCTCTGGGTGGAAAAGATACAGAAAAAGCGGTTGATGTTCTAACCGAATTTTCATATCTAATTAGAAAAGTGTTATCAAAAAAAATTGATATGAAATTTCTCCCTAAAGTTAATTTTGTTGCTGATAAATCGTTTGATTATGCAGAAAAAATTGAAAAATTAATTCAAAAAAACAAATAAATATGCAGAAACAAAAAAACAAAATAATCGAATCTTTAAGAATTAATTCAAAGGATGTGGGATCATCAGAAGTTCAAATTGGATTATTAAGTGATAAAATAAATAGCTTATCTAACCATTTTAAAAAAAATAAAAATGACAAACATTCGACAAAAGGATTATTGAAAGCTGTAAATCTGAGAAAACGTTTATTGAAATATCTCAAAAGAAAAAATCAAGAATCGTATACAAAAATATTAACCAAATTAAATTTAAGAAAATAAATGTTTAAAATATTTAAAGAAGAAGTAGAATTAGGTGGAAAAAAACTAATTTTAGAAACAGGAAAGATAGCACGCCAGGCAGATGGTGCTATAATTGCTACTTGTGGAGAAACGGTTGTTATTTCAACAGTAGTTGGTGCAAAAAAAGTTAATCCAGAGACTGATTATTTTCCGCTGCAAGTGAATTATCAAGAAAAATACTATGCAGCTGGCAAAATACCAGGGGGTTATTTTAAAAGAGAGGCAAGACCAACTGAATCTGAAACTTTAATTTCAAGATTAATTGATAGACCTATCCGCCCATTATTTCCAGAAAGTTTTAGAAATGAGGTACAAATTTTGCCGACAGTACTTTCATATGATAATGAAAACGAAGCAGACATATTATCAATTATTGCATCGTCTGCCGCTTTAGCAATTTCAGGTTTACCTTTTCAAGGACCTATTGCCGCTTCTAGAGTAGGTTATATAGACAATAATTATGTTTTAAATCCATCTAAAAAGCAGTTAGAAAATTCCAAATTAGATTTAGTTGTTGCTGGTACAAAAGATGCTGTATTAATGGTTGAATCAGAAGCTTCAGATCTAACAGAAAAACAGATGTTAGATGCAGTTAAATTCGGACACGAAAAGTTCGTTCCTGTAGTGAAAGCTATAGAAACTCTTGCCAAAAAATGTTCAAAAGAAACATGGAAGATGGAAGAAAAAGATTATACCAAATTAAAAGCAAAAATTTCAAAAGAATTAACAAAAGATTTAGAAAAAGCATTCTCTGAAAAGGATAAAAAGAAAAGATCAGAATTAGTTAATTTAGCAACTGAAAAATGTAAATCTATGTTTGAAGGAGATGAAACTTATTCTGAACTTGAAGTATCCTTACAATTAAAAAATTTAGAAAAAGATATAGTAAGAACAAAAATACTTAAAAGTAAAAAAAGAATTGACGGAAGAGGTTTATCAGATGTAAGACCTATCAAGTGTGAAGTTGGAGTTTTACCCAGAACTCATGGTTCTGCTTTATTTACAAGAGGTGAAACCCAAGCATTAGTCACTATAACATTGGGAACGACAGAAGATGAACAACGAATTGAAAGTCTGGAAGGACAAAAAAGAGTAAGATTTATGTTACATTACAATTTTCCTCCATTTTCGGTTGGTGAAACAGGCAGAATTGGTACAGGTAGAAGAGAAGTTGGACATGGAAAGTTAGCGTGGAGAGCTTTGAAATCATCATTACCTGACAAGGAAAAATTTCCTTACACTTTAAGAATTGTTTCAGAAATTACGGAGTCAAACGGATCTTCATCAATGGCTACAGTTTGTGGAGCATCTTTGGCGCTTATGGATGCTGCTGTACCTATAGAAAAACCAGTTGCAGGAATAGCAATGGGTCTAATAAAAGAAAAAGCTGAATTTTCAGTTTTATCAGATATTTTAGGAGATGAAGACCACTTAGGAGATATGGATTTTAAAGTTGCCGGTACAAAAGACGGAATTACTTCACTACAAATGGATATAAAAATTACTGGAATTACTTTTGAAATTATGGAGCAAGCACTCAATCAGGCCAAAGAAGGAAGAACTCACATATTACAAGAGATGAACAAAACAATTAAGTCGTCAAGAAAAGAGGTATCTAAACATACTCCAAAAATTGAAACTATTATGGTTGAGAAAAAAGAGATAGCAGCTGTCATTGGTAAAGGTGGAGCTACAATTAGAGAAATTGTGGAGTTATCTGGCGCTAAAGTAGACGTCAAAGATACAGGCGAAGTTACTATTGCTGCACCAGACGAAGAATCAAGAAATAAAGCAATGGAAATGGTAAAAAGTATTATTGCAAAACCAGAAATGGGAAAAATATATAAAGGTAAAGTTGTTAAAATAATGGAGTTTGGAGCTTTTGTAAATTTTTTAGGTAAACAAGATGGTCTCGTGCATATTTCTCAGCTTGCAGGCAAAAGGGTTGGCAAAGTATCCGATGTTGTAAAAGAAGGAGATGAAGTTTCCGTTAAAGTTATAGGTTTTGACAGAGGCAAAGTAAAACTTTCGATTAAAGAAGCGAGTT
>Ga0208056_100236_pt1 | contig 12230 bp, 10 predicted proteins | sample DeeseametaMP2052_FD_184178 | JGI IMG/M metagenome (GOLD analysis project Ga0208056, IMG submission 184178) | Marine microbial communities from the Deep Pacific Ocean - MP2052 (SPAdes) | ecosystem: Environmental > Aquatic > Marine > Oceanic | place: West of Cabo San Lucas, Mexico, North Pacific...
CGGCGCAACCGATCACGCCGAGATCACTCAAACGGCTACTGGCTCGAGCTCTGGCGCGACGTAGGTGTCGTACAGGCCCTTGGTGTAGGAGAAGCGCATCTCGGCGCCCCAGCGCACCAACTGCAGGCAGCGCTGCTGCAACTGCGGCGTGTCGGCATGGTCGAGCACGATCTGGTAGCCGCGCTCGCCGTGCACCACATCGGAGGTGATGTGCAGGTCGAAGAACTCGATCTCGTCCTCGGTGAACTTGTACACCTCCCGAAGCGGCACGATCTGCTTGGTGTAGATGCTGGGCACCTGGGACTCCAGGCCCACGACCAGCGCCGCGGTCGCCACCACGAAATGCTCGCGCTGAGACACCGCGTAGCACCACGACTGCAGACCGCGGGTGATCGCGTTCATGTTGTTCGGGTCCTCGATGCGTTCCTTGGTGGTACCGCACGCCTCGCCGAACTTGATCAGCAGATCGGTGTGGCGGATGTCGGCCAGTTCCTCCTCGTACATGTTCTGCAGCGTGAAGTCCTTGGCGCCGGTGAACTCGTCGGGGGTGTTGGCGTAGATGTTGGCCAGGTAGTCGGCGAACGGACCGACGTAGTGGAAGTGGTTCTCGGCCCAGCGGGCGAAGTGGTGGCGCTCGAGCCGGCCCTCGGCCCACGCCTTGGAGAACGACGCGTTCTTGGCCTCACGGCCCTTGATGGCGTCTTCGAGTTGCGCACGGAACTCGTCGCGCCCGAGAAGTTGGGTCATCGGTGGGACTCCTGATCGTCAGTGGGGATGGGTTGGCTACCGTGGTATGCGATCCACGAAACCCGCTGTTGCGGTGACTGATTCGGGCTCCGTCGCAGTGGCGGGATCACGCATCGTCGCGAATCATCCTCGGCACCAGCGACGTTAGCGAATGTGCCGACGTGTTGACCATGGACAACTTCACCGTTGATCATCGGCATTCGCAGGTCAGAGTGCACAGTCGGTCCGAGTGCTCAATGGGTCAGCGGGCGCCGACCGCGGCGGTCAACGACTCGAACTCGGCGAGGATCGCCGCGCCGACCTCCTTGTCCTGGGCGCCGTTGCCGCCACTGATGCCCACGCCGCCGACGATCTGGCCGTTGAACACCAGCGGAAAGCCGCCGACGAAGATCGCGAACTTGCCCGGCAGCATGTGGCTGATACCGAACGCCTCGTTACCCGGCAGCGCGGGCCCGTTGGGCGGCTCGTTGAACAGGTGGGTGGCGCGTTCGTGCCCCGCCGCGGTGAAGGCCTTGGCTATCGAGATGTCCACACCGGTCAACCGCGCGCCGGGAAGCCGGTGCAGCGCCACGACGTTGCCGCCGTCGTCGCAGATGCACAGCGTCTGCTTGACGCCGATCTCCTCGGCCTTGGCCCGGCCGGCCGCAAGCAACGGGAGGGCGTCGTCGAGATTGATCCGATAGATCTGGTGCATGGTGGGTTTCACTCCTGTGGGTTGCGCTGACAGGCATTGCGCCTGTGGAGATGTCTACCAACGGCGCCGCGCCCAGGCCCGGGTCAACATGTCCCCGGTTCGGCGCGCATCCAGGTCAAACTGCACATAGTGTGTGGGGCGGTTCCCGGTGTATTCGGTGTACAGGCGAATCGGGAGCCCACGAATCAGAGCAGGTGAGACATGGCGCCGGTAGGACATGACGACGATCGACTGACCGTCGCGGGACTGCTCGACGAAGCGCTGATGTCCGGCGCCCGTGTGGTCGCCGGCGGCGACCATCTCGATCGCGAGTTGCACTGGGTGTTACCGCTTTCCGAAGTTCTCTCCCGCCCCGACCCGCTCGACGGCGTCGCGGTCTACAGCCGGCCCGAAGCACTGCTGGGCAACGGCGGCGCGCTGGCCGCCCTGGCCGCGCGCGGTGCGACCACCCTCGTCATCGACGGTGCGGCACCGGTCGACTTCCCCGGCCGGCGGCTGCCTGGGCACCTCGTCGTCATCGAGATGGCCTTCCCGGCGGGTTTCGCCGCACTGAACCGCCTGCTGGCCGAGCGTGCGCTGAGCCGCGAGGTGCACGTCATGCGCTACGCCACGCATGTGCACGCGTCGCTGGCCGGACTGTTCCACCGCGGAGCGGGCCTGCAGCTGCTGATCCGCGAGGTGTCGAATCTGGCGCGCAATCCGGCGCTGGCGCTCGACGCGCGCGGGAACCTGGTCGCGCACCACGGCATCGCGCCGGACGTCGCCGAAGCCATCAGCGAGTCGATCCTCGGCATGCTGACCACCGATCTCCCCGCCTCGGCGCGCCGCTCGGCACACCACGACACCCGGGTGGAAACGGTCGACACGCCGGCCGGGACCTGGACAGTGGTGTCCACGGCGATCCGACTGGGCAAATCCTTCGAGGGCTGGGTCCTCGTGCTGGTGCCCAGCGACGAGCCGGGTACCCACGACCTGGCCAGGCACGTCGTGGTCACCGAGCAGGCCACGGCGATCATCGGCTCGGAGATGCTGCGCCAGCACAGCGTCGACGAGGCCGAGGAACGCGCCCGGGGGGACTTCGTCCAGGCACTCGTGCACGGCCACTTCTCCAGCGAGCACGACATGCGTGCCCGGGCCGAGTACCACGAGATCGACATCGATTCCCGCTTCGGCGTTTTCGTCGCCCCCGGCGCGGTACCGCGCGGGGTGGACAATCCGACCGCGTCGATGGTCCGGTTGGCCCGGTACGCCGCGGGCGTCGCCCCCGACCCGGCGGTGCGCTCGTATGTCACCGTCATCGGCGACGTCCTGGTGGTCGTGCGCTCCCTGCGCGGCGACGACGAGACCTCGATGCGCCGCGAGATGACCCAGTACGCCGAGGCGATGGCCGCGGAGCTGGAGTCGCGTCGCGGCAGTCCGGTCGCCGTGGCCTACGGGCGTCCGGCGCGGGGCGCGGGCGAGGTGTCCGGGGGTTACCGGGAGGCCCGTGTCGCGCTGGGTATCGCGCGTCGGCTGAGCCGGACCGGGGCCATCTCGTATCAGCAACTGCGCAGCTTCACCGTGCTGGCGGACATCACCGACACCGAGCAGAGCCGCGCGCTCGTCCAGGACGTCCTGGGCCCGTTGCGGTCGGCACCTGATCTGGTCGAGACCCTGATCGGCTACCTGTCCCACGGCGGCAACGTCAACGCCACCGCGCGGGCCCTCAACGTCCACCGCAACACCATGCTGGCCAAGCTGGACCGCATGTCGCGGGCCCTGGGACTCGACATCCGGGTGCCGGACAACCAGTTCACCGTGTGGCTCGCGGTCCGCATCGACATGCTCGCCGACGTCCATGCGGCCGTGGACCGCGAAGCCCGCTATCGCTGAGGCCGCCTCACGGCGGGTCGGCGCCGCAGAACGAGGCCAGTAGGCCCAGCCCCGCCATCACCGCGGTCAGCGCGAACACCGCCGGGTAGGACGCCAGGTGAAGCGCGATGGCCACCCACGCCGCGCCCATCGCCGAACCACCGAACCTGGCCAGGTTGTACAACCCCAGCCCGGTGCCGTGCGCACCCGCCGGCGAACGGGTGGCGCCCGTCGCGGCCGGCGTCTGCACCAGCGCGATACCCACACCGGCGAGGACCAGGATCACCGTGACGGCGACGAACACGGCGTGCGCGGCGTCGAACCGGTCCGAAACGGCTGCCGCCAGCCCCGCCTGGGCGACGATCAGCAGCACCAGGCCGGTACGCATCACCCGGCGCGGACCGAGACGATCCAGGTAGCGACCGACCAGCGGCCCCAGCACGGCCATCGTGGCCGGCACGGTGAGCAACACCAACCCGGCCGCCGAAGCGGATCTGCCCTGGGCGATGAGGTAGAGCGGGACCGCCAGCAACATCGCACCCAGTGCGAACATCTGCGTGAACGCAGCCACCGAACTGCGGACGAAGCGCACCTCGGCGACGAGTCGCACGGCGACGAACGGGTTCTCGACCCGTAGGCAGTGCCAGACGAAGAAGCTCAGGACCGCCACCGCGACGCCGAGCAGCGCGAGGACGACGGCGGTGGTGCCCGGCGCGGGGATGAGAGCGACCCCGAGGATCAGCAGGCCCGAGCCGAACGTCAGTGCGCATGCTCCCGTCAGGTCGAAGCGCATCCTGGTGCCCGGGTAGGCCGGAATGTGGCGCAATGTGCCGATCAGGCCGGCCAGCGCGACGGGCACCAACGGCACGAACACCCAGCGCCACCCCCACGCATCGGCGACGAAGCCGCCCATGGCCGGGCCCGCCGCCTGGCCGATTCCGTTGACCGAAGCCCAGGCACCCACCGCGCGCCCTCGCCTGTCCCCGTCGAACAGCCAGGTGAGCAGTCCCATCACGGCGGGGGCGAACGCCGCCGCGAGCAAACCGCCCAGGCAACGCCAGGCGACGAGCAGCTGCAGCGAGGGGGCGGTGGCCGCGCCGACCGCGCACACCGCGGTGCCGATCAACGCCACGCAGTACACCCGTCGCCGGCCGAACCGGTCCCCGATCCAGCCCACCAGCGGCATCGTGGCGGTGAACGTCAGCAGGAAACCGACCACGACGAAGACCCCGCTGCTCAGCGGGGCGTCGAACTCCTCGAGGATGGCCGGCAGCGGGACGTTGACCACGTTGTTGCTGACCGTGCCCACCAACGTGCCGGCGAGCAGGGCCGCCAGCGCCAGCGGTGTGCCGTCACCCTGCGGCCGGCCGGCGGCGCCCGGCCGCTGAATGTCGGTGTCTGTCATGGTCGCTCGGAGGTCACCATCGATCTGTCGGGGATGCCCGTGCGGGCCTGATATCGCGTCATGCCCACTGTCTCACCGACAGGGCCGGACCGGCAGCCTACGCCGAGGGCATCATGCACAGCCGGGGCGGCCGAATCTGAACAGTGCGCACAGCGACCCGGAAATCGGCTCTAACACCTGCGAAGTCGCCCTGTGTCGCTTTTCGCCGACATTGTTACCTGCCTGAAACGCGCTGACATCTCACCGACAAGCTCGGAGCATATTGCACATAGGTGGCCACAAACCGGTGTGCACTGTGAGCGTTGACCGTGACGGTCGACACGCCGAGCATTCCACCAACAGACTGCACAGCCCACGAGCAGTTGCGACGAAGGGCCCTGCCTATGCAAGTTCAACTGACTGCCGCACACTGGATATATCTGGCCGGCATCGTCGTCATCCTGATCACCATGGCGATGCGCAAGAACATCGTGGTGCCTGCCGTGGCCGCCACGATGCTGACGGCGTGGGCGTTCTCGGGCAGCATCATCACGGGTCTGTCGTCGATCTTCAATGCCAGCCTGGTGGCCGCCCAGGAGTTGTTCAACATCTTCCTGATCATCGCGCTGGTCACCGCGATGCTCGGCGCGCTGCGCGAGATGGGGGCCGATCGGCTGATGGTGACCCCGTTCCGGCGCGTGATGCGCGCGGGCACAAGCAGTTTCCTGATCCTGGCGCTCGTCACCTACGTGATCTCGCTGTTCTTCTGGCCCACGCCGGCGGTGCCGCTCGTCGGTGCCGTGCTGATCCCGGTGGCGATCCGCGCCGGCCTCACCCCGCTGTCGGTGGGCATGGTGATCGCCATCGCCGGACAGGGCATGGCGTTGTCCGCTGACTACATCATCAAGGTCGCCCCCGGCATCTCGGCCACGGCGGCCGGTGTCGACCCCGACAGTGTGGCGGACAAGTCGCTGGTGCTGTCCCTGATCGTGGGCGTGGTGGCGCTGCTGGTCACCTACGTCACCCAGCGCCGCACGTGGCGCAAGCCGTCACCGGAGCTGCTCGTCGCATGGGAGAACAAGGCCGACAAGTTCGGCATGACCGGCGGTGAGAGCACCGCGGGCAGCGGTGGTCAGGGTGACCCGACGGGAGCCCGCCCCGCGGACTCCCCGGTCGATTCCGGTGGGTCCGTGAGCGAGGCGCGCCCGGCGGCCGCGGCGACGCTGGTGCGCACCGAACCGGTGGCCGAACCGGCGCCTTCCGATCCGCCGAAGACGAACTCGGCCAAGGTATTCGCCGTGCTGGTCCCCACCGCCTACTTCGCCTTCATCGCTTACCTGCTGCTCGGCAAGTTCACCTCCCTGGTGCCGCCGTTGCAGGGCGGCGACGCGGCCGGGATCGTCGGCGGAATCGCGGCGCTGCTCCTGTTCGCCGCGTGCGTGACCAACGACAAGCGCAACTTCCTCGAGAGTTCCTCGGCGCACATCACCGACGGCCTGGTCTTCGCGTTCAAGGCCATGGGCATCGTGTTGCCGATCGCGGGCTTCTTCTTCATCGGCAACGGTGATTTCGCCGGCCGCATCCTGAGTCTGCCCGAGACCGCGACCCCGCCGGCATTTCTGTTCGACCTGATCAGCGCCGCGCAGTCGCACATCACCCCCAACCCCGTGGTGCTGGCATTCGGCGTGCTGATCATCGGTATCGTCGCGGGTCTCGACGGCTCCGGCTTCAGCGGACTGCCCCTGACCGGTGCGCTCGCCGGCGCGCTCGGACCGGCCGGCGGGATGGACCCGTCGACGCTGGCGGCGATCGGCCAGATGGGCAACATCTGGTCGGGCGGTGGCACCCTCGTGGCGTGGTCGTCGCTGATCGCCGTCGCCGGTTTCGCCCGCGTTCCGGTGCTCACGCTGGCCCGCAAGTGTTTCCTGCCGGTGGTGACCGGACTCGTGCTGAGCACGGTGTTCGCGCTGCTGGTGTTCTGAGGACGACGATGCTCGCTGCACTGGACCGCGACCGGCTCGCCCTGACGGCGACCATGTCGTTGACCTTCGTCACCGGGGTGGTCGACGCGGTCGGCTTCCTGGCCCTGGACCGGGTGTTCACCGGCAACATGACCGGCAACATCGTGATCCTCGGAATGGGTGTGGCTGGGGCCGACGAGCTGCCGGTGTTGGGCCCTGCGGTCGCGCTCGTCGCGTTCACCGCGGCGGCGTGGGTGGCCGGGATGGTGCTGCGTAAACCTCGGTCGCTGGACCCGCCGGGCTGGCATCACCGGGTGACGGTGCTGCTCTCGCTCGGCGCCCTCGCGCTGACGGTACTGACCGTCGTCGCGGCGTTCACCGGGTCCGACGCCGGGCCGCTGCTCAAGGTGGTGCTCGCCGCGACGACGGCAGCGGTGATGGGTCAGCAGGCCGTCGCCGCGCGAGCGGTCGCGGTCGCCGACATGACGACCGTGGTCGTCACGTCGACGCTGGCGTCGCTGGCGGGCGAGACGTGGTCGCGCGGCGGGCGGGGGGCGGTGTTCAACCGCCGGCTCGGGGCGATCGTGACGATCTTCGCCGGCGCTCTGGTGGGCGCCCTGCTGCTGCGGATCCACGTCGCGGTGCCGTTCGGCCTGGCTGCAGCGCTCACGGCGGGCACCGCATGGCTGGGGCACCTGCGGCTGTCGCCGCGCGCGGCGCTGACCTCCACCGGTTGACCGGATCAGTCCAGGGTCACCAGCAGCACCGTGCGCTCCTCGCGGCCGCGCCGCATGATCCGTTCGACGACGGTGACCACGTGGAACACCAGGCCGTACTTGCGCTTGATCGCGGCCCGCACGCGGCGGACGTCGTCGTCGTGGTCGAGCACCTCGGCGTGCCCACCGATCCGGGGTGCGCCTTCCGGCACGGAACCTGTGCGGTTGCACGGGGCGACCGACACCCTGGGGTCACGGCGGGCGCGCTTGACCTTCCAGCTGTCCGACGGCGTCCAGAACGCGAGCCGTCCGTCCTGCGCCGCCACCCACATCGGTGTCGCGACGGCCTCACCGCTGCGCTTGTACGTCGTCAACGACACGAATTTCTGCGCCCCGAGATCGGCGACCGCGTCAACCATCACACCAACCTACGCGCCGGTGACGCAGCGGAAACCGATGTGGGTGGTGGCGCTGTCCTGGGATTGCGGTGAACGCGCCGCGGGCCGGTACCGGTGGCAGTACTCCGGCGCGCACAGATGCGATCCACCCTTCAGCGCCTGCACCAGTGCAGGATCGGGACCCTTTGCCGGACAGCAGGTCTGAGTGCCGCCACCCATCTCGTGGTGGCCGCTGAACCGGGTCGTCGTCCACTCCCACACGTTGCCGATCATGTCGACCAGCCCGTAGCCGTTCGGCGGAAAAGTGCCGACCGGCGAGGTGCCCGCGCAGCCGAGGGCACCGTCGTTGCGGTACGGGAAGCGGCCCTGCCAGGTGTTGGCCATCAACCGGCCGCCGGGCGCGGGTTCCTCGCCCCACGGGTAGGTGGCCGTCGATCCGCCGCGCGCCGCGAACTCCCATTCCGCTTCGGTCGGCAACCGCCGGCCGGCCCAGCGTGCGTAGGCGGCGGCGTCGGCGTAGCAGACCTGCACCACCGGGTGGTCGGGCCGGTCCGCGACGGCGTCGATGTCGCTGCCCGGGCCGAAGGGGTGCCGCCAGTCCGCGCCGGGAACCCACTGCCACCATTGGCGCCAGTCGCGTAGATCGACCGGTCCGCTCGTGGGGTGGAACACCAGCGCTCCGGGCACCAGGTCCTCGGCGACAGCGCCGGGGAACAGCGCCGGGTCGGGCGCGAGTTCGGCGACGGTCCGGTAGCCGGTGTCGCCGACGAATTCGGCGAACTGCGCGTTGGTCACCGGATGGCGCTCGATCGCGAACGGGGCGACGCTGACGGTGTGGGCGGGCGCCTCCTCGGGGTAGAACCGGGTCGAGCCCATCCGGAAGGTACCGCCGTCGATGTCGACGAGGTCGGTGAGCATGCGTTTCAGGGTAGGCCGATCTCGAAGTCGTCGGTCAGCAGTGCCGCCGGCTCGTCGAATCCGGACGCGTCGGACGGTGCCGTGACGTGTACGGCGATCAGGTAGTCACGCTCACCGGTCGGGACGTGCACGATGCGGTCGCGGTACTGGACGGTCTCCGTGCCGTCGGACAGGATGCCGAGCAACGTCTGCCCGGACAGTCCGCACAGCTCTCCCGGCAGCACGCTGAGGGTGGTGATGGAGCTGTCGGCGGTGAGCTGGTCGGCGTACTCGCGGAAGGCCGTCTCCGCGTCGGCGTCGGTCGCGGCGATCGTGACCACCGCCCGCATGCCCGCCGGCCCGTTGAGTTCGGCACCGACGTCGCCGTTGCCGCCGGACATCGACCATCCGTCCGGCACGGCCACCGTGGCCGTCGGCGCGTCCGGATCGGCCACCAGGGCGACCGTGCGCACCGGCGGCAGGGTGGTCGGCGCGCACAGCGGTTCCGGGCCGACCCTCGGCTCCGGGGTCGGCACCACACCGGGAGCGGGCTCGTCGCGCCCGGTGGTCGCGGTGGTGGTGCCGGTGCTCTGCTGCGCGCCGGGGGCGGCCACCGGCACGCCGTCGCTGCTGCGCGTGCACGCCGAGGCGGCGAGCACGGCGAGCACGGCGAGCAGTACGACGACGGCGAGGCGGCGCGGCACCGTCAGTCCCTGGCGAAGGCCCGGGCGAGCTCGCGCTCGGCGTCGAGGTAGGGCGCACCCGAGATGTCGACGACGATCCGGCCGATCGTGCCGCCGGTGAACTCGAACGGCGCCCGGTAGGCCGACGACACCGGTTGTCCGGCATTGCGGCCCACGCTGACCCCACCGCCGGCGAGGCCGAACATCACCGGATGGGCCTTGACGCCGGTGCGGGTGGCCACCGCCGCGCCGTCGACGTACAGGGTGACGTCACCGAGGGGGGTGTGGCTGCCCTCCACCGTGCCGGTGCGCGCGAAGCCGACCCCGACGACGTGGGCGCCCGTGGGCAGCGGGTCGGCCGCGCCGACGTGCTGTTCCTCCTCGCCGAAGAAGTTGTAGACGAACTGCAGTCGGCCCTCGTCGACGTAGAGGACGTAACCACCATGTCCCGCACCCTGTTTGAACAGCACGCCGCGCACGTCCTCGCTGTCGACGGTCACGTCGGCCAGCACCGAGAACGATCGGCCGGCGATGTTGACGCAGCCGCCGACCGCGACGGGGGCGGTGTGCGGGTAGTAGACGTAGCTCGTGCGGTCGCCGGCAAGTGAGGGCCGCCACCGGCTGATCATCTCGAACACACCCAGATCGGACAGCGGGATGCCGTTGTACTTCTCGGCTTCCGACAGCCACAGCGCCTGCAGTTCGGCAAGCTTGTCGGGGTGTTCGGCGGCCAGGTCGTGGCACTGGCTGCGGTCGACGTCGAGATGGAAGAGCTCCCAACGGTCCTGGTCGAAATGCGACCACCCCGACGGTGCCGCGGGGTGCACGGCGCTGGCGAACCAGCCCCGGTGCCAGATGCCCCTGGTGCCCAGCATCGTGTAGAACTGCGTCTCCTTGCCCGTGGGGGCGTCCGGATCAGCCAGGGCCACTTTGAAGCTGACGCCGTCCAGCGGTTTCTGCGGAATGCCTTTCACGGTGGCCGGCGCCACGATGCCGAGCAGGTCGTACACCGTCGGGGTGATGTCGCAGACGTTGACGTAGTTGTCGCGGATCTCTCCATGCGCGGAAATGCCTGCGGGCCAGGAGATGATCGCGGCGTCGGCGATCCCGCCCTCGTGCGAGGCGTAGCGCTTGTACAGCTTGTAGGGGGTGTTGAACGCCATCGCCCACCCGATCGGGTAATGGCCGTATGTCGTGGGGCCACCCAGTTCGTCGAAGAAGCGCATGCTGTCCTCGACGGTGTCGATGTACCCGTTGAAGAACTTGCCCTCGTTGACGGACCCGTTCGGCCCGCCCTCACCGCTGGCGCCGTTGTCGCTGATGACGACGATGATGGTGTTGTCGAGCTGACCGGACTCCTCGAGATAGTCCAGGATGCGGCCGATCTGCGCATCGGTGTAGGACAGGAAACCGGCGAACACCTCGGCCATGCGGGCGAACAGCTTCTTCTCGTCCTCGCTGAGCTCGTCCCACGGCCGCACCGTGTCCTGCTCCGGCCAGGGTTGCCCGTCCGGGCCGGTGACATCGCTGTACGGGTTGACCGGGGAGAGCTCGGTGTCCGGTGCGACGATGCCGAGCCGCTTCTGGTTCTCCAGCACGATCTCTCGGTACCGCTCGTAACCCATGTCGAAGGTGCCGGCGTAGCGGTCCGCCCATTCGGTGAACACATGGTGGGGCGCATGTCCGGCGCCCGGGCAGACGTAGGAGAACCAGGGTTTGTCCGGTGCGATCATCGTCGAATCACGGATGAATTCGATGGTCCGGTCGGCCATGTCCTTGGAGAAGTGGTAACCCTCCTCCGGCGTGGCGGGCGCCTCGACCGGATGGCCGTCGTAGATCAGCTCCGGGTACCACTGGTCGGTCTCGCCGCCCATGAACCCGTAGAACCGGTCGAAGCCGCGGGACAGCGGCCAGTGTCGGCGGGTGGCAGCGAGATTGGACTCCTCCAGGGGCGTCAGATGCCATTTTCCGACACAGGACGTGCTGTATCCGCGTTCGGCCAGCACCTCCGAGATCAGGGCGGTGTCAGGAGGAATGCGGCCGTTGATGCCGGGGAAACCCTCGGTGAATTCTTCGACGATCGCCATGCCGACCGTGGTGGCGTTGCGTCCGGTCAGCAGTGAGGCACGCGTGGGCGAGCAAAGGGCGGTGGTGTGGAACTGCGAAAGCCGGACTCCGCGTTCGGCGATGCGGCGCATGGCCGGCATGTCGACCAGCCCACCGAAGCAGTCCCACGTCGCGATACCGACGTCGTCCCAGACGAGATACAGCACGTTGGGGGCATCGGGCGGCGCGGTGGGTGGCGCATACGGACCCCAATCCGGTTCGGAATCCCGGATGTCCAGTTCTATCCTGCCGTTGAAATCCGTCGCCATAACGCCCCGTCCCTGTCGGTGGTGCCGCGTCAGCCCTGCTCGCGGCAGACACTACACCGGCTCGAATGGCGAGGTCGGCTGATTCCCCGCTAGTCCGCCACCGCGGGTTCGTCGACCCGGTAGAGCCGCCAATCGGGCTGACTGTCGCCGTCGTTGGGGATCTCCAGTTCCAGAGTGGCGATGTCGGCACCGGTTTCGTACAGGGTGGGGTAGCGCAGGTTCAGGGCGTCGGAGACGCCCCGCCCTTCGTTGGGCACCGCCAGCAGGTAGCGGATTCCCCCGGCGGCCGGGTCGTTGAGTCGTTCGGTGAAGTCGCCGTCCGACGGGATGACGAACATGTTGGGGTCCTCCGACGCCGCCACGACGGCGAATCCGTAGACCGTGTCGGTGATCACCGACGAATCGGGCAGGTCGAGGCTGTCGAGGTAGTCGGCGATCGTGCGTTCGGTGGAGAACGTGGCGGCGATGCGGTGTTCGAGGGCCTTGCGTTCGGTCACGTTGTCCGGGTCCGGCGACAGCACCGC
>Ga0208056_100248_pt1 | contig 11757 bp, 8 predicted proteins | sample DeeseametaMP2052_FD_184178 | JGI IMG/M metagenome (GOLD analysis project Ga0208056, IMG submission 184178) | Marine microbial communities from the Deep Pacific Ocean - MP2052 (SPAdes) | ecosystem: Environmental > Aquatic > Marine > Oceanic | place: West of Cabo San Lucas, Mexico, North Pacific...
CTCCAACGCTTCCCACGTCAGCTCGAGCGCCATCCGCTGCTGCGGGTCGATGTTGTCGGCTTCCATCTTCGACAGCGCGAAGAACTCGGCGTCGAAGCCCTTGATGTCGGACAGGTAGCCGCCGCGGGTGCGGGCCTTGGCCACCCGTTCGGCGACGCGGGGCTCGGAGAGGAATTCCGACCAGCGCCCGTCGGGCAGATCGGTGATGGCGTCGCGGCCGTCCAGCAGCGCCTGCCACATCTGGCTCGGGGTGTTCATGTCGCCGGGGAAGCGGGTTCCGACGCCGACGATGGCGATGTTCAGCCGGTCTTCGTCACCGTCGCGCGACCAGTCCTCGGCGTCCAGCGCGGCGGTGTCCTCTTCGGGTTCGCCCTCGACGATCACCGTGGCCAGCGACTCGATCGTCGGGTGGCGGAAGGCGACCGTCGCGGTCAGCGTCACGCCGGTGAGATCCTCGATGTCACTGGCCATGGCCACGGCGTCGCGCGACGACAGGCCGAGTTCCACCAGCGGTGCGGTTTCGTTCACCGACTCCGGGGACTGGCCGGTGGCGTTGCCGACCCAGTTGCGCAGCCATGTGCGCATCTCGGCGACCGTCATGTCCGGGCCGCCCACCGGGGCCGCCGGGCTCACCGAATCGTCTTGTGGATCAGTCATGGTCACCTCACGATCGATCCGGCCGCCCCCGCGGGCCGGCATTGGGGAGTTACTTCAGTGGAAACGTCAGTCGGTCTCGTCCGGGAAGGCATTGGCCACCTTGCCGCTGCGCAGGCTGCCGTCCAGATACGCCGAGCGGCAGGCCCGGCGACCGATCTTGCCGCTGGAAGTCCTGGGGATGGCCCCCGCCGGGGTCAGCAGCACATCGCGCACCGTCACCCCGTGGCGCACCGCGATCGCCGCGCGAATGTCGTCGGCGATCGGGCCCATCTCGAGCTTGTGCGCGCCCGGGGCGCGCTCGCCGACGATCACCAGCTGTTCGGAGGTGTCGTCGGGGTCGCGCTTGAGCCCGGCGTGCGCGTCCTCGAACACATCGTCGGGCAGCTGGTTGGCCGGGACCGAGAACGCCGCGACGAAACCGGTGCGCAGCGCCTTCGTGGACTCCTGGGCGGAGTACTCGAGGTCCTGGGGATAGTGGTTACGGCCGTCGATGATCACCAGGTCCTTCGTCCGGCCGGTGATGTAGAGCTCACCGTCGTGGTAGGCGCCCAGGTCGCCGGTGCGCACCCAGGTGGCGTCGTCGGTGGCGCCCTCGGCGTGGGACGGGTTGGTGCGCGACTTGAGCGTGTTCTGGAACGTGGCGACGGTCTCCTCGGGCTTGCCCCAGTAGCCGGTGCCCATGTTCTGGCCGCTGATCCAGACCTCGCCGATCTGGCCGTCGGGCAATTCGGTGGCGCTGTCGTTGTCGACGATGACCGCCCATTCCGCGACACCGATCTGACCGGCGCCGGCCTGCGCGACCGCCTTCGGTGAGTCCGCGGGCACCTCGACGAAGCGGTGCCGGTTGAGCTCGTCTCGGTCCACGTGGATGATCCGGGGCTCGGCGTTCATCGGGGTGGTCGATACGAACAGCGTGGCCTCGGCCAGCCCGTAGGACGGTTTGATGGCCTGCGGCTTGAAGCCGAACGGGCCGAACGCCTCGTTGAACCGGTTCACGGTGGCCGCCGAGATGGGCTCGCTGCCGTTGAGGATGCACTTGATGTTGGACATGTCCAGCGGCGGCTCGCCATCCTTGGGCACCCCCCGCACGGCGGCGTGGTCGAACGCGAAGTTCGGCGCGACGGAGATGGTGCCGCCGGTGTCGCTCTCCTTGCGGGCCATCTCCCGGATCCACCGGCCCGGGCGACGCACGAACGCGGCGGGGGTCATGAACGTGATGTAGTGGCCCAGCATCGGCGAAAGCAGCACCGTGATGAGCCCCATGTCGTGGAAGAACGGCAACCACGAGACGCCGCGGTCGCCCTCCTGGCCGTCGAGCGCCTCGATGACCTGAACCACGTTGGTGGCCAGGTTCAGGTGGGTGATCTGCACACCGGTCGGGATCCGGGTGGATCCCGAGGTGTACTGCAGGTAGGCGATCGTGTCGTGCTGGACGTCGACCGGCTCCCACGTGGCGCCGACCTCGTTGGGCACGGCGTCGACGGCGATGACGCGGGGGCGCTGGTTGGCGGGGCGGGTGCGGAAGAACTTGCGCACTCCCTCGGCCGCGGCCGTCGTGGTCAGGATGGCCGACGGCTGGCAGTCGTCCAGCACGGCGTGCAGACGGCCGACGTGCCCGGGTTCGTTGGGATCGAACAGCGGCACCGCAATCCGCCCGGAATAGAGCACGCCGAAGAAGGCCACGAGGTACTCGAGGTTCTGCGGGCACAGGATCGCCACCCGATCTCCGGGTTCGGTGACCTGCTGCAGCCGGGCGCCGACGGCCTTGTTGCGGGCGCCGAAGTCGGCCCAGTTCAGGTCCCGTTCGACGCCGTCGCGTTCGGTCGAGAAGTCGATGAATCGATAGGCGAGCTTGTCCCCTCGGACCCGGGCCCACCGTTCCACGTGCTTGACCAGGCTCCCGTTGTCCGGGAACTTGATCAGTCCGTCCTTGATGAACGGGTTGTGGAAGGCCATCTCAATACTCCAATCAAGCGGGATCGCTGTCCCAAACCCCGAAGATCGTACCGGTCCGACGGCTCCCCGCCCGTGAACCGCCAGCCGTCGCTCTTAGATGTTTCTTAAACTAACGTAATGCTAGGCGACCTGCGGGGCTGGGCCAAATCTGGCAGCCGCCACGTCACGAAACGTTGCCAAAAAGATGTGGCACACCTCAGCCATGCTTCGGCTGCGGGGCGTTGGCGATCAGGTTCTGCGCCCAGTTCAGCGTCCACTGAGTGGCCGGCATCCCGTCGATGTTCCAGAAGTCCGGCGTGGCGTACATCGCGTGCACCGGCTGACCCGCGCCCCCCGAAAGCACCTCCAACGTCTTCGGCAGCGCGGTGATGTTGAACGCCGACTCGGGCGCCGCGCAGATCAGGTCGCCGCGGGCACAGATCTCGTTGGTCCGGTCGTTGAGCGCGCCGAACCCGCCGGGGCGCGGTCCGGTCATCGTCAGCCCCAGCGCCGACAGGGTCGGCACCTCGTGCAGCGTGATCTCCGCGCCCTGGCCGTCGGGGTTCGGGCCGACGTCCTGCCCCACCCCGACCTGGCGGCGTCCGTCGGCGATCAGCGTCACGCCCAGCACCAGATCCTGGTCCACCGGCCCGCGGCCGTTGCCGATGTCACTGGCGATGTCCCCGGCGATGACGGCGCCCTGGGAGAACCCGACCAGCACGTAACTGGTCAGCGGGCACCGGTTGTTCATGTCCGTCATCGCCCGGACCGCCGCCTGGGTGCCCTCGGCGCGGCTGTCGTTGTACGACATCTGCGCATCTGCGGACAGCGGATTGTGGAACTGCGCGGTGTAGGGAACGGTGAACACCTCGAGGCGGTCCGCGCCGAACTGGGCGCGCAACGGGTTGGTCACGTTCAGCAGCAGCGCGGCCGGGAACTGCACCGGGTTGAACGGGTCCAGCTGCACCGAGGATTCCCAGGTGCCCGGTATCGAGATCAGCTGGACATCCGGGCAGCTCGCGTCCTGGAATTCGGGCCGCGGCTTCGAGATCGTCGGAGGCACCGCGGTCGGCGGCTGCGCGCTCGGCGGCACCGCGGTCGGCGGGGCGTCGGGCCTGCGCAGCACCACGACCACGATCGCCACGATCAGCACGACCACCATGCTCACAGCGCCTGCCGCGAACAGCGCCAGAAGGCGATGGCGCTTGCGCCGGTTGGACTTGGCCATGACGTTCTTCGTTCTCCTCGCCTACGCGGGTGACTGGGATGTGGTCGACAGCTCAGCAGAGCTGTTCGGTCGCGATGCGGATGTAGTCGTCGGTCAACGTGTTGACCTCCCCCGCCGACGGCGTCATCGCCGTGGCCGACGAGCCGACCTCGTTGCGCACCAGAGGCAGTACGAAATCCCACACCTGCTGGTCGGTGTGCTTGGCGAAGCGGGCCTGGCACACGTAGGACCCGATCCGCAACGCGGCGAGGTCACTGCTGGGCTGCACTCCCGCGCCGTGCAGCGCGTCGAGGTAGTGGCGTTGAGCCTGAGTCACGACGAGCGTGTGGTCGTCCGCCCCGAGGTCGTCGGGACCGGGCACCGCCGCGGGGGATTCACTCTGCGCGGCCTCGGTCTGCGAGCCCAGCCCCATGACCATGTCATCGGTCATCGAGCAGCCGGACAACCCCGCCGCCGCCGACGCCACCAGCAGCGAAAAGCCGGCCAACCCGGCGATCCCTGATCTGCGTGACGCGTTCTGCACTCCTCCAAAGTACCGGCTGGCCCGTGTCCGACCGGTGCGCCGAGCCTGCGCCACTACCGGATGGTCGCGACCAGCTCACCCGTCATGGCGGCCAACTGGCCGCTCCACGAACCCCAGTCGTGATTGCCCGACGTCGGGAAGTCGAAGTGGGCGTTGCTGCCGCCGATCGAGCGATAGTGCTGGTAGAACGTGCGGTTGCTGCCCTGGGCCTGATCGCAGTAGCCGATCATCGCGGCGGGGTCGGTGCACGTGACCGTGGACGGGCTGTACACCCACAGCCGGGTGTTGTTGTTGGCCAGAAGTTGGGCGTGCACGTCGGGGTCGTGCCACTTCCACCGGCCCAGTTGTGGCAAACCCCACATGTTGCGGGTGTCCACCCCACCGAAGCGGGCGAGCCCCGCGGTGATCGCGCCGTTCATCGTGGTGGCCGACGGGGTCAGGAACCCCGAAAGCGTCCCGGCGAAGCGGTAGCGGTTGGGGTGGAACGTCGCCATGGTCAGCGCGCCGGTACCGCCCTGGGCGGCCCCGACGATGCCGTGCCCGCCCGGAGCCAGTCCCTTGTTGGCGGCGAGCCAGTTGGGCAGCTCGTCGGCCAGGAAGGTCTCCCACTGCTTGCTGCCGTCCTGCTCCCAGTTGGTGTACATGCTCCAGGCCCCGCCCGCCGGGGCGGCCACCGAGATGCCCAGGCCCGACAGCGTGTTCATGGCGTTGCCCGCGGTCACCCAGTTGCTCACGTCCGGGGCGGCGTTGAACGCGTCGAGCAGCACGACGGCGTGCGGGCCGCCGCCCTGGAACGCCACGGGGATGTCGCGGCCCATCGCAGCCGACGGCACCATCAACATCTCGACGCCCTGTGCTGAGGCGGCCGGGGCGCCGGGCAGCGACGGTGTCGCACCCGCGCCCCACAGCGTCACCGCCAGTGCGGCGGCCAGGGTCATTCGCACCAGGATCATTCGCATCAGCGCGCGCATCCGCCCCACCTCGTTCATCGTCGACATCGCAAGGTAGTGAACCACATCACCGGTGGTAGCCGGGGACGAAAAGACTGACGGCGGTGACCCCACCAGGGGATCACCGCCGTCAATAATGCTGTCGCGTGGCGTCAGCCGCCGTTGACGGCCGACTCGGCTGCGGCCTCAGCCGGGGCCGGGGGAGCCGACGGCTGCGGCACCGCGCCGAGCACCCGGGCGATGTCCGGCTTCATCTGCTGCAGCTGCTGACCCCAGTAGGCCCACTGGTGGGTGCCGTTCGACGGGAAGTTGAACACGCCGTTCTTGCCACCCGCGGCGATGTACTCCTCCTGGAAGGTCTTGTTGGTACGCAGCGTGAAGCCCTCCAGGAACTTCGCGTTGAACAAGTTGCCCGAGCTCATCCCGGAATCGAGTTCCGCCGGCTTACCGTTGCCGCAGAAGATCCAGATGCGCGTGTTGTTGGCGACCAGCTTGTCGATGTTGACCATCGGGTCGTTGCGCTTCCACGCGCTGTCGGCGTCCTCGGTCTTGCCCCACATGTCGTTGGCGTCGTAGCCACCCGCGTCACCCATCGAGATGTTGACCAGCATCGGCCACCAGCCCTCGGACAGGTTCAGGAAGCCCGACAGCGAGCCGGCGTACTGGAACACCTGCGGGTGGTAGATCGCCATCGTCAGCGCAGCCGAACCGGCCATCGACAGGCCCACGGCCGCGTTGCGGTTCGGGTCGACACCCTTGTTGGCCGCCAGGTAGGCCGGCAGCTCCTGGGAGATGAACGTCTCCCACTTGTAGGTCTGGCAACCGTTGTCGCCGCAGGCCGGGCTGTACCAGTCGCTGTAGAAGCTGGATTGCCCGCCGACCGGCATGATCACGGCCATGCCCGAGTCCAGGTACCACTCGAAGGCGGCGGTGTTGATGTCCCAGCCGTTGAAGTCGTCCTGCGCACGCAGACCGTCGAGCAGGTACACGCCGGGTGCGTTGGGCCCGCCGCTCTGGAACTGCACCTTGATGTCACGGCCCATGCCTGCCGACGGCACCATCAGGTACTCCACGGGCAGACCGGGACGGGAGAACGCTCCCGCAGTCGCTGTGCCACCGACGGCGGCGATCAGGCCGGGCAGCAGCGTGGCCGCCAGGGCCGCCACCGTGACCCGACGCCACGTCATCTTCGCTGCGCCGCGCAGCCTCCCAACGAGCTTCATGGTTGTATGTCTTTCCCATCTTTCGTAAAGCAGCAGCCAGCGGGCCCTGGAGTCGCCCAGGCGCCCGGCCTCGTTGCCCGTGTAGTCAACCACACCTTTGTGGTGACTTCTCCTCACCGCGGGGCCGCATCACGTCACCGTGCTGCGTTCCGCAGTGTCCGTTCCGGTCGGTCCTATGTCCTTATCCGAGCGACATGGCGTCAGCGTTACGAAAGCAGAAAACCCTCTCCGCCAACAAATCGCGCACGCCAGAGACCTGCTCACGGTCCGGTGGCGGGCAGCCCGGTATAGGGCGGGTTCACCGGCTCGGGCAGCGGCAGCCCGCACCGCGCCAATTCGTACAGCGGCACCCGGTCGATGCGGTAGCGGGTGAACTCCGCGGCGTTGGCCAGGTTCGACAGGAACCGGCGGGGGCTCATCGGCGCTCGGACCGCGTTGAGCACCGACTCGGTTTCCGGGCAGGCCAGCGCCGCCTGAGCCTGCCTGATCCAGTCCTCGTCCAGGTACTGCGGGATCCACGGCTCCTCCTTCAGGAACGGCCCCTCGGCGACCGCCCAGTCCGGGAAGAGGTTCTTGTCGTGGCCGATCCTGCCGTCCTCGATGCGGGCGGTGTGCGCGGCCAACGGATTGGCCAGGCCGATCTGATCGATCACCCGCACGTCGAGCCCGACGTTCATCCCGAGCATGCCCAGATTCGTGAAAAAGACCGTGTGGGGGCCGTTTCGGTCCCCGTCCGGTCCGGTGGGCGCGTCCGGCGGAGGCGGGATCGCCGGCACCACATCCCAGGTGTCGTAGTTGCCTGCCGGCAGCAGCAGCGCACCGTCGGGTGTGTTCCGGATCGCGGTCAGCACCGCACGCATTCGCGGGTAGTCCAGGTAGTCCGCCGCCGTCAGCGGGTGCGCGTGCCCGGTCGCCTGCGCGTAGAAGCGCCTCTCGTCGACGATGCCGGTGGCGGTCACCCGGGTGGCGTCCGGCCCCATTCCCGGCGAGTTGGCCGCCCACAGCGCCCAGCCGACGACCGCCAGCCACAGCACGCCGGTGGCACCGGCATACAGGTATCCGGCGCCGCGGGCCATCCGCGAGGCCTCCGGAACCAGCAGCGGAATCACCGCGACCGGCGCCAGCAGGCAGAACAGCGGGGTGAGCAGGACCCGCCCGTGCATGAAGTCCCCGCCCTGCCGGATCCAGTACACCGCCTGCAACACACCGCTGATCAGGATGAACGCGACCACCGCCGGCGGACTCTGCACCAGGCGCGCCAGCCGCCCGGCCTCGCCCCGGGCCGGCGTGACCGGCTTGCCGGGGCGCCCGCGCAGCAGCAGCACCATCAGGGCCAGCCCGACCAGGAGCATCGCCGGGGCCCACAGCAGATAGGGCTGGTTGAAGTTGGCCAGGTACACGAAACCCTGGTGCCATTTCGACCCGCTGGCGTCCTTGGCCAGCGCGGTGCCGGGCACCAGCAATCCGTAATAGCCCATCCGGAAGATCTGGTAGCCGACCGGCAGCAGACCACCGACCACGACGACGAGCAGCCGCCGCCGCCAGTCGGGCGCCGCGATGAGCATCATCACCAGAGCCAGTCCGCCGATCAGCGCCAGCTCGGGGCGCACCAGCACGCTGAGCCCGGCCACGAACGCCAGCGCGCCGTCGAACCACCGCGTGGTGCCCCGAGCAGGTGTCGGTCTACGCGGCCCGCCGCGGGCAGCCTGCGACCAGCACACCATCATCCACCACAGCAGCCCCAGGTAGGCGAGCACCAGACCGTTCTCCAGTCCGGAGGTGGCAAAGTCCCGCGCCGGGGGCACGGCGATGTAGACCAGGGCGCCGGCCGGCAGCAGGACCGCGGCCCGCCCCTGCAGCCCCGGCGCATACAGCCGGGCGGTGCCGAGCATGACCATCACCACGCCGGCAACGCTGAACACCAACGCCAGCGTCAGCGCCACGTACTCCAGCCGCGCCGGCCCGGCCACCCAGCCGCCCAACCACATCAGGTACGACCACACGGTGGAGGTGTTGGCCTCCACCCGCTCGCCGGCGTTGAACACCGGACCGTTGCCGGCCAGCATGTTCCGCGTGGTGCGCAGGACGATCAGACCGTCGTCGGCGATCCAGCGGCGCTGCCAGGCGCCCACACCGAACAGCACCGCCGTCACGGCCACGCTCACCCCCAGGCTGGCCCTCGTCCAGACGTGGTACGGGAAGGCGGGCCAGCGCTTGCGCCGCCCCGCCGGGCCGTCCTGTCGGTCAGCTGAGGAAAACGGCGGCACCGATGGTCCCGATCCAGGCCAGCGCCAACAGCTGGAGCACCCGGTCCTTCAACGCGATCTCCTCCGGTTCGCCGGCCATGCCGCCGTCGACGTCGACGGCGTAGCGCAGGATCGCGATCGTGAACGGCACCATCGACACGACGAACCAGGAGGCCCCGCCGGTGGCGTCACGTTCGAAGGCCCACAGCCCGTAACACAGCACCAGCGAGGTCGCCGACAACGTCCACACGAAGCGCAGATAGGAGCTGGTGTAGCTCTCCAGGGACTTGCGGATCTTGGCTCCGGTGCGTTCGGCCAGCTGCAGCTCGGCGTACCGCTTGCCGGCGGCCATGAACAGTGAACCGAACGCCATCATCAGCAGGAACCACTGCGACAGCGGCACTTCGGCGGCCACACCGCCGGCGATGGCGCGGATCAGGAAGCCCGAGGACACGATGCAGATGTCGATCACGGGCTGGTGCTTGAGCCCGAAGCAGTAGGCCAGCTGGATCGCGATGTAGATGGCCAGCACCAGGGCCAGGTTGGGGGTGACCAGCCACGAGACCGCCAGGGACAGCACGCCCAGCACGCCGGCCAGCGTGTAGGCCAGCCACTCCGGGACCACGCCGGCGGCGATCGGACGGAACCGCTTGGTGGGGTGCGCCCGGTCGGCCTCGACGTCACGGGCGTCGTTGACCAGGTACACGCATGACGCGGCGAGGCTGAAGACCACGAAGGCCAACGCCACCTTGACCAGCACTTCGCGGTAGTCGTAGACGTAGCGGTCGTCGCCGAGAGCGGCGACCGGGGCGGCGAAGACCAGCACGTTCTTGACCCACTGGCGGGGCCGTAGGGCCTTGACGATGCCCGACACCAGGTTGTTGGGCGGCCCCGCCGCCGCACCGGTCTCCTGTCCGACCTGGGATGCGCTCACCGGCGCCCTCCTTCGAACCTGCCGACGACGTCCCCGACGACGGCGCCGACCGCGACACCGGCGAGCACATCGCTGGGGTAATGAACTCCGAGCACCAGCCGCGACAACGCCATCGGCGGTACCAGCAGCGCCGGCAGCGGCCACCCGGTGGGTCGCACCAGCAGTACCGCGGCCGCGGTCGTCGACGTCGCGTGCGCCGACGGAAAGCTCAACCGGCTCGGGGTGCCCACGTTGACCGCGATCGCGGGGTGGTGCGGACGTTCCCGGCGCACCACCCGCTTGATCAGCACCGCGCAGGCGTGGGCGGTGAACGCGCCCAGACCCGCGGCCAGGTAGTCGCGGCGCTGCGCCGGCCGCAGCACGGCACCCAGCGCGGCGAGCGCGAGCCAGCCGAGACTGTGCTCACCGAAATGGGACAGCGTGCGGGCGGTGGCCAGCACCCCCGGCCGGCCGGCCAGCCCGCGCTGGACGGCGACCAGCACCGCATCCTCGCCACGCGCCTGGTCAGGCATCTCCGACTCTCACCGCCGCCTTGGGCGCACCCGCGTGCCCGTTGAGCACCGCCTCCCACTTCTGCTGGCTGGTCATCATCGGCAACGCCTCCCGGTACACCCGGCGCATCCGGTTGTACTTGCGGATCAACCGGGCCTGGCGTTTCAGGGACGCACGAAGCAGTTCGAACATCTTGGCGCGGTCACGCTGGCGGTACACCACACCGCGACCGTCGGCAGTCGTCACAGTGACGCCGTCGACCTTGCACAGCACGAACCAGCGCGCATCCTGGGTGGCGACGTTGAGTTCCGGTCGCTGGTGATGGGCGGGATCGTGGCGGGTGAGCTGGTGCGCGACGCCGCGGGCCAACCGGAAACCGATGGCGGGCAACGAGGTCGGAATCTTGATCTTCTTCCGGCGCCGGTCCGACGGCGGCGGCAGAGCGGTGGCGCCGGGCAACACCACGGCGTCGGGATAGTGCTGGCGCATCGCCCGCACGTCAGGCAGCGCCGACTCGAGGATCGAGAAGATGTGCTCGGGCCCGGCGAGGAAGTCGTCCATCGCCTTGTTCTGGATGGCCACCGTCGAATACTCAAGGCAGAGCAGGTGTTTGAACGTCGCCTTGAGGTGACTGGCGACCAGGCCGGTGACCTTGCCGTCCCAGTGCAGCGCCGAGACCACCAGGCGGTTGCGCAGGTGGAAGTACGCCTGCCAGTCGATCGCGTCGTCCTTGTCGCTCCACGCCATGTGCCAGATCGCGGCACCCGGCAGGGTCACCGTGCCGTACCCGTGCTCGGCGGCGCGCAGCCCGTAGTCCGCGTCGTCCCACTTGATGAACAACGGCAGCGGCTGACCCAACTCCTCGGCGACCCGGCGCGGGATCATGCACATCCACCAGCCGTTGTAGTCGACGTCGACCCGACGGTGCAGCATCGTGCTGCGGTCGTCCTCGTCGACCAGCGGGTACTTGGCGAAGTCGTGGTCGTACTCGGTGTTGGGTGCGTTGGTCCACATGAAGTTGGCCTGATCGACGACCTCGCCCATGACATGCAGATGAGACGGCTCCTGCAGGTTGAGCATCTGTCCGCCCACCAGCGTCGGCGACTTGGCGAACCGGTTCATGGCCAGCGCGCGCAACACCGAATCCGGTTCGATGCGGATGTCGTCGTCCATGAACAGGATCTGTTCGCACTCGGTGTTGTTCAGCGCTTCGTACATGACCCGGCTGTAGCCGCCCGAGCCGCCCAGGTTGGGCTGGTTGTGCACCGTCAGTCGGCTCCCCAGCGCGGCGGCGGCCGCGTCGAAACCGGGGTGGTCCTTGGCCTTGCTGGTGCCCTGATCGGAGACGATGACCGCTCCGATCACCTTGTCCACCAAGGGGTCCGAGGTCAATGCGGTCAGCGCGTTGACGCAGTCGGCGGGCCGGTTGAACGTCGGGATGCCGACCGCCACATCAGCGCGCCCGGGCGCGGACACCGGCGAGTACCACCCGGCGTGATGCAACGTGACGGCGCTGTCGGTGGTGATGTCGAACCAGATCCAGCCGCCGTCCTCGAACGGGTCGAGACC
>Ga0208056_100251_pt1 | contig 11571 bp, 10 predicted proteins | sample DeeseametaMP2052_FD_184178 | JGI IMG/M metagenome (GOLD analysis project Ga0208056, IMG submission 184178) | Marine microbial communities from the Deep Pacific Ocean - MP2052 (SPAdes) | ecosystem: Environmental > Aquatic > Marine > Oceanic | place: West of Cabo San Lucas, Mexico, North Pacific...
GGAACAAAGAATTAGAAAACTAGAAGAAACCATTACAAACTAATAAGGATCATATGTCTTATAAAACAAGGCTAAATAAATTAGAGAGGGTTAGCTTGGGTGATAATCTTTGGGCATTAATAGGAATTGGAAGACCAAGAAATGCACAGCACCAACGACAGCTAGAGTCTCAGGCACGTGATAGCTTCTACGCTTCAGGCGGAAATAGGGCTGCTTACTTAGCATTCTTGCCCTTTGAATGCTTTACGAGTGGCTTCATGGGCTACGTAAAGAAGAGTCAGCTAGAATTAATAATCACTAATAAGACTAAGAATCCTGCCGAAGTTAATGGGACTCCCAACAAGATGGAACCAAATCCTTGAAATAATCAGAAGGGTAGCATCCTTAAATGTAACCGGTACTTATATGCAAAAATATATAAGAGCAAAGACACTTACAAGAAAAAAAATTTTCTGAAAATTCATTAACAACTTCACACAAAAAATTATTATGAACTTAATTAATACATAATTAATCGTATTGCTTCCATTCCACGATACACACAACGAAGATCTGTGAAAAAGTCTTTAAACTGACCGTATTGTATATAGTGTTTAAGTGATAAATTTGTTTTAGGCACAATTATATTTAAATCAGCTCCATAATGAACCAAGCATGAAAAACTTTCTGCTCGTCTTCCAAATGCTGCGAGCATAAGTGGTGTAAATCCCTCTGCATTTTTTTTCTCAAGGTCAACAATAGCTCCATTTTTCATTAACAGATCTATCACTTCTTTGTTTCCAAGGCTAGCTGCTTGATGAAGGGGTGTGTTGTTTTCATCGCCTATTCCAATTGATTCAAATCCGTTTTCAAGTAGTATCATTACTGCAGTTTGAAGCCTTTCTCTTTGTATTTTGCTAAGACGAATTGCAGAATAACCTAAATGCTCTAAAGGACATGCCTGCATCAGGGTATAATTACGAAAATCTTGACCAGCCTGAAGTCTTTTATATAGATTACTTAGATCCCAATCATAAAATGGGTTTCCTTGAAAGGAATTATCTCCAATAATTAAATCCGTTACAGCCTTATAGCCATATCTATCAAAAATATCAAAAAATGAAATCTTTTGCATATAGTGAGGAGTAATTTTATAGACACTTTGTGGATCAAATCCAGCCAGTAGAAATGGCTCCAATATTTGCGCTAAATGTAATTCGTTAATTGCATATCGATTTTCATCCATTTTTGCGATTAGAAACAAATCTACGGATAATTCGATCGGAGTTTTAGTATTATATTTTACATTTATATCTATTCCCGAGCAGACTAATGAGTTTAAAGCTTTTAGATAATCATTCCATAAAGCACAACCTTCATAATACTTTGCAAAAGATATAGCTCTATGAAGTATTGTTTCACCGTTTAAATCTATGCTTGGGTCAAAACCGAATTCAAGTGCATCAGGTACATGCTTAATCAGATGTAAGTTGTTTTCATCAAAATATTCAAATAATGTATTAGTAAAAGATAGTGATTCAGTCTCTTTTAAATTCAACGATTCTGCAGATGCAGAAACAGTATAAATGATAAAAAACACAGAGGTTAAGATAGTATTAGTAACTTTCAATAAATTACATAAATTAAAATTCAACATTATTCTCCAAAATTAACCTATTTTATTTAGATATACGAGAGGCTTCTAAAATTGGTAAATTAGCCTCTGTAGGTATGTAAACAACTTGCATATGATTATTCTGTAAACCTTGAATCCAAAGATAACGCAAATAACCCTCATTATTTTGAAGCGAGTCTCCAATGATTTTATTGGCTCTTGCAACACCTTCAGCACGGGTTACTTCAGCTTCTGCCAACGCTTTAGCAGCATCTTGTTCGGCTTTTGCTTCAAGAACACGAATTTGTCTATTTGCCTCTGTACGAGCAAGCTCTGCTTCTCCCGATAAACGCTGCGCCCATACACCATAGATAGGACCAAAAGCTAGTCCTCCAAGAATTACCGTCACACCCAAAGAAACTATGTATGCAATAATTTTAGATGTTCGTTGTTTTGATAAAGCCAATTGCAATTGTTTTTCTTGCTCTCTTTCCTCGCATTTTTTTTCGTAATCATTCATTTTTCATCTCCAAGATAATAAGCTTGCTCTCATTTGCTATTTTATCGGCTTCTTCATTCAACGAATTAAGCTGGTTATATGTAATATTTTTTCTAAAAATCCAATCATCAAAAAATTGGCTAGGAATCTGAGATAATCGTTCTTTCTTAATTTCTACAAGAATTAGTCTGATAAATTTTCCAAGGTAATCATCCGAAACTAAATCAATAATATCTTTATTGTAATATCCTGCCCGGTGAAATGCAGGGATTAAGAAATCCAAATATTCACTAATGTTTATATAAGAGCCATGATTTTTGAGATTGCATGATTTGCAAATACAATCAAAATCTGAATCAGGCAATTCCCATGGTTTCTTAAGATGATATGATGGATTCTTATGATATACGACCAAATCTTCTGTGTTATTGCAAACAAAACAAATAACATTGTCACTAAGGATAGCTTTTTCACGAACAAGCCATTTTTCATCGGAAAGCAAATTGAAATATTGAACTTGCTTCTCATAAAAATGAGTGATTTCTTGTAATTGACTAATATTTGCTGTATCTCTAAGAACTTGCAGTAATTGTTGCTCAGTTTTAAGGCGCTCAAAACTTTCATCTTCGTGACAATTCTCACATAATGTTATAAGAGTGATTAAAGGGTAATCCCAAGGATCTTTTCTCCCATATGATTTATGATGTACATGAAGCGTTGTGGTTTTATCTCCGCAATTTTGACAACACCATCCATCACGTGAAAGAACTTCTAATCGTTTCTTTTGCCAGCGTGGATCTTTAAGCTTTTTCTTATAGCTTGATTGTTTAATGTTAAAATTTTCTTTTTTCACAAGATCACATTTTATTAGGTTGAACAAGATATACTACACTAGTAGGTCTTTTAAGTCACACCCATAGTGTATAGATTTCTGTGTAGCTTTACATATAGCCTTCTTCTTTTGAGGGAAGGATGGCTGAAGCACATAATAGAAAGCGCACACCAATTCGCATTGCTTTTGGAAAAATCGTTAGAGAAAAACGGTTATTGCTAGGACTATCTCAAGAAAAATTAGCTGAAAAAGCTGATTTACATACAAATTATGTAGGCTCAGTTGAACGCGGAGAGCGCAATATAGCATTGGAAAATATTTATGCACTTGCTGAAGCTTTAGAATGTTCACCTAGAGATCTTCTATTAAACGAAACTCCTCTCAACTCTACAAAGAAATCTCTTCTAGATTTATAATCTCATCACAAAGCTTAAAATATTCGCATGAATTAGAGGATTGAAAAAGCATTGTTCCTTTTTCTCTTCCATTAACTAAGACTTTTTCTCCAAGGTCAATTCCTGGATTTGCTTCTATGATTCTAACACCCAATTCAGATTCTTCGCTAATAATGTCAACATCTATTTTTGAGGTTTTATTTTCAACAAACCAGGTAAACGCAAGCTTAGGTACTAAGAGAATTTCACCATAGTCTAATACAGTTAAAAAAATTACATTGACATAACCTATTTTTCCACAAAAGTGAGTATTATCTGCTCCATCTCTTTGTTGAAATAATTTTAGATTATATAGATCTCCTAACGACTTTGAAGAAACAAGTAGCAGCCAATTCTCTGGATATAAGTTACAAATTCGGTTGATAACCTCTTCTAATTGATCCGATTTGTATTCTTTGCATATGCATGACTTTCTAGCTAAATCTACAATAAGATTTTCTCGCTGAGAATTCAATATTTCAGAACAAATCTTGCCAATGTCACTACTTAAATAGGTAATAGAACCCACCTGGTCTGTAAAATAATTTTTATTATCAATAAAATATGGGCCAACTGCATGAGATGGTTTGAGGTTTTCCCGTTTGCCAATATTTTCAATTAAATAAAGTATTCCTTCTTTACTTTTTAAGGACATATTTTTTTTAAAATCGTGGTCAACTTCATTCAATTTTTCTTGAGAAAGGCTTTGAAACCTAATTAGCTGCTTGAGTTTGGCTTTTTGTAGATGATGTGCTTCATCTAAAATAGTTAAAATTAATTGAAAATCATCTTCTGTACAGGAATTTAATTGTTTGTATAGTTGCTCTAACTCTTGAATAAATTGTTTATACCACCCTGAATCATCTAATTCCTTTAGCTCTAAAAAATTGTTAGGTTTAATTGGTAAATTAAGAACAGCTAATTGAAGAGTTTCTCTAATATCATGATCTATTGACCAAGACCAGCTTACTTGCTTTCCAGAGGGCATAAACCATTCATTACTCCATCCATTCTTACTAAATTTATTGCGATTGTAGATTAAAATCACCTCTTCTATATTTAGATTCTTTAGAAAACTCAAAGATAAATTTGGATCAAAAGTACAATTAAGACGCTGCTGAAACCATTCAAATGTTGCCCAAGCAAATAGACGTTCTTTTCTTAGAAGAGAGATTTCTTTTTTTAAATCTTTTTGTTTTAAATAGATATCATTTGTAAAATTTTTTCTGAGAAGCAAGTTGTCAAAAGACAAAGAAGTTATAAGAGAAAGGCATTTATTCAAATAGTCAAAAGATAACTGTGGTATTTTTCCTGATAAAAGCATCCAACCTAAATTTGCTATAAACTTTGATGTTTCTTTAATTATGCCAAAAGTCCATTCTGCTTGATCTAATGATTCTATAAGATGATCAAGGTTTTCGATCTCTAGAGCTAAATTTTCAAGCTTATCAAAATATAACTCTAAAAGATTTTTATCATTTTTACTTATTATAGTTCTAAGAGGGATTTTAAGCGTTTCAAGTTCAGTTTGATAAGACGTTATATTTCGCCTTTTTCTAATAACTTCGCCACATAGCATAAATGGGATAGATAAAAGTGATTGAGTGAGAAGTTCAGGGAGTTTGTCTTCAAAAGCCATATCATAAATATTTCTAAAGATATTCTCCCAAAGATCAACAAAATCCCATCCTATAACTGGCTTTCCCCCAAATGTACGAACATTTGGATAAAAAACATTTGAGTAATCAGCTTTAAAACGTGAATAAATTGCACGCAAGCGATGCATTTGTTGTAAGCCATCGAGACAGTCTTGAATTTTTAAATTTCTAATATCATTCAAGATTTTTGATTCAAGCTGACGAAGGCTATTATCAACTTCAGAATAAGCAGGGTTTTCTATGAGCGTATAATTAAAAATTGAATCTAAAAGAAATTTTAACTGTAATTCTGTTTCTAGATCACATGCTAAAGCAATAATGAGGTCATCTTTACATACCTCTTCTCCTAAATGCCGATTCCATTTAGTTATCTGAATCTCGTTTCTAGCAACCTTATTTGCTAATTTTTGTAGCTCCGTAACGTTTTCAGATAAAATTAAAACTCCTTCTTTCTTAGCACTATATTCATAAATTTTCCATTCTTTAGGAGGAGATTGGATCTGATTGAATATCTTGAGATCCTTAGCAAAAGCTTCGTTTATTTTTTGAAAATTAATTTCATACTCAACTAAGATTTTTATGGATTCCTCTATATTTCTTACTGTATTCCGCTCGGATTGAAAAACAGTCAGTATGGTTTTTTCAACATTCGAGCTTGTTAATACCTGTTTTAACGCATCTTCAGTAATAAGATTTAAACTAGTAGAACGGTGTGGATAAAATGCTTTTTGTAATGCTATATCACCATTTATATGACAAGCTATTGTAGATGCATGCCAAATATGAAAATCAGTGAAAAAACTATCACCCAATAACTGAAGTTCTTTAGTGGTGGATGGCAAAAGATCTACATTTGTTAATAAGATATAATGTGTTGGACAATCTTTTAATTCCTTTTTTTCCCACTTGGAGATTTCCTCTTCCAAAGCTTTCACTATAGCCCTCTGCCTGCGTGAATCGTCTCCTATTTGAGTGTGTTTTGACTGAAAAAACCAAAGTACATCTTTTCCATCAGCCTTGTATTTGAAAGGACGATTGATTAAATCTGTGTAATTAACAGGTAGGCCATTGAGTCTACCATCGCATTGTCCATCTCTTCCCGGTCTTACCATGCAATGGATTAAAGGGCTAAAATGTTTTAACAATAAGGAATTGCAAAGTTCTTGAAATTTTGTTGCCCCTAATTCATCAAGATTAAAGTTACAATAGCGGCTCATACACTAACTCAAAAGACGTAAATATTTATTTAGTAAGAATCGAATTTTACGCTTTCCTTCAATTACAGGATAGTCAATTCATAGGAAACGACCTTCATTGTCATTATTTTTCAATACTATCATCAATTGTGGTTTTTCTTGTGCTTTAAGCACAAGTTTGGCACACTGACAGGTAAAGATGCACAGAAACAGACTAGAGATGTCAACTTATTAATCTCCTGCTGAGTTAGCTGTGCATTGATAACATTTGTTGAGAATGTTAGAAAAACCGGGGTTGAAAACAGAAGACCTGAGAGGGTCCGTGGGTTCGAATCCTACCTCTTCCGTCCTTTAAATACCCTTCCCATGATATTTTCAAAATAAGTCAACAATATTTGCACTGCCTTGATGTTTTTTTCTTGCACTCGTTTTTGCTTGTGGAAAAGAATGAAGGCGAAAATTTTTACATGTTTTCGATCTTAAACGACGACAATATTTGCAGTCCATTCTTGCACTTGAAAGTGAAGAAGAATTAATGGATCGCTCGTTCCCATCACTCATTGAAGAAATACAAAAAAATAACATTCCTGTGATTGGGCTTACTGCTTTGGAAACTGGCGAATAAGCCAACTCAAAAAATTTCCTATTGATTTTTCCTCTGAATTTTGGGATTACAGTCCCGTTATTTTAGCTGAATCTAATTCTTACAATGGTCATTATCCATTATTTAAAAACGGCGTCTTATTTACAAATCGCCAGCCAAAAGGAGAAGTACTTTCAAATTTCTTGAAAAAAATTGGTTGGGTGCCAAATAGAATCGTATTGATGGATGACTCTATGAACCAAGTAAAATCTGTGGAATCAGCTGCAAAAATCTTGAATAGTGAATTTATCGGTTTTCACTACACAGCAGCTAAAAAAAACTCTTGTGGATTTGACCCATTAGTAGGGGAATTTCAATTTAAAAATCTTGTAGAGAATGAAACTTGGTTAAGGCAAACTAAAGCAAAGAAAATTATTGAATATAGTGTGTATAGTGTGTATAATAAAAATTAGGTAAGAATGGATAGTCGGAAGGTCATACAACTTTTGAAAAAAGATGGGTGGGAATTAAAAAGAACTGTTGGAAGTCATCATCATTTTGTTCATCCCGCAAAAAAAGGGTTAGTCACTGTCCCACACCCAAAGAGAGACTTGCCAGTAGGCACTTTGAAAAGCATAGAAAGGCAAGCAAACATTAAGTTTGGAGAAAAATCATGAACTATATAGCACTCATCCACAAAGAAGAAAACTCAGACTATGGAGTAAGCTTTCCCGATTTTCCAGGATGCATATCTGCTGGAGCAACGCTTGAACAGGCCAAAACAATGGCTCAGGCAGCTCTGGTTGGTCATATCAATATACTTAAGGAAATGGGTGAGCAGATTTCAGCACCAAGTACCCTAGAAGAGATCATGTCCTGTCCTGAAAACCGTTCAGCTATTGCGTTTCTCGTTGAAGTTCCCTCTCACCATAGAGTGCGTATCAACATAACACTTCCTGAGGAAGTTCTTTGTATTGTGGATCAGCGTGCAAGACGACTCAATCTTAGTCGCTCTGCATTTTTGGCAGAAGCAGCTCTCCATTTTGGTAAGCAATTTAGTAATAGCATCAAGACAGCGTAAAGCGCTAAAACATTTTTGTGTTTTAAGCGCAAATTTGGCACACTGACAGGTAAGGATGCACAGAAACAGACTAGAGATGTCAACTTATTAATCTCCTGCTGAGTTAGCTGTGCATTGATGACATTTGTTAAAAGTGTTAGAAAAGCATTGGACTTGAAAACAGAAGAGCTGAGATGGTCTGTGGTTTTAAATCCTACCTCTTCCGTCCTTTAATTGCCCTTCCTATGATATTTTCAAAATAAGTCAACAATATTTGCACTGCCTCAATGCTTTTTTCTTGCACTTGTTTTTGAAAAGTGATGTATAAATTCGGACGAGCAATGGTTAAACAATTGCTGTAGAGAAATACATAAGATACCTCATTAAAGCTATTTCTAGTGTTCAAAACAAAGCATGGGGCGTTTAATTTAAAAAAGATAAAACTAAATTGTTACCTTTTGTGAAATGATAAAGTGGTAGTAGGGGATATTTAAATTTCTTGCTCATAATAAAAAATATTCAAAGGATTAATTAGTTTCTTCTTAACCTTTATCTTCGAATTTACTTCTATAGAAAGGCATAAAAAGTACATTTTCAACAAATTGATGAGCAAAAGCGACATGCCCCTAGTTGACAAGTATTCTTACTAGCTTTTGTAAAGCTTCATTGATCTTTGAATTCTAGTGTTACGAATGGCTCGAAAAATACAAAATAATGAGGAATGTTTTAAGCGAATAGTCCAGCAAATAAATACTTTTGTAAAAATGAGTTCTTCCTTACAAAATTTAGAATCGAGAGAAATGCATTTTTTTATCACTCTGGAAAATTGCCAAAGCCTTTTGAAAGCCTGCTAAATCACTGTACTTTTGTTCTTTTATAATCACGCCAGGCTTTAGGGCAGTTAATTGCAGAAATTTAGTAAAAGGTCTGGTACTTGATACGATAAGTTTAGGAAATGGAGTTTCTTCAACTGCAGAAACATCATTAATTAATATTTAATCTATTGTGAATTTTAATACCATTCTTCTTTAAAAAAAACTGACGCTCAACCATCTAGCATCTATTATCTAGCAGATTTTTCAGAAAAAATGGCTGACTTGTGCAGATGCAGGCCAATTCTAGCATAACTATCGGGTTTGTTACATAAGTAATATAAGTCATTAATTATCATCGGTTTAAAAAATAATTTATTTAAGTTTTTAATAATCAATAATTTATACTTATTTAGGCAACAAAGCATAACTATCCTATATGTCTTTTAAAATTATTGATTTTTATTATAAAAAATGGTAAAATACAAATTAATTTAATTACAAAATGGTATTTTATGAATAATTTTGCATCTATAACAAGTAATTTATTAACAATCGCTAATAATATTCATAAAAGTCCTTGTCACTTTAGAATAGAAACAAAAAAACATGGAATACCAATAATTAAAAAAAACGGTTTCTTCAGAAAAATTTTTTTTTCCTATTTTTGCTCAAGTCAAGCCTATCAAAAAACACTTCAAGATTTAATTAATCAAAATATCAATGAATTATCAACTATAGAGCGTGAACATTTCATTAGTCAGCAAAATGATGAAACAACCGAATTATTTATCGCTGCTTTAAAATATAATCAAACAGTCGAAAGAACTAAAGAATGCCCTAAAACATTAGGAAATAAAATTACTCTAGACCTAATCAAAAATCCAAAAGTTTTAGAATTAAACCCTTCAAAAATTCTTTCAGTTAAAGATGTGCCTATTGCAGAAAATCTTCAAAATGATAAACCGCAAGTTTGCAACGAAAATCGGATGTGTACAAAACATAAAGTCCGTCGTTATCCAGGAGATAAGATTGATCATAGTACAGAAGCGAGTCGTATTTTTATCAGTACTCAAAAAGAGAGGCTGTTAAGCGTTGTAGGGCGTATAGTTGAAGCTGTTTCTACGATATTTGGATGTAAAGTGACTGCATTTCAAAAATATCACTATCGTCAACATAACGAAACAGACGCGCAAATTTATGCAGAACCAGTAAGCCCTTTAAGCAATGCACTTTTACAACCCACTTCTTTTTGGTTAGGACATGCCTCTTTATTCATGAGCATTCCTTTAAAATCACAAGAAGGAAAAATAGCTTCTTTTAATGTGATTACAGACCCTGTAGAAGGAGACTTGAATGCAATTCTTTATCCAAGACAAACAAAGTTTGCTCTTCCTATAGAAAAAGTTCCCGCTCCTGATGTCTATTTGCTTTCTCATAACCATTTAGATCATTATAGCAAAGATACTGTCAAAAAGTTGTTTGCCCAACAACCTATCATGTTTGTCCCTCAAGGTGATAAAAGCCGTTACTCATCGCTTGCTAAAGGGCTTGGTTTTGGTGATACTAACATTATCGAACTTGATTGGTGGGAAAAAAAAGAAATTACTTTTGAAAAAAATGGGGAAACTTTCTCTATGCAGATTTCTGCAACTCCTGCTCGGCATTGGAGTGGACAAGGTCCTTGCGGTGGACATGAATCTACTTTTTTAGGGTATGTTATCCAAGGTCATGAAGAGGGTGATATCTATTTTGCAGGCGATACTGCTCGTTTAAATGATGATCATATTAAAAAACTACAAGATCATTTTAAAATTAAGTGGAGCTTTCAGCCCGGCGGCCCCGATGAGGCGAGAAAGGATATGGAAAGTACTCATCAAGCTTCTGTAGATGGCCTTTGGATGCATTTTAAAATGATGATTCCTAGGATATATACACAGGGCATGGATAAAGATGAATTTTTAAAACAGGCTAGAGAATTAAAAACCATTTATATGCATACGATGACATATAAATTAGGAAATCTCCATATTAGTGATACTAAGGATAGCGTAACTAAGGTTTTAAAAGCTTTAGAAACAGATGAACTTAAATCTTTAAATCTAAAGAGTTACGAAAAACAAGTTTATCAAGAACTATGTGATTTAGCTGATGGCCTTGAGTTCAGCAGTCATAAAAAACTCCTACATTCCGAAGTTGCTTTACTACTTGCAGACACTGTAATTGTGCCCAAAATTGGCTCTCGCATAGGTCTTAAAGAAGCTAAAATCGATCAAACAAAAAGCGTTTACTTCTAACAATCAATATAGAGGCGTTTCTCATTTATAACAGAAAAAATTAGAAAGTATGCTTTAGAGACATTGTTTATATTTCTATTTTGCAAATGGCCCTCTTTCTAAACATGAAAGATGGCCTGCATTTTTTTTCTATCTGAGAATGTGACGAATTAGGTCTACTCCAACAGTTGAGCAAAGCTCTTATAGTTTCTAAATGGAAAACTCTCCTTGAAAATGCGCTAAAACATCTAAAATCCGTTTTCTTCAGTGGCTGGCATTTCATACAGAAAGATTCTGCTAAATCAACAGCTAAAGATAAGAAGTTTCTATTTTTGGGTTATTGCTGAAATGCTTGACTCCTACGGTTTGCCGCAGCTTGAGTTGCACTAGCAACTTGCTTTTGGAGTTCAGATGTAATATGATCCCTATCATGTTGCTGAACATATGCGATAACTTCTACAAAGTTTTTTTCACATGCGAGAATAGAGGGGATTTTTCCTGTGTTATCAGGAATAAAAGGATCTGCCCCATTTTGCAGGAGAAGAAGAGCTGCATCCGCTTGATCTAATTCTATAGCATGATGTAGAGCCGTGCAACCAGCTACATTTTGTTGATTTACAAATCCAA
>Ga0208056_100257_pt1 | contig 11392 bp, 10 predicted proteins | sample DeeseametaMP2052_FD_184178 | JGI IMG/M metagenome (GOLD analysis project Ga0208056, IMG submission 184178) | Marine microbial communities from the Deep Pacific Ocean - MP2052 (SPAdes) | ecosystem: Environmental > Aquatic > Marine > Oceanic | place: West of Cabo San Lucas, Mexico, North Pacific...
CCCGCCGGGGTGATCGCGACGCGGTACTCGTTGTTCTTGATCTCGGTCGGAATTCCGACACGCATGATCGCTCCTCGCGCTTGCTCAGGTAGATGGAAAAGTCCTTCAAAGTGTGAAGAAACCTCGACTCTGGCGCAATATCAATGAGTATTATTCGCTAGCATCCGGCTATGACGGCAGAATCGTCAGCAGACGGACCCAGTCGACCGCAGTCGCCGAAGGATGTTCGGACCGTTTCTCTCGACGACATCGACCGTCGCATCCTCACCGCACTGCACGCCGACGCGCGGATGTCCAACAGCGCGCTGGCCGAACTGGTCGGCATCGCCGCCTCGACGTGCCACGGACGGGTGCGCCGGTTGCAGGAGGCCGGCGTGATCCGTGGCTTCTACGCCGACATCGACCCCGCCGCGATCGGCCTGACGCTGCAGGCGATGATCTCGGTAAGCCTGCAGTTCAACGCGCGCGGCAAGATCCGTGACTTCATCGCCCAGATCCGGGCCAAGCCGCAGGTGATGGACGTGTACTTCCTGGCCGGTGCCGACGACTTCATCCTGCACGTCGCCGCGCGTGACACCGACGACCTGCGGGCGTTCGTCGTGGAGAACCTCAACGCCGACGCCGATGTCGCCGGGACGCAGACGTCACTGATCTTCGAGCATCTGCGCGGCGCCTCTCCGCTGTAGGCGCACTCAGGTACCGGCGGCAAAGCGCCGAAGCCAGGCGAACCAGTCGGCCATGCCCTCCCCGGTGCGGGCGCTGACCGCCAGCACGGTGGCTGTCGGATTCACCTGTCTGATCCGCTCGGTGTAGGTCGCGACGTCGGCGTCCAGATACGGCGCCAGATCGATCTTGTTGAGCAGCACCACATCGACGGCGCGAAACATCACCGGGTACTTCAGCGGTTTGTCCTCGCCTTCGGTGATCGAATACACCATCGCTTTGGCGTGTTCGCCGACGTCGAATTCGGCGGGGCACACCAGGTTCCCGACGTTCTCGATGATGACGAGATCCAGGGCGTCCAGCTCGAGACCGGTAAGAGCGCGGTTGACCATCGGTGCGTCGAGGTGGCATTCACCGCCGAATCCGTTGTCGGTGTTCAGCAGTGAGATCTGCGCGCCGCGTCCGGAGAGCCGCGCGGCGTCCAGGTCGGTGGCGATATCTCCCTCGATGACCCCGACGGCCAGCTCGCCGGCGAGTTCGTCGAGGGTGGCAGCCAGCACCGTGGTCTTGCCGGAACCGGGCGAGCTCATCAGGTTCAGTGCTCGGATTCCGTTCGATTCGAAGGCTTCCCGATTGATCGATGCGCGGACGTCGTTCTCGGAGAAGATGGCCTGGAGGACATCCACCCGCTCGGTGGCGGTGGCGTAGCCGCTGTGGTCGCCGTGCTGATCGGTGCCGTCGTTCGTATGAACGGTGCCGTTGTCGTGGCTGTGCACGGTGCCGTCGTCATGCGTGTGCACGGTTCCGTCGTCGTGGCGATGAAACCTACCCACGACCGGCCCCATGCTCGACGACCTCGTCGTGGCTGCGCACATCGATCGACGTCACCAGGAACTCCTCACCACGTATCACCTCGACGGAGCCGCTGCCGCACGCCGGGCAACACACCGAGAAGCGCGACGCGACCTCCGATGTCGCGCCACAGGCGCCGCACTCCACAGCGGCGGGCACCGACTCGATCTGCAACTCCGCGGCCCCCAGCCCCTCATGGTCACGCACGATGCTCCAGCAGAAGAGCAGCGAGTCCGGGACCACCTGCCGCAGCGCGCCCACCCGCACCCGGACGACCTCGACCGGTCGTCCCTCGGCATGCGATGTCACGACTCCGGCGATCGCATGACACAGCGACAACTCGTGCACATCCGCAGGGTAATCCTGCGACCACAGCCTGTGCAGGGCCCACGGTCAACGGAAAAGCGCAGACCTGTCTGCGAGATTGCGATTGTTGGCCCCCCGGGCGAGGGATAGCCTTGATCGGGCCGATCTGTGTCGACAGCCCACTGACGCAGAGCTGAGGAGACCCGCGCCCATGAGCGCATGTGCGGAAACCGGCGGTGTGGCCCGAGTCGCTGACACCGTGCGTCTCCGGCTGCGCATCACCGGCCTGGTGCAGGGTGTGGGGTTCCGCCCCGAGGTCGCCCGCATCGCCGCCGACCACGGGGTCGCGGGCTTCGTGCTCAATGCCTCCGGGGCGGTGTACTGCGAGTTCGAGGGCCCCGGCGAGCGGGTGGCCGCGGCGCTGGCCCGGCTCCGCGACGCACCGCCGCCGCTCGCGCGCATCGACGCGATCGACGTCGAAACCACCGCGCCGCAGGGCGACACGACGTTCGCGATCCGACACAGCGACGACGCCACCACCACAGCAGCGCGCACCCTGGTTTCGCCCGACATCGCAATCTGCGCCGACTGCCTGCGGGAACTGTTCGACCCGAACGATCGCCGGTACCTGCATCCCTTCATCACATGTACGAACTGCGGTCCGCGCTACACCGTCATCACCGATCTGCCCTACGACCGGCCCGCCACGACGATGGCGGGTTTCGCGATGTGTCAGGCGTGTGCCGTCGAATACGCCGACCCCACCGACCGCCGCTTCCACGCCCAGACCATCGCCTGCCCGCAGTGTGGCCCGACGTTGAGGTGGCACGGCCCGGGCGACGGGCCGCCGGTGGCGGCGGCTGCCGCGGCGCTGAGCGGCGGATCTATCGTCGCGATCAAGGGTATCGGCGGCTACCACCTCGCCTGCCGGGCCGACAACGATGCAGCGCTGGCAACGCTGCGTCAGCGGAAGAACCGGCCCGCCAAACCCTTCGCGGTGATGACCGCCGACATCGAGGGCGCCCGGCGCATCGCCGAGGTGGACGACGCCGCCGCCCGGTCGCTGAACGCGCCGGCCGCCCCGATCGTGCTGGTGCCGGCGCGGCCCGGAACCTTGAGCCCACTCGTGGCCCCCGGACTGCGCGACGTCGGGGTCATGGTGGCCTATTCGCCGCTGCACCATCTGCTGTTCGCTGCGCTCGGTAGCGGTGCCCTGGTCATGACGTCGGCCAACCAGGGCGGCTCGCCCATCGTGTACCGCGACGGCGACCTCGACTGGATCGATGGCCTCGCCGACGCGGTGCTGACCCACGACCGGCCCATCCATGTGCCCTGTGAGGACTCCGTCGTCGCGATCGACGACGACGGCGCCGAACTGCCGGTACGCCGATCACGCGGCTACGCGCCGCTGCCGGTCGGGCTGGGAGGCGCGGCGGGGAACCGGCCGACCGTCCTGGCCACCGGAGGCGACCTGAAGACGACCTTCGCGCTGACGGGCCCCGACGGGCGCGCGCACCTGTCCTCCCATCTGGGTGACATGGCCGACCCTCGGACACAGCAATGCTTCACCACAGCCGTGGACCACCTGTCGTTCATGACCGGACGTCACGCCGAGCTGGTCGCCTGCGATCTGCACCCCGGCTACGCGACCAGCCGGTGGGCGCAACGACGGGGCGGGCGCGTGCGCGCCGTCCAGCACCACCACGCCCACGCGGCGGCGCTTCTTGCTGAACACGGCCGCCTCGGCGACCCTGTCGTCGCCGTGACCTACGACGGCACCGGATACGGCACGGACGGGACGATCTGGGGTGGTGAGCTGCTGGCGATCAGCGACCCGACCCGGTTCACCCGGGTCGCTCACCTCGCACCGTTCGCACTGCCCGGCGGCGACGGCGCGGTGCGCCAACCCGCCCGGATCGCGGTGGACCTGCTTCTCCGGGCGGGGCTCACCGGCATCGACGACCTGCCTCCCGCCGCCGCGATCGGTCCGGTCGGCATGAACATCCTGACCCAGCAGCTGCGTCGGCAGCTCGGATGCGTTGCGACGACCAGCATGGGCCGGCTGTTCGACGCGGTGGCCAGCCTGCTGGGGGTGTGTCAGGAGGTCAGCTACGAAGGGCAGGCCGCGGTCGAACTGGAACACCTCGCCCGTACCGCATCGTGCCGCCCGACACTGGATTTCGCGTGGGACGGCGTCGTGCTCGACCCGGCGCCGGTGATCCTCGCCCTGGCCGCTGGGATGCGGACGGGCGCCGATCCCGCCGGTTTGGCGGCGGCGTTCCACGACGCAGTCGTGCGAGCCACCGTGCGGGCGGCCGCCGATACAGCCGTCGCAGCGGGCATCACCACGGTGGGCCTGACCGGGGGTGTGTTCGTCAACCGTCTGCTGCTGACCGGGATCGCTGCCGGGCTGCGGGCGCGCGGCCTGGAGGTGCTCACCCATCGGGTGGTGCCGTGCAATGACGGAGGTTTGGCACTAGGGCAGGCCGCGGTTGCTGCGGCCTCGTTCTCGGAGTGCATCGAAGAAAGGAGCGGCCAGTGTGCCTCGGAATCCCCGGCAAGGTGATCGAGATCTGGGAGGAAGCGGGGACGCGGATGTCGACCGTCGAGTTCGGCGGCACGACCAAAACCGTCTGCCTGGCCTATCTTCCCGACATGCAGGTGGGTGAGTACACGATCGTGCACGCGGGTTTCGCGATCACCCGCCTCGACGAGGTGTCGGCCAACGAAACGTTGCAGATGTTCGCCGACCTCGGCGTGCTCGACGACGAGTTGGCGGGTGAACAGCCCGACCGTCCCGAGACGCCGGGGGGCATGAAAAGGACTTCGGCATGAAGTATCTCGACGAGTTCCGCGATCCGGCGGCGGCCAAGACCCTCGTCGACGCCATCACGCGCCGAGCCACCCGGACCTGGACGGTCATGGAAGTGTGTGGCGGGCAGACCCATTCGATCATCCGCAACGGCATCGACCAGCTGCTGGGCGGAGCCGTGGAATTCATCCACGGCCCGGGCTGCCCGGTCTGCGTCACCCCGCTGGAGATGATCGACCGCGCCCTCGAGATCGCGGCGCGCGACGACGTCATCTTCTGCTCGTTCGGCGACATGCTGCGGGTTCCCGGCAGCCGTCGCGACCTGTTCGGGGTTCGTGCCCGCGGAGGCGACGTTCGCATCGTGTACTCGCCGCTCGACGCCACCCGGGTGGCCGCCGACAACCCGGACAAGCAGGTGGTGTTCTTCGGGGTCGGGTTCGAGACCACCGCGCCGGCCAATGCGATGGCCGTCGTGCACGCCGAGCGGCTCGGGCTGACGAACTTCTCGATGCTGGTGTCGCACGTCCTCGTGCCTCCGGCGATGAGGGCGATCCTGTCCTCGCCGACGAACCGGGTGCAGGGCTTTCTGGCCGCCGGTCACGTGTGCTCGGTGATGGGCACCGGCGAGTACGGTCCGTTGGTCGACGAATTCGGTGTGCCCATCGTGGTGACCGGTTTCGAGCCGCTGGATCTGCTCGAAGGGGTCCGTCAGGTGGTCGAGCTGTTGGAGTCGGGCACTGCCGAACTCCGTAATGCCTACCCGCGTGCGGTCAGCGCACAGGGCAACACGGTGGCACAGCAGACGCTGGCCGACGTCTTCGCCGTCACCGACCGGCAGTGGCGCGGCATCGGATTGATTCCGGCATCGGGATGGACCCTGTCGCCGCGTTACGCCGCCTTCGACGCCGAACGCCGGTTCGGCGTCGGCGACATCCGGGTGGCCGAATCGGACCAGTGCCGCAGCGGAGAGGTGCTGCAGGGTCTGCTCAAACCCCACGAGTGCCCGGCGTTCGGCCGGGCGTGCACACCGCGTACCCCGTTGGGCGCCACCATGGTCTCCAGCGAAGGCGCGTGCGCGGCGTACTACCAATTCCGCCGGCTGGCGGCGGCCGAGAGCGCGCCATCGCCGACAGCGAGCGCCGCGCATGCCTGAGCAGCCGGTCGCCGTCGACCCCGCGGACTGGGTCTGTCCGCTGCCGCTGCGCGAGACCGGACGGGTCGTGCTGGGTCACGGCGGCGGGGGAGTGCTGTCCGAGGAGCTCATCGAGAACCTGTTCCTGCCGGCGTTCGGGTCGGCGGCCGGGCCGGCCCGTGACTCGGCGCTGCTGGACGTCGGGTCCGGCCGCATCGCGCTGACCACGGACTCGTATGTGGTGCAGCCGCTGTTCTTCCCGGGCGGCAACATCGGCCACCTCGCGGTGCACGGCACGATCAACGATCTGGCCTGCAGCGGCGCGCAGCCAGTGGCCCTCACCGCGGGTTTCATCCTCGAGGAAGGCCTCGAGCTCGACGTGCTGGGCGCGATCGCCTCCACCATGGGCCGGGCCGCGCAAGAGGCCGGCGTATCGATCGTCACCGGCGACACCAAGGTCGTCGGAAAGGGCAGCGCCGATCAACTGTTCGTCAACACCGCCGGCGTCGGCGTCGTACCGCCCGGAGTGCACATCGGGCCCGAACGTGCACGTCCCGGTGACGTGGTGATCCTGTCCGGCCCGGTCGGCGAGCACGGGGTGGCGATCCTCAGCGTGCGTGAGGGCATCGACTTCGGCACCGAGGTGCGCACCGACAGCGCGCCGCTGCACCGGCTGGTCGCGGCGATGCTCTCCGGTGCGGCCGAGGCGGGGGATCCGGGGGCGGTGCACACGGTGCGTGATCCCACCCGCGGTGGGCTCGTGGCGTCGCTCGTCGAGATCGCGCGTGCCGCTGCGGTCGGCGTCGAGATCGACGAGGCCGCTGTGCCGGTGCCCGATGCTGTCGCGTCGGCCTGCTCGTTTCTCGGGCTGGACCCCCTGCAGGTCGCCAACGAAGGCAAGATCGTAGCCTTCGTCGACCCGGCCCACGCAGACGCGGTGCTCGCCGCGATGCACGGCCGGCCCGAAGGCGCTGAGGCGACCGTCATCGGCCGGGTGGTCGGCGACCATCCGGGCATGGCCGTGGCGCGCACCGCCTTCGGCACCACCCGGGTCGTGGAACGCGAGCTCGGCGAGCAGCTGCCCCGCATCTGCTGAGTCAGCGTGATGTCGGCGACGCTCGTCAGCGCCGCTGGGTCGTCGGCGACGCTCGTCAGCGCCGCAGTGTCTCTGAGGGGGCCTCGCCCCAGCGCTTGCGATACTCCACGGCGAAACTGCCCAGGTGGTGAAAGCCCCAGCGTTCCGCGACCGCCGTCACCGTCACCCCGTCGGAGGGGATGGCGTCGGTGAGTTCCTCGTGCACCCGCTCCAGCCGCCGCTCGCGCACGAACGCCATCGGGGACATGCCCAGCTCGGCCCGGAACCCCTGCTGGATGGATCGCACGCTCATGTGCACTTCACGAGCGAGCGACTCCATGGTGATCCGCTCGGCCAGATGAGCGTCGATGAAATCCATCGCCTGCTGGATGACGGTGCGGCGGGGGTCCGCCGACACCGGTTGGGTGATGTCGGCGTGGTAGTTCGACGGTTGGAGATACAACAGGCTGCTCATCACCAGTTCCTCGACCGAGCTGATGCCCCGTCCCTTCTGGATCAGTGATCCCGCGTGGTACACCTCGGTGTGCACCAGCTGTACGGCCGCATGCCAGCGCATCGCGGCCTCGGTGGCCAAATCGAAGTCGGGATCGAACACCAGCGGCCTGACCAGGTTGCGGCCGATCAGCCGGGTGACGTGGGCGGTCATCGCCTGCTGCTCGATGCGGATCAACAGCTGCGGAGCGTCGAGCCCCAACTCGATCCGCAACGGTGTGCCCGGGCTGGAGACCAGCGAGCGCATCGTGTTCGCCTGGAACGTCGCCGCCGGATGGTGAACGGTGGCAACCCCGTTGAGCGGCATGTGCACCGCGTAGTACCGACCGGATTCGGGGATGTCGATGGTGGCCGGCGCGTGCAGGTCCAGGTAGAGCATGCTGACATTGCGCAGCCGCACCCCGTGCATGGTCGCCGCGAAGCCGCTGGCATCGGCGGGGTCGACCGTCAGTGTCAGCGGCGTCAACGCCCGCCCGAGCAGCCGGGCGGCTTTGCCCACATCTTCGGTGTAGAAGATCTCATGGGCGGTCAGCGCCGGAGGCACTCCGCGCGAGCGCACCTTGCGGCGCACCGGATCGCTGGTCCGGCGGATGTCGATGTAGCCCAGCCGCGTCAACCGAGACATCGGTGCGACCGCGTCCCCACCCGAAAATAGGGAAGGCTAACTTTGGTGGCGGGGAACCGAATTCGAGGCGGCAACACAAGGCTCCTGACGGACGGGCTCGTTTCAGCGTAACCATCTCTGCGCAATCCTGATAGCTGTTGCGCGAAAGCGATAGGCACGGCGCCGCCCGCGCAGTACGTTGGGCGCAACAGCCACATCCCCCGCGCAGCAGGGGATCCCGCCCCGGGAGGTATCGGATGGGCGCCAGCGGTCAGGCAACAACACCCGTCCTGGATTCGGTGAACGGTGCCGGTCCCGCCGACGCCGTGCGCGAACGTCTCGATGATCCGCGTGTCGCCGAGGCGCTGACGACGTTGCTCGACCACGCCGACCTGCTGGCGGTGCTGGTCAGCGGCCTGGACGGATTCGTCCGCCGCGGTGATGACATCACCGCGAATCTCACCTCCGCGTGGGGGGAGCTCAGCGGCTCCAGCGAGCAGATCCCCGGCCTGGCCGCGCTGCGCGAGGTCGACCTGACCGAATTGTCGGCCAGCCTGGCCGTGCTCACCGGTGGACTGGTGAAAGCGACCCCGGCGATCAACACGCTGCTGAGCTCGTCACTGACCGACCCCAGGGGCGCCGAGGTCGTTGCCGCCCTGGGAGATGCGCTGGTTTCGGCGCGCTCATCGGTACCTGCGCCGCCCCGTGGGCTGCGCGGGCTCTGGTCGACGCTGCGCGGTGCCGCGAAAGACCCGGACGTGACGCGCGGGCTGGCGTACCTGATCGAGGTCGCCCGCGTCTTCGGACGCAAGGTCTGAGCCTTCCGGTCACGTAAGTGGCCCCCCGACAACCGAATTGACAGCACACCGCACCGGAGGCCGACGGCCCCGGTGAGTCGAGAGGAGTCTCCATGGCATCGGTGCTCTGGTTCCAGGGCGGCGCGTGCAGCGGCAACACGATGTCGTTTCTCAACGCCGACGAGCCCAACGTGGTCGACCTGATCGTCGACTTCGGCCTCGACCTGGTGTGGCATCCGTCGCTGGGTCTGGAGTTGGGCAAGAACGCCCAGAAAGTCTTCTGGGACTGCGCCAACGGCGAGCGGCCCCTGGACATCTTCGTCTTCGAGGGATCGGTCATGGAGGCCTACGACGGGCGCACGGACATGTTCGCCGACCGGCCGATGAAGGACTGGGTCACCGATCTGGCGGCCGCCGCGCAGATCGTGGTCGCGATCGGAGACTGCGCATGCTGGGGCGGCATCCCGGCGATGGAACCCAATCCGTCGGGTTCCACCGGTCTGCAGTTCCACAAGCGGGAGAAGGGCGGCTTCCTGGGGCCGGATTTCCGATCCAAGATGGGCTTGCCGGTGATCAACATTCCCGGCTGCCCCGCCCACCCGGACTGGATCACCCAGATCCTCGTCGCACTCGCCACGGGCCGCGCCGGTGACATCACGCTCGACGACCTGCACCGTCCGGAGACGTTCTTCAAGACGTTCACCCAGACCGGCTGCACCCGGGTGCAGTTCTTCGAATACAAGCAATCCACGATGTCGTTCGGCGAGGGCACCCGAACCGGTTGCCTGTTCTACGAATTCGGCTGCCGGGGACCGATGACGCATTCGCCGTGCAACCGCATCCTGTGGAACCGGCAGAGCAGCAAGACCCGCGCCGGCATGCCGTGCATCGGCTGCACCGAACCCGAGTTCCCGCACTTCGACCTCGCGCCGGGCACCTTGTTCAAGACCCAGAAGGTCAGCGGGATGATCCCCAAGGAAGTGCCGGAGGGGACCGACCACCTCACCTACATGGGCCTGGCGGCGGCGGCCCGGATCGCGGCGCCGCAGTGGTCCAAAGAAGACATGTTCGTCGTTTGAGACCGGATGGGCTCGAACAGAAAGGACTCCTGGCATGACCGATCAGCTCGACCTCTTCGTCAGCCCATTGGGGCGCGTCGAGGGTGATCTCGACGTCCGCGTCACCATCGAAGACGGTGTGGTCACCTCGGCGTGGACCGAGGCGGCGATGTTCCGCGGCTTCGAGATCATCCTGCGCGGCAAGGACCCTCAAGCCGGGCTGGTGGTGTGCCCGCGTATCTGCGGCATCTGCGGCGGCAGCCACCTCTACAAGTCGGCGTATGCCCTCGACACGGCGTGGCGCACCCACATGCCGCCCAACGCCACGCTGGTCCGCAATATCGGCCAGGCATGCGAGACGCTGCAGTCCATCCCGCGGTACTTCTACGCGCTGTTCGCGATTGACCTGACCAACAAGAACTATGCGAAGTCGTCGCTGTACGACGAAGCCGTGCGCCGGTTCGCGCCCTACGTCGGCACGAGTTACCAGCCGGGGGTCGTCCTGTCGGCCAAACCGGTCGAGGTGTATGCGATCTTCGGCGGGCAGTGGCCCCACTCCAGCTTCATGGTGCCCGGCGGAGTGATGTGCGCGCCCACGCTGTCGGACGTGACCCGATCGATCGCGATCCTCGAGCACTGGAACGACGCCTGGCTGGAAGGTCAGTGGCTGGGCTGCTCGGTGGACCGGTGGCTGGAGAACAAGACGTGGAACGACGTGCTGGCCTGGGTGGACGAGAACGAGGCCCAGTACAACAGCGACTGCGGCTTCTTCATTCGTTACTGCCTCGACGTCGGACTGGACAAGTACGGCCAGGGTGTCGGCAACTATCTGGCCACCGGCACCTATTTCGACCCGACGCTGTACGAGAACCCCACCATCGACGGGCGCAACGCGGCACTGATCGGGCGCTCCGGGGTGTACGCCGACGGCCGGTACTACGAATTCGACCAGGCCAACGTCCGCGAGGACGTGACGCACTCCTTCTACCAGGGGGACCGGCCGCTGCACCCATTCGACGGTGAGACCATCCCGATCGACCCCGAGCAGGGTCGCAAGCAGGGTAAGTACAGCTGGGCGAAGTCGCCGCGCTACGCCGTCGGCGATCTGGGCAACATCCCGCTGGAGGCCGGCCCGCTGGCCCGGCGGATGGCCGCGGCCGGCCCCAACCCCGCGCCGCACCAGGACAACGACCCACTGTTCGGCGACATCTACAACACGATCGGGCCGTCGGTCATGGTGCGGCAGCTGGCCCGCATGCACGAGGCGCCGAAATACTACAAGTGGACCCGGCAGTGGCTGGACGCCCTCGAACTCAAGGACAGCTTCTACACCAAGCCCACCGAATACGCCGAGGGCCGCGGGTTCGGCTCCACCGAGGCGGCTCGCGGCTCGCTGTCGGACTGGATCGTCATCGAGGACTCCAAGATCAAGAACTATCAGGTCGTCACCCCGACCGCGTGGAACATCGGGCCGCGCGACGGGTCCGAGACGCTGGGCCCCATCGAACGGGCCCTGGTCGGTTCGCCGATCGTCGACGCCGAGGATCCGGTCGAGCTCGGTCACGTGGCCCGCAGCTTCG
>Ga0208056_100261_pt1 | contig 11244 bp, 11 predicted proteins | sample DeeseametaMP2052_FD_184178 | JGI IMG/M metagenome (GOLD analysis project Ga0208056, IMG submission 184178) | Marine microbial communities from the Deep Pacific Ocean - MP2052 (SPAdes) | ecosystem: Environmental > Aquatic > Marine > Oceanic | place: West of Cabo San Lucas, Mexico, North Pacific...
ATGAGGGGGAGCCCTGCGACCGGTCGCATTTGAAGGCGAGGACCCGCGATGTCGACGACACCAGGCGCGACGAGGAGGTCGATGTCCAGCCTTTCAAGTTCCCATGACAGGTCACGAATTCCCCGCCCGTTGAGCCGCTCGGTCGCAGTGACTGCGACCGCATGACTGCCAGTACTCCGGACCGCGTGAACGACATTTGATTCGTCTCCAAAAGAGGGTATTTCTCCTACCCCGGGAACTTCAATCTTACGGCGTGGAATCGGGCCAGGAATGCAAGCACCAACGACCTGGTACTCCGATCGCGGATCTCTTGCGAATGAGGAAGTTAGGTCACGCACCGCCGACGGGCTGCCCACCGCGAGTACTCGTGTGATGCACCGACCGTGATTTTCACGAATTCTCACCACGATCTGACGAGCAATCCATCTGAACAAGGTCAGGAAGAAGATGCCGGCCGGCAATGCGACTATTAGGTAGCCGCGAGCAATCTCCAGCTTCAAGAGCATTGAGACTATCGCCACGCCGCCAAACACCGCCAATGTGGCTAGAAGAACTCGCCTGTATTCCTCCACCCCAGATCCGATGATCCGCGTAGACCGCGAATGGTTGATCGACAGCGCGAACATCCAGACTACTGCTATGACCAACGAGACCATCGTGTAATCGATGTAACGATACGTCACGACAGCCTCAGCGAGCCCGCCGAAACGCACCCAATGTGCTACGCCGACGGCAAGAAGGACGCCCGCGAGATCGCTCGCCGCCAGTCGGCGCGCGTACGCATGCTGCCAGGCAGACACCTTTCCCGGCGGTGGCGAAACGTTTGCTGCGACACTTAGCTGTTCATAGAATGCGGTCATGCGTCCCCCCACACGTTGTCCCCCTTGTGCTGGAACTTTAGCCCAAACTCTGCGGACTCCTCAACCCAACTGTGACATTCGCTCGGCACCTGCACACAGCAGGTGAGGTGTGCGGAGACCCCCAACCGGGCAGTGGGACTCCGCTGGTCAGGAGGATATGCGGAGCCTGCAGCCCCAGCCTGACGACTTCGTGAGCTACTCAATGGAGCAGCGTTGGCAAAGCTGGAGAACTGGGTCTAGCAACTCCGCGATCTGGAGCCCGACCGATGCAAACACCTCATCGTTTTGGCCTATAGGGTCGACTACGTCGCCACGGCGACCGGCAGGGATATGCGAGCGCAGGTCACTTAAACAGTCCAAAGACTCAATCCTCTGGCCGGAGGCCATGAGCGAGGCCTCAGACAAGGTGAAGCATCGCCGGAGGAGCGACGGCATCCGTTCGAGCAGGTAGTCACGATGCCGCTCAGTCATAGTTAGCAAGAGATCGGCGTGTTGAGCGGTTTTCGCCGTCAGCTGGCGTGCCTCGAAGGCGGTCGGATCGCCGCCCAACCGCTCCAACACCGAAGCCGCTTTAGGGTGAATAGGACTTCCTATTACCGCCCGAGTTCCGGCGCTGGAGAAAGTCCAGTCGGCAAGTTGCCGCGACTCGCCGAACGCCACGGCTAGGCGCTCCGCCATAGGTGACCGGCAGATGTTGCCGGTGCAGACGAATAGCACTCGCAAAGGTCCTACCTCCTCGAACGGCGCCCTCTATGCAGGCGTGCGCCACAATCACAGCACTCCCTTTATGCTGCAACCAAGCGGCCCGCACGGCTCCAACGGCTAGCTAGCGTGGTGAGTGAGTGAGTGAGTGACAGCTTGCGAAGACCCGCGCGAATCGGAAGCTCAATCCTCTGAACTAGAGGGCAACCAGCGCACTGACGACACTCGCACAAAGTTGCCGGAGATAGTGACAGCCAATCATCGATCCCTTCCCCGTCGAAGCGGGCCCATTGAAGAACTGCCGATGCCGGCGCGCCATGGTATTCGTCAACTCTCACTGCACTCGATCGGACCTGCGTCCGGCGATTGAGAAGATCACCGCTGTAACCATCGAAGCCGCTACCCGACCTAGCCTAATGATCCCCGCGCGTTGATGAGCATCGAGGCTGCTGGGCCTGAGGACCGCTACACCTATGGCAAGGTTGAGTTGTGAAGCTAAGTGCTGCAATGGCAATCATCGCCACCGTTACGCTGTCTTGCAGCGGAGGACCGTACGCAGGAGACACCGACCTACCTTTCTACGACGGCTTTGACCGGCCGAATACTTCAGCAGGCTTAGGGGGCGGGTGGGATATGCGGGGCCCATACGTTGATGGGTTTCCTCTTCCCCCAGCCAAAGATGGGTTTATCAGCAACGGCAGCTACACTTACGCCGGAGATCACATAGTCTACGCGACTCGGCATTTCACCAGGACGGTTCACCGCCTCGGCACCTCTGGACGTTGGCGCAGTAAAAGGGACGGGTCCGAAACCACTTTGGCGATGGCCATATCGAGAAATAACAAGTTAGTCGCTGAGATGGTTCACTTCGCCGCCAACAGAGGAGTATGGGAACTGACCGTACGGCGGCCGGACGGGGAGTTTGAACCCATTGCAGGTGGAAATTTTCAACCGACGTTATCACTCGACCGCGACTACCGATTCGAGGTCGAAGCAGTAGACGATGAAGTAACAGTCCGAGTCCCAGGCAAAGAGGTCTCGACGAGAGTCCCTACTGCTGATTTAGTAGGCAATTGGGGCTTTTGGCAACAGTATAGTGCCACAAGACCAGCAGGAGTTGTCTTCGACTTCGACGAGGTGTGGGCTAGATAAAGTTCAGCTCTTAACAAAGCTCATAACTAAACAATCGCGCTCCCGCACAAAAAGTTCAAAAGTTCGAAGCAACGTCATCAACATCACCCTAGCTACAGGGGCGTCCACAAAGGTGCGCCTCGATTCGATCTCGTTATCGCTCCGATAGATCGCAGCCTTTAAATTTAGCCTGAACCACGATTCGGGAGTGCGACTCCATGTGTTGGCAACCGTTAGGCCACACTGAGCGCCAAGATCGGCGAGTGATTCGGCTGTATAGTGCGCAAGGTGGAAAGGCGCAAACCATCCGCTTACCCAATTGCTTTGGAATACTCTTCGCCATAAACTTGCCGCGTTTGGCACCGCCAAGTAGAGCGTACCGCCGGGTCGCAACACTCGGCCGAGTTCAGCCATAAAGGACTGCGGGCTCCGCACGTGCTCGAAAACTTGCATGAGGTAGACCACATCGAATCCGGCGTCGTCGAACGGAATGGCATCGAAATTATGAACTCGATGCACCTTCAAACCCGCTTTATCGCAAGCCGCGATCATAGTGTCTGATATTTCGGCGCCCACGATGTCGACGCCGATCGCGTCAAAGTAAGAAAGGTAAGTCGCCCCGCCGCTGCCATAGTCAAGCACTTTCGCGCCACGGGGAATTCGAACAAAGTCTCTTGGATCCACATCGCCCGATAGCCAGTGATAAATACGACGCACTAATGGCCGACGACTACCCAAACCTGCCCGGACCTCCACCTGCTCGCCTTTCGTGTATGCGGCATAGTATTGGGATAGTTCCGCATCTGTTGGCATCGGATCCATCGACATCGTCTGACAACTTTGACATCGGACGATGCGCCAACTCCCGCTCAACCCTTTTCTCCGATCGCGTACAGCGTCAACTAATTCCGCCGTCGATCTGTATCCGCATACAGGACAAGAGAACTCGCAGAGGTCCGACATCACCATCACTGCCGCTCTCGAACATTGAGGCCGGCGCCTCGACTGTAAGCTATACAGCCTGGCGGAACCTCCCCCCTTACAACTGCCCCAGCCCCTATCACAGCTCCGTCACCGATCCTAGAACCAGGCAATATAACGGCATTTGCGCCTATCCAAACGTTACTGCCGATATGTACGGGCTTCTCGTTCCAGGCTTGATATCGAATCGGAATTCCACCATCCTTAGCGATTCCGTGATTAGCGGCGACGACGAACACGCCTGGCCCCAAAATCGTATAGTCCCCAATCATAATTTTGGCCTCAGCACCTGCTACGAGTGCTGAGAAGGCAGATACCTTAACATGGTCGCCCAATTCGATACTGTCGCCGTTAACTAACCATGTCTGCCGATCAATCACGCAGCCGCGGCCCGCGATCATTCTCCGCCGAGGCGCACCATGGAGTCGCTCAACATCGGCCAGCAAAAAAACGAGATTAAGCAACTGGCGAAAAGTTGACAGCGGTAGCAACAAAATGCCCTTGCCAGCCTTCCAAGCGATAAAAAGTCTCTCCCGACGCCGCAATATCGCACGCTCGGTCTCGTCCAACAGCCCAGCTTCCGCCCGCCAGCGGTCGAGCCCCAACTCGCTAAAACGCTGCTTCACTTGGAAAGCCCTTAGTCTAGACTTCATTGCGTTACCCAGAGCGGTTCGTCGCTTGTTGAAAGGCGCGGATGAACTCTGCACATCAGGCCGCCGTCGACCCCCGACTTCAGCCCCACCATCACCCGTACCAGCGCGAATTCTCCCACCAAGCTCAAATCGCTTCACCTCCCGTGCGATAACCGACCTTCGCTGGCCACTCAGACCATCCGACAGACAGCAACCCCGTCCCCGCTGCCTAGCTTGCACCAAAGCCGACCGCACCACCAACCAGGGCAAGGTGCGGATGGGTGTCTGGCCACAGGATCTTCGCAGCGGCAGGGCCGAATGTCCAAGAAATCCGTGCCGGTGGTTGGCCACTTGGAGGGCCGCCAACCACCGCCACCGTTCATGACCTCAGTGGGTTTTCGAGCCGAGCCTTGCCGCTTTGAGATAAAGTCCACTCGGAAGATGCGGAGCCGCGGGTGAAGCGCCACAGGGCGCTGTTCCCTCACACGGTGTTCCGTCTGACGCGCAAGAAATATGATTTGGGGGGGCTTGCGCACGGTCCGATCTGCGCACAGCACCGGAAGAGCTGGTGGAATTGAGGTTATGTTCGGATCCAAAGTGACATCAACGACGCCCACTTGCGACCGCACACCTTGTTCTTACGCGCGGCTCGCGCAGGAATATCTTCGGAGTTAGCATGGCCGTACTCGGGGTTATCGTATTTTTCTTTATCTTATTAACGAGCTTTCTAAACGCCCCTCGCGATTGGCGCGGGAACCGTCCAATCCTATCCGGCTTTGTCGTTGCGCTGATCGCGATCGCCCTATACATCGCTCTACCCGCTTTATTAGTACTGACTTCAGGTACCTATACCTGGGCGGTCGGCTACTATACGGAAGACAGCTTCTCGCGCGCAATCTGGCTCAGTGTCGCCGCGTTGATCGCGTTCGTATACGGCAATTCCTTAGCCCGCCCAAGACGAGAATCGCAGCGCGACGCCAGTCGGGCAACGCCCGGACCTCCAGAACCGGAATTACATCAAGCATCACGTGCGACATCGACCGACACTCTACTGATTACGCTGCTAATCCTAGGGATCGCGCTTAAAATTGCGCTAATCATCTGGACCGGCGGAATCGACAATTCGATCACTAGGTTCTCGGGCTACGCGAGGGAGTTTTCCGGCGTTGGCCATCTCGAGGCCGATGCCATCCTGCTACGTACACTTTCGGGCATCGCCGACGGTGCCGCGACTTGGGGCGTCCTACAAGCGATAAAGAATCGGCGCCGCTTAACGCCGTGGCTCGCCATCTTGGCCATAACATTAATTCTCAGCTACATAACAATAGGTAAAAGGCTGGTGTTGTTGCTGCCAGTAATATGCATACTTCTCGGCGTGCATCTTTATCGACGTCCACTTACGACACGTCTAGTGATCCCAGTGCTTGCTCTATCAGTTGGTGCAGGGTTCGTGACACTTATGGCCCGTGCGTTTCTACCAGCCTCCGTTGTTGGCTACGCACTTGAGCTCGACCGGATCGAATACTCCGGCGGTTCCATCGTGCGTTTCTATTTATATTCGCTCGAATTTAGCTCACTAGAGATGATATCGGTAGCGATGGAGTCGAGGTCCCAGATCACGGATCTATTCGGCGGAGCCTGGGGCGCAATCGCTACGACCAATTTCGAACCGTTTTTCTATTCTGTGCCAAGGGCCCTATGGCCAGATAAACCGACCGTGTTCTATGATCTCTCCTACGGTGTCAGCGCAGTACTAGGAGACACCTCTTTCGAGGATCCGACAGTGGGATACGCATCCACTCTGGTAGGTACCTCCTACATACTTGGTGGAGTAGTTCTTGTCATCTGCTCCATGTTCGCCTTTGGCTATCTGACTGGACGATTCGACTCGCGCCTGGCGCGTTCAGACTGGTCGGATATGTCGCTTGTACTTTTTGCGATCGGCCTCGTCGTGATCTTCCACCTCTTCCGCCAGGGCACGTTGGGATGGACATTCATTGTCTCCATAGTTCAACAATATGGCGCGATTGCTGCACTCATCGCCCTCGCCTGGCGAACACGTCTGGACCGCGGTTCGGCCGCCCGACAAAAAGTAGATCTACAGGGAGCTAAGTCATTCGCCAAGACGTGGCTATAAACCGGCCGCACCCACTAGCCAGCACCACCTTCTTCCGACAAAGTAAGCAACGCGGACAAAGCCAATGGCTGGAATCATGAACATCGTTCGTCCACTCCAGACGTGAATCGAGACATCGCCGGCTATCAGCGCCGGACAACGATCTTGCTGGTCGCATCGTCCCTAACTACCGCTCTTGCGTTGTTCGCCGTCTTTCGAGTCACTGCAGAAGCAGTGACTGCAAGCTGGATAGGTGCGTGGTCGCTCTTGCAAGGGCTGTTTCTTGTAGCGCGAGTCAGCGACTCTGGAGCGGGCAACAACATATCTCGAGTAATCGCCTTGCGTATGAAGGAAGGCTTGGAGCTAGATCTACGAAACTTCTCCGTTGCGTCCCTGTTGATCGCCAGCGGACCGTCAATAGCGCTAACGCTTGCAACCGCTCCCTTGATCGGAATCTACATCACCCATCAGTTCGAGAACGACCTACCCTCCAACCAACTGTGGACACTCGTTTGGTTAGCTTTACTAACCTCAATCATTACCGCAGTATCAAATATTCTGCTCGCGATCTGCGAGGGTGCGTTTGAGTTAAACTATAAAAGTACTGTCACCATTCTGGCCAATGCAGTGGGTGTAATGTCCATCGGGCCGCTGCTACATGCAGCTGGGCCGGCAGGCATCGGCTGGACATACGCAGTCATGTCCGCCACTCAATTGCTGCTTGGAATTACTCGGGTCGCAATGCTGGCCGCACATGCGCCGAAAGTCCGCGCTTCGGCTGTGATCGAAAACGCAAGAGCGCTTTGGCGCGAGAATTTACACCTCAGCGGTATTGCCGTTATCCGGCTCTCGTTCGAGCCGGTCACGAAGCTGCTCCTCAGCCTATACGCGCCCTTGATTGTAATCGCCCAATTCGAGTTAGCGCTCCGCGTGACCACGCAGATCCGCGTCATCCTCCAGTCCGCGCTTCAACCACTTCTGGTACTCGGCGCTCGCAGCAATCAAAGCGGCGAAGCGGCAGTTCATTCGATTTTCAATCGCAATGACAGAATCCTATCTATCTTGTCCGTCATCGTCTTACTCGCTCAGGTCACCGCAGCGCCTGCTATTCAACTCGCGGGTTTGGGCTTTATTGACGCCTTGTTCATAACGATTTTTGGAATTCTTGCGGCTGGAAACGCTGCAAATACTATGGGCATCGCTGGTTACTATTGGCAATTTACCAGCGGTACGTTGGCACCGCTGATAAAACTGCAGGCAATTATGGCTATCGTTAATGTTGGATTTGGCCTACTTGGTAGGATCGTAGAGTCGACGCCTATTGTGGTTTCCGCTTACGCGGCCGCCTTCACGGTGGGCGGATTCGTATCTCGTTCGTTCCTCCCCCAAATTCCTTTCCTGAAAAGTTTTGCTAATGCGGTCGCGGTCTTGATTCTAGCTAGCCTAGCGGTTGCGTTGCTTATCTCATACAATCCTAGTTCTGCCACTCAAGCAACCGTCATCTTCGTTTGCGGCACCCTCCTTGCGTTCATCGCGTTTATCGTCGTCTATCTAAGAGCCCGAAGGAGCTGAGGATTGGAACCAATGAAGATCGCGGTGCTGGTGACCGTGCATAACCGCGCGGATGTCACGGTCAAGGGGCTTACCCAACTTGGGAAGCTCTCGCGAGAACTATCGGAGGAGTTTGTTTTCTATATCTATCTCGTCGATGATGGGTCAACAGATGGCACTAGCGCGAGAGTTCGCGAACTCCCTCTCAACATTAGTCTGACGAACGGCTCTGGGACATTATATTGGAACCGCGGAATGGTGCTGGCCTACAAAGCCGCTCAGCGGCAAGGAGCGAAATTCGATGCTTATATGCTGTACAACGACGATATATACTTATCGGAAAAGTTCGGCGACTTTCTGCGCCATTTTAGGGAGCACAATAAGGATATCCTCGTTGGCGCCTTCCTTGAGCCGTCGACTGGAGATATCAGCTATTCCGGCTACTTGAGGACCTCAAAGCTACGTCCTACATCATTCGCTAAGCCTGGGCTCACGGGACTGCGCGTACCCATCGATACGTTCAACGGAAATCTAGTTCTGGTGCCTGCAGCTGTGTTTGAACGCCTCGATGGGCTAGATCCGAAGTTTACCCATGCTTACGGTGATATCGACTTGGGCTTGCGCGCGAAAGACTTGGGTGTGAACTCATTCATCTTTGGGATTCCGGTCGGTCTGTGCGAAAGAGGACCTCACCTGGATCAACGGATACGATCTTCGACACTGAGAAATAGGGTGCAATTATTGTTCGGCTTCCCCCACGGCCCAGCGTCACACCTTCGCTTCGTGAAGAAGCATGGAGTGACAGTGTTATTCCCCGTCTATGTGGTCGCTGACCTCGTGAAACGGATCCGAAAACTGTTCTGGACACGTACAGGGTAATTAACTCAGTTTTTCATTCAGCGTGCGAATGTTATGCAGAACTTCAAGGCCTAGCCCGGCAATGGCTACAACTTAGCTTCTGGATGTAGTGCGCGAATGGCGCGACAACCACCCCGGCGAAGCGACCCCCGACGGCCTGGTATTGACCCAGCCCTGGCCCGCCACCAGCGCGGAGAAGACCCGCGGCATCCCGGACCGGGTCATCTACTACCAGTTCCGCGCCGACCGCACCCTGCGCGGCATCGACGAGCAGGTCCGCAAGGCCGAACGTGCGGTCAGCGGGCAAGCACCCGTCAGACGAAACCGCTACATCCAGCTGGCGAGTCCCCGATACTGAGTCCACCCGGTCGTAGAGTCGGGTTGGTTGGATCCGTTCTCAGTTGATGCTGCAGCTCACCGGGGTGTGGGTGCACCGGCATGCCGCAGCGTACTCGGCCGGTGTGCGGTAGCCGAGGGCCGAGTGGCGGTGCCGGTGATTGTGCTCGTGCTTGAAGTCGCCGATGACCACGCGGGCCTCGAACAGGGTGTTCCAGTAGTTGCGGGTGAGGCACTCCTTGCGCAGTCGGTTGTTGAACGATTCGATGTAGCCGTTGTCCCAGGGGCAACCCGGCGGGATGTAGACCATGCCGGTCTTGTTCGCGCAGAACTGTTGCAGCGCTTGAGAAACCATCTCCGGTCCGTTGTCCATGCGCAGCACCTTCGGTGGCCCGCCGTGAGTGGCGAAGACCTTGGTCAGCTCGGCAACGAGTGCCTCACCGGTGATCGAGCGCTCGACCAGGTTCAGCAGCGATTCGCGGGTGTGTTCGTCGATCATCGAGGCGATCTTGATGGCCTTGCCATCGACGGTGGAGTCGAACTGGAAATCGATCGCCCACACCACGCCCGGCGCGTCAGCGAGGAGCGGCAGCACCGACGAGACTCCCGCCCGCTTGCGCGGGGACACGATCTTGACCTGCAGGCCCTCTTCACGCCAGAGCCGGTGGATCTTCTTCTTGTTGACCTCACGGCGCTCGTCGTAGCGCAGCGCCGCCCAGGCACGCCGGAACCCGTGACAGGGGTGTTTGGTGGCGTATGTTGACGACGGTCGAAACTTAGGCCGGTGGCGACGGTTCTCAGTTGACCCCTGATGGTGGACACCTGACTGGTGGGACTGCTGGTCCCGCGGGAAGGATGTCGGTATGTCGGGCAAGCGGAAGAAGTACACCCCCGTGTTTCGGGAGCAGGCTGCCCGCCTGGTGATCGAGACGGGTCGTCCGATCGCCCACGTGGCTGCGGAGATCGGCGTGGGTGAGCAGTTGCTCGGGCGCTGGGTGCGCCAGGCCCGCGACGACGGCGGCGATAATGGCGCGGTGCTTGATGCCGATGAGCGGGCCGAGTTGGAGCGGCTGCGCAAAGAGAACGCCGAGTTACGGTTAGACCGGCAGTTTTTGAAAAAAGCCGCGGCCTTCTTCGCCTCCGAACAGAACCCGTAGACGCCTACGTTCTGATCGAAGCGGAGAAGGCCACCTACGCGATCACCCGGATGTGCGAACTGCTGGAAGTCTCTCGCTCAGGGTTCTACAAGTGGCGCAAGACTCAGGCCGGCGGACCGTCGGCGGCGGCTTGCCGGCGCGCCGAGTTGGATGCCAAGGTCGCAGCCTTCCACAAGGCCTCTGACGGCGTGTACGGCGCCCCGCGGATCCTGGCCGACCTGCGCGATGGCGGTGAGACGGTGTCGCGCAAGACGGTGGCCGCCTCGATGCGCCGCCAGGGCCTGGCCGGCATCAGCCCGCGCACCTTCTCGCCCGTGACCACGATCGTCGATCTGGATGCTCCGGTGCCCAAAGACCTGGTCAAACGCCACTTCGATGCCGGCGAACTCGACCGGGTCTGGACGTCGGACATCACCTATTTGCGTACCGGTGAGGGCTGGCTGTACTTGTGTGCGGTCCGCGACGGCTGCAGCAGACGGGTGATCGGCTGGGCCATCGATGACCACATGCGCACTGACCTGGTCGAGGCGGCCGTGGCGATGGCAGTGGCGATGCGCGGCGAGCTGGCCGAGCAGGTGGTGCTGCACGCTGACCGCGGCTGCCAGTTCACCAGCGCGCAGTTGGCCCGGTTCGCCCACGATCACAACCTGACCCGCTCGGTGGGCCGTACCGGGGTGTGCTGGGACAACGCCCAGCAGGAATCATTCTGGGCCACACTGAAAGTCGAGTTCTACGACCGCTACTTGTGGCCCACCCAGGCGGCCGCTAAGCTCGCCGTCGGCGACTGGATCGAGCGGGTCTACAACCGCCGCCGGCGCCACTCGGCGATCGGCATGATCTGCCCGGTCGACTACGAGAACCGGATCACTCAGACGGCACAAGCCGCCTGACCCTGTGTCCACCAAACGGGGTCAAGCCCA
>Ga0208056_100262_pt1 | contig 11213 bp, 9 predicted proteins | sample DeeseametaMP2052_FD_184178 | JGI IMG/M metagenome (GOLD analysis project Ga0208056, IMG submission 184178) | Marine microbial communities from the Deep Pacific Ocean - MP2052 (SPAdes) | ecosystem: Environmental > Aquatic > Marine > Oceanic | place: West of Cabo San Lucas, Mexico, North Pacific...
AATCTATATTGTAGAAGGAGATTCGGCCGGAGGATCTGCTAAAGGTGGCCGCGATCGCCGCTATCAAGCAATTTTGCCTATTCGCGGAAAAATTTTGAATGTCGAGAAAGCTCGGCTAGATAAGGTCTTACAAAATAGCGAAGTTGGCACAATGGTTGCCGCACTTGGCTGCGGGATTGGGAAAGGCGGATTTAATTTAGAAAAACTTCGCTATCATAAAATTATCATTATGACAGATGCCGACGTGGACGGATCTCATATTCGTACCTTGCTATTAACTTTTTTCTACAGGCATATGCCTGCTTTAATTGAAAATAATTTCATTTATATTGCGCAACCGCCTCTTTACCGCGTTTCTCGTAAAAAAGTGAGCCGCTATATTCACTCCGAAAAAGAGATGGACGCTTATTTACTTGACTTGGGTCTAGGAGATGTAGAAATTTCTTTAAGCAAACAAAAACGCTCTTTGAGCGAGGAAGAAAAGCAGGTTTTAATCGAGACTATTTTGGAAATGGAGTCCTATATTTCACGTATTGAGCGCAAAGGAATCTCTTTTAAAGAGTTTTTAACGTTAAAAAATGAACAAGGGATGTTGCCACGCTTTCAGATCAGTTTGTCTCAAGGTTCGCAGTTTGCCTATTCCAAAGATGAGTTTGTAGCGCTAAGGCGCATAGAAGAAGAGAGCCAGAAAAAAAGGCATGAAGAGACCATCGCCTCCATACCTGCTGAAGAAATCACTGAAGAGATGCGGCTGTTTCGACCTTCAAAAATTCACTTTGTCGAGCTTTTTGAAGAAGAGAGCCTACAATCTATTTTAGATAAGCTGGCTCTTTTTGACCTAGAACTAGAAAGTTACTTAGGAACAGAAAAGCCTCTTTTAGAGCTGTGTGAAAATAACCATTCTCCCGTTGTTTATCAAAACCTGCAGTCGCTTCTTCACTTCTTAAGAGAAAATGGGCGTAAAGGGATTGAAATTCAACGCTACAAAGGTTTAGGGGAGATGAATGCAGATCAATTATGGGAGACTACAATGGACCCTACCAAACGCACCTTAGTAAAAGTGACTTTGCCCGATGCCATTGCTGCTGACCATATGTTTTCCATGTTAATGGGAGAGGAAGTGCCTCCTAGAAGAGCTTTTATTGAGCAATATGCGCTATCCGTCAAGAACTTAGATATCTAAACTACTCCTGGCCATTCTTAAGAGGTAATTATGTCCTATACTAAAGATGAAATAATCATCGCGCGAAATGTCGAAGATGAGATGAAAGATAGCTATTTGCGCTACTCTATGTCTGTCATTATTTCTCGCGCACTGCCAGATGTGCGTGATGGCTTAAAACCATCACAGCGCCGCATTTTGTATGCGATGAAACAACTTAATTTAAGCCCTGGAGGAAAGCATCGTAAATGTGCGAAAATTTCAGGTGATACCTCAGGTGACTACCATCCTCATGGAGAAATGGTTATCTATCCTACTTTGGTTCGTATGGCTCAAAAGTGGGTCATGCGCTATCGTTTGATCGATGGTCAAGGAAACTTTGGCTCTGTGGATGGAGATCCACCAGCAGCGATGCGTTATACAGAAGCAAGACTGACCTCGGCTGCAATGCAGCTGATGGAAGACCTTGATAAAGATACCGTTGACATGGTTGCTAACTACGATGAAACCAAAAAAGAACCCACTGTTTTTCCTTCTAAATTTCCCAATTTGCTTTGTAATGGCTCTTCTGGAATTGCCGTGGGCATGGCAACTAATATTCCGCCGCATAACTTAGTAGAGCTGATCCAAGCCACCTTGCTTTTACTGCGAAATTCGCAAGCGGCAATTGATGAAATCATGCAGGTAATGCCAGGACCAGACTTTCCTACTGGCGGGGTGATTTGTGGTTATCGCGGGATTAAAGAAGCTTTTCATACTGGCAGAGGCAAGATTGTTTTAAGAGGCCTTTTGCATGTAGAAGAAAACAGTCTGCAAACAGATAGACAGCAAATTATTATTGATGAAATTCCTTATAATGTTAACAAGTCGCGTTTAATCGAGCAGATTGCAGAGCTGATCAATAATAAGTCCATTACAGGGATTTCAGATTTGCGCGATGACTCCGATAAAGAGGGACTTCGCATTGTCGTTGATCTTAAAAGAGGGGAAATGGCGGAGGTCATTATCAATCAGCTCTACAAGTATAGCGATCTACAAGTTACTTTTGGTTGTAATATCTTAGCGCTGGATCATGGTTTACCAAAATTAATGAATATCAAACAGATGATTCAAGCCTGGATTGACCATCGCATAGAGGTTGTGAGAAGAAGAACCCGCTTTGAGCTTAATCGTGCCGAATTAAGAGCGCATATTCTAGAAGGTTTTTTAAAAGCAATTGACCATCTTGATGAAGTTGTCAAACTCATTAGGGCAAGTAGTAGCCGTGAAGAGGCGCGTTTTCAGCTTGTCTCTAACTTTGACTTTAGCGATCGCCAAGCGCAAGCAATTTTAGAGCTGCGCCTTTATCAACTTACAGGATTGGAGCAAGACAAAATTAGCTCTGAGTACCAAGAGTTACTGCAAAAAATTAGCCATTTCAAAGCGGTATTAGCTAATGAGTCAATGGTGAAAGAGATTATTCGCGAAGAGCTGCAAGAGATAGAAAAAGGCCATAAGTCTGGCCGTCGTACTAAAATCATTGCTGCTGAAAGCGAAATGAATATGGAAGATCTAATTGCTAACGAAGCGGCCATTATTACCATCTCTCAAGATGACTATATTAAACGTATGCCCATGGATACTTTTAAAGAACAAAAACGGGGCGGTCAAGGAGTCACTGGAGTTCAGCAAAAGCGCGAAGATGATGTGATTAAAGGACTATATGTTGCCTCTACTCATGACTACTTGCTTATCTTTACCAATTTAGGCCGGTGTTATTGGATGAAAGTCTGGCAAATTCCTGAAGCTAGTCGCAAAGCCAAAGGAAAATCTTTAGTTAATTTACTAGAGGGCTTAAGGGAAGAGGAAAAAATTGCTACGGTTTTAAAAGTCTCCTCTTTTGAAGAAGAGGTCAGTATTTTAATGGCAACTAAAAAAGCTGTAGTAAAAAAATCATTGCTAAGTGATTTTAGTAATCCGCGTCGTAAAGGAATTTGGGCTTTAGCTATTGATGAAGGAGATGAGCTAATCGCAGCGCGTCTGGTACGCACTGGCCAGCAGGTAATGTTATTTACTCACCAAGGAATGGCTGTGCGATTTGATCAATCTAAAGTGCGTGCGATGGGCCGTATGGCAAGGGGCGTAAAAGGGGCATCGTTACGAGAAGAAGATGATTATATTGTAAGCTGCGAAATTGTAGATGGCAATGAATCTATTTTAGTTGTTTGCGAAAATGCTTTTGGTAAGCGCTCTTCTGTAAACGATTTTAGGCAAACAAATCGAGGCAGTGTAGGTGTAAAATCTATTATTACAAGCGAACGAAATGGAAAAGTAGTAGGTGCATTAAGCGTTACTGATTTTGATGGAATGGTAATGATTTCGGCGCAAGGCCAAACGATTCGCATTAGCATGAAAGAGCTTAGAGTAATGGGGCGCAATACACAAGGAGTCAACCTAGCCAATTTGCGTGCAGGCGATAGTTTGCTAGCAATTCAAAAAATTGTGGGAGAAGAAAATGAAGAAGAGGAAATAGATGGACTTAATTCTTCTTTGACCTCTTCAGAAAAACAAGAATTAGAAAAGCAAGAAACAAGTTTGAAAAAAGAAAGCGAAAATGAAAACTTAGTAGATTAGCATGATGAAATCTTTTCCTGGCTATTTCATTACTTTAGAAGGAGGGGAGGGCTCTGGCAAGTCCTCTCTTTTAACTAGTTTAGCAAAGCATTTAACAGAAAAAAAATATCAAGTAGTAACCACTAGGGAGCCTGGAGGCACTGGCCTCGGAGAACAGCTGCGTGAAATGGTGCTAAGTCAAACGGAGCCTCCTATCACTTGTGCCTTAACTGAGCTTCTTCTTTTTTTAGCAGCTAGAGCAGAGCATCTTCATCAAGTAATAATACCTGCCTTACAGCAAGGCGCAATTGTGCTTTGCGATCGCTTTAGCGACTCTACAATTGCCTATCAATGCGCTAGAGGTCTTAAGCAAAAAGAGGTAAAATGGTTATGCCAAATGGTGTGTGGCCAAGTTCTGCCTCAGCTTACTCTGCTATTAGATATCGATCCCGTCATGGGGCTTTCTCGTACTTTGACATTAAATAAAGAGCATGCTTTAGCAGGTCAACTAGACCGCATTGAAAGCGAAACAGTTGATTTTCACCGGCGTGTAAGAGCTCTTTTTTTAAAGTTGGCAAAAAAAGAACCTCTGCGTATTTACTCTATAGATGCTAGCTCTTCCAAAGAGCAAGTCTTTAAAGAAGCTTTGCGCGCAGTAGAAGAGATGGTTTTGCTTCCCCGAGAAAAAAATTGATGAAACCTACTCAATTTTCCCATTTAATTGGTAATTCACTAATAAAAAAATGTCTTACAAAATTAATAGATAAAGAAGCAACCAGCCACTCTCTACTTTTTACAGGGCCCTGTGGTGTAGGCAAAAGCCTATTTGCTATTGCGCTTGCTGCTCAAATTATGCAAAAAGAAAAAGACGGTCTACACCACTTAGATAAAATTTCTCGTGGTATTCATCCAGATCTTCATTTTTACTATCCCGAAGGCAAAATTGCTCTTCACTCTATCCAATCGCTTAAAAAGCTTTGCGAAGAAGCCTATTTACCCCCTTATGAAGCAAAGCATAAATTTTTGGTTCTCCACGAAGCTCATCGTATGCTCAGTTTTAGTGCGAATGCACTTTTAAAAACTTTTGAAGAACCTCCTGCTCATACCAAAATTATTTTACTTACTCACAGCCCTTCTCAGTTGCTTCCTACTATTTTATCTAGATGTTCCACCTATTTTTTTCAACCTATTGCAGAAAACGAAATTTTTCATTATCTTCAAAAGAATTTTTCCGATCAATCGATCGAAGAGTTAAAAAAATGGTCAAAATTATCTCAAGGTTCTTTAGCAAAAGCAATTGAGTTTGTCAAAAAAGGAGAAAATAAATTAAGAAAAATTTTACTGGATGCTCTTTCTGAAAATGCACTTCATAGCTATGGCTCTTTAGTTCAACTTTCTTTACAACTGTCAGAAGAAATTGAAAATAAAAAAAAACAGATAGAAGAAGAAAATAAAAATAAAAGAAAAAAAGAGAGTGACTCTTTTTCTGCGGCGCAAAATGAGGCATTAGCTAAAGAATTAGAGGGAAACTTGGCGTTAGAGTCCATGAGCGAAATGGATCACCTTTTTTTCATTGTGCTTTCTTGGTATCGCGATCTTTCTCTTCTGCAAACCTCAGCAAGTTTAGATTTATTGATTAATTCAGATTATAAAGAAGAGTTGATTGCGGCGTTGCAGCAAGGTCAAACTATCTCTTTAGAAAAAGTGCAAAAAGCGATAGAGGAAGCTCGCCTTGCTTTACAACGCGCCACCACTCTTTCTATCTGTATTGAAAATTTATTACTTAAATTAACAAATCTCTAAATTTAATGATTAAAATAAAAGTATTTTACGTACATTTTTTAATGTCATACCCAAAAAAAACAGTAAAAATAAATACTTAAATAATAATAGCTTTATTATTTGTTAATAAAAAAAGACTATTATTAATTTTTTATCATTTCGAATAAAATTAGGTATAAAATGAGTATTTCTACATGCTTTTGCAAAATAAAAAATTTTCCTAAAACAATTTGGACACCTTGCGATAAAAAAAAATATTTAGCCTCTACTTCTTTCATTAACAAAGAAGGGGTCAAAATGGCTAGTTGCATGGGTTTTAAATTTCTAGGTAGAACCATTACTCTTCTTGGCGCAGGCGCAATCACAGCTTTTTGCCTTAATATTTTAGCTAGTACTAAACTAGGATTTTATATAGGTATTACAGCCTTAGTAGCTACTGTCACTGCTTGGCCAACTGCTTTACTTGTTACTTCTGCAGCGGCGACAGTAATTGCTACAAGTTTATTAACTTCTATCTTGATTGAAGTCTATGTTTAACGTTTTTTTTCCTCTTTATCAAACAGCATATTTAACAATACGTTTTTCTCTAATCAAAGTTATTTTTACTTTTCCGGGATAGTTAAGCTCTTTTTCAATCCGATTTGTCAAATCTCTAGCTAAATGGGTCATTTCATTATCATCTATTTGATCAGGAAGTACCATCACGCGAATCTCGCGACCAGCTTGCATTGCATAAGCTTTTTCAATTCCTTTAAATTCGTAGGCTAGATCCTCTAACTTTTTTAGCCTTTTTATATATTCTTCTATTGCTTCGCTACGCGCTCCTTCCCTAGAAGCGGAAATAGCATCTGCTGCACTGCAAAGATCAGCTTCAATTGTTAATGGTTCCATTTCACGATGGTGGCAGCCAATACCGTTGGCTACTTGCTCAGATTCACCATATTTTAACGCAAAATCATAACCAATAAGTGCATGAGAACCCTCTACTTCATGGGTGACCGCTTTACCGATATCATGTAAAAGCCCAATACGCTTTGCAAGGTGAGTATCTAGCCCCATTTCGGCTGCCATTAGTCCCATTAGATGAGAAACTTCTAAAGAGTGTTCTAATACGTTTTGTCCATAACTATAGCGAAATTTAAGCTTACCCAGTAAAATAAATAGCTCAGGATGTAAATTCATAGCGCCAGCTCTTAAAGCGGCATCTTCTCCATATTGCTTGATCTGTTTTTGAGTATCAAATCTAACTTTTTCTACTATTTCTTCAATATGAGCAGGATGGATGCGTCCATCTTTTACAAGTTCATTTAAAACCATTTTAGCAATATACTTACGCACAGGGTCAAAACCTGAAATTACTATGGTTCCGGGAGTATCATCAATAATAAAATTTACTCCAGTTGCATTTTCTAATGCACGAATATTTCGTCCTTCTCGGCCAATAATGCGACCTTTCATCTCTTCATTGGGAATCGCTACCGTACAAACTGTAGTTTCATTAGTGCAGCGTACAGCTAGCCGGTTAATGGCAGTAGTAATAATTTTGTTTGCTTGATGCTCAGCTTCCTCTTCTGCCTCTTTTTTTGCTTTTCTAATTAAATGAGCTGTTTCCACTAAAACAGCATGATCTAAATTTTTTAAAAGAATCTCTTTAGCTTCGTTTGAGCTAAGACCAGAAAGTTGTTCTAGCTGCTGGCAAAGTTGTTGACTTCTTTTTGTGAGTGTCTCTTTTTCTTCATTAAGTATCTCTTTACGTGCAACTAAAATTGCTTCGCGTTTATCTAAATCCGCTAATTTTTTTTCTGTTAAATGAATGCGGGCTTCCAGTTTGTCTTCTCTTTGTTTAAAACGCTCCTCCTCTTTTTGCAGCTGTTTTTTACCTGTTAGCCAAAGTTTTTCTCCCTCTTTTTGTAGCTCTATCATTTTTTGCTCAGCCATTAATTCAGCAGCTCTCTTTATCTCTAAAGCTTTAAGTTCAGCCTCGCTAATTATTTTGCTTGCTAAGCGCTTTTTTCCTCCGAGCGTTGTCCATTGATAAAGCCAGAAAATAGAGGCCCCTAATAGAGTACCTAATAAAAAAATGAAAAGAAGAAATGCGATTTGCTGATCATTCATGAGATATTTTACCTAGATATGAAAAAATTACTAATCAATAAAGTTTTAAAGAATAACCAAATAAATATTGATTTATTTTACGTTACTTTAATTTTTCTCTCACCGCTATTGACGATTAAGTGGATGTAAGCGTAAAAGAAATAGTTAAATCATAGAGAATTTTTTTTCTAAAATCCAGCTTTTCTAGTTTTCCTTCCATTTTAAAAGGAAAGTTTTTTAAAATTGAAAATAGATGAAAAAGTTGTAAAAAATAAAAAAACTTTATTTTTTTAAGTTGTTAAATAACTTTCAAAAATTGTTTTTTTATTAAATTCCTTTTTAAAAAAGATTAACTTTCCAAAGAATCGCGATTTTCCTGATCTAAATCCTCTTCTTGATCAATGGCATCGATCTTTAATTTTTCTACGCGTCGATCATTAGAGCGGATTACTTCTAATTGAAAAGTAGGTTGGCTAATAATGTATCCTTTTTCTGGAATGGTGCCTGTTTCATGAAAAACATAGCCTCCTACTGTATCGTAATCTCCATTTTGCGGAATTTCAATATTAAATTGATCTTTGATCTCAAAAATGCTCATACGGGGATCGATGAACCATCCTCCTTCAGGAGCGGCTAAATAGAGAGCTTCTTCTTCATCATCATACTCATCTGCAATATCACCTACGATCTCCTCTAAGATATCTTCAATTGTTACAATTCCTTCTGTACCACCATATTCATCTACAATAATTGCTAAATGCACTTGTTTCTTGCGAAACTCTTGCAGTAGATGAGAGATTTTTTTAGTTTCAGGAGTGTAAATAATATTTTTCACTAATGTCTCAATGGGAGCCTCGAGAATTTTTCGGTCCTGCGTTTTTACAAATTTCATATATTGAAATAAGATATCTTTATACATTAAAACACCTACTACATCATCTAAAGCCTCTTTAAATACAGGAGTGCGACTATAACCTTCTGTAACAAGATGAGCAGCAGCTTCTTCGATGGTAGTATCATGAGAAAGACCAAAAACATCGACGCGCGGTACCATCACTTCTCGGGCAATGCGATCTTTAAAAGCAAGAACAGATGCAAGTAATTTTTTATCGTGAGGGTCGAGCTGCGTCTCTAGGGTGGTTTCTTCAATTAGATCAATTAGCTCTTGTTTCGCTTCTTCACTTGCCTGGTTTTGTAATGCATGATAATAAACAGAACGAGAAAAAAGATGAGAAATTTTAATAAAAACTGCGGTAATAGGCAATGCTATCACCATACAAAAAGAGGCAAAAGGGGAGAAATAGTGGAAAACCATCTCAGGGTAATGGCTTCCTAAAACTTTAGCAAGATACTCCTCTATAAAAAAAAAGAGAAAAAAAAAGCCAAGTAGCGTTCCATAAGTCAAAGAATAGTGATCAGTAAAATTCAAACTTACAAAATGAGAAGAAACAGATAGGTCGATTGATCTAGTGGAGATAAAAAGGTTAAACAAAACAAGCGGGATAAAAAATTTTACTAAGCTTTGCACAAAAGTTGCTGAAAAAAGTAACTCTTCAGTAGGGGAGTGTTTAAATAAATAGTTATGCACTGGCTGATAAAAAAAAAGCGTAGAATTGATCTTTTCTTGCCATCGAATATCTTTTTTTGAAAAAGTTAAAGCGGCTTGATAAGTGGTATTAAGAAAAAAGAGACTAATAAGCAAAATAAATAAAATTGTTATTAGCAAAAATGTAGACAAAATTCTTCTCCTTTAAGAGATAGTTGTTTTAAGAGTTAAAGAAAATTTAGCTAGATGAAAATATATTTAAAATAAAAGTAGCGCCTACTAACTCTCTTTTATTGTCAGCTTTAAAGTAATTAAATTTTGCATATGCCGCTCTTCTGCCTTGCGCATCAGTTTGCGCTCACAAGGGTCAATATCATCGTATCCTAATAAATGTAGAAGCCCATGCACTAAGTAGAGGGTTAACTCTAGATAAACATCTCCTTGATGAGATGCTACATAGTCAATAGCTGCCTGTGGACAAATAAAAATCTCTCCAAGCAGACGATAGCAGCTCTCTTCTTCTTCATCAATAGGAATTGTAATGCAATCGGTAGGCGAGGGGTCGTTAAAATAGTCAAGATGCAGCTGACAAATAGTAGCTTGATCTACAAAATTAATGGAGATCTCATCGCAAGAGCAATCTTCATTTTTTAGCACTTGCTCTACAATAGGCCTAATCGAGCTTGAAGAAAAATTTAAAGAGCTTTGATTGTTTGCAATGTCGATGTTCACGTTTTAGATCAAATAGATAAAAGTAGATAAAGAAAAATGTAGAACATTTATAAAAATTTTAAAAGAATTAAAGCCCAACTATTTCGAAAAAAAGGTGAAAAATAGAAAGAGAGTTGGGCTTATCATTAGAGAGGAATTTAAGCTACAGGAGTTTTAGGAAGGCCTGTGACTTTTTTTTCTTCAGAATCTTTCCACTTTCCTAGTTTTTTTAAGACATCTACTCTTTCGTAGCGCTTAAGAACATTTCTTTTATTAGCTGTTTTTCCTGCTTTACCAAAGCTTGGGTGACGTGACATATCATGAACCTATTAAAATAGTGAGTTTACTTGATTTTAGGAATAAAAAGAGTTTGCGCTAGATCACCTTCGATCGCATTTGCGTGATTTTTAAATCCATTGGGTAAATGATCAACGAGGGGACCGGTTTTTTTGCTGGGTTGACGATGCTTTCTGGGAAAACGGTGACGTCGCTCTTCTTGTTTGCTGATTCGGACCATAAATAACTCCTTAGTAGTTAGTTCCACGTAGTATAAAAAGGAAAACAAAAAGATGCAAGAAATTTTACTTTTTATAAAATTTAACCGATTAAATTTTTTTGATCTAAAAAACCCCTGCGCTTTAAAAGGTAATTTTATTAAGGAAAGAAAGGCCTTCCTCCACTGTTTGCGCTCTAGGAAGATCGCTAAAGTCTAAAGTGAAAACGCTATTGGATAACCACTCTTTACTTTGATAGAATTGATTCACTTTTTTCATAAGAGCAGAAGCAGTAGTAATAGAGAGCAAAAGCTTTGGAAATCTTTTATTAAGATAACAAAACCAAAGATATTCTTTATCTAACTGCTCATATTCAAAATCACTATCGAGCGTGAGTATTTCGGTTTTGATAGACAAAAGAACTTGAACTAGCTCTAAATAAGTATTTGGTAAAGGACCTGAAGTGATTACTTTTTCTTCTTTTACTTTAGCGTTCAAATCATTTAAATGGAGCTGCTCTTGAAAAATTTCTCGTTGTTTTTCCGCTTTAATCATTGAATAGAAAAAAACATTTTTGTTTTGCGAAGATAAAAAAAGGATTTTATCAATAGTAGTCAGGGCATGAATCAGTTGGTCATGACAGAAACTATGGTCATTACCTAAAACTAAATGATGGTTCAAACACTTTTCTATAAAAACTTCTTCGCCCTCTGACTGCTCAAAATCAGCGATGCGCAAACTAGGGAGATTTAATTTTTTCAACTGTAATTTTTGCCATCGCTCTACTAGCGCTATCTTGTCAGGAGCGCTAAAATAATAACCCTCTTTTCCT
>Ga0208056_100263_pt1 | contig 11170 bp, 9 predicted proteins | sample DeeseametaMP2052_FD_184178 | JGI IMG/M metagenome (GOLD analysis project Ga0208056, IMG submission 184178) | Marine microbial communities from the Deep Pacific Ocean - MP2052 (SPAdes) | ecosystem: Environmental > Aquatic > Marine > Oceanic | place: West of Cabo San Lucas, Mexico, North Pacific...
GATACGGCTCCAAAAACAGAACCCAAGAAAGAAGAGTCTAAGAAAGAAGCTCCTAAAGCAACGGCTCCAAAAACAGAACCCAAGAAAGAAGATCCTAAGAAAAAATAAATGTGGAAAGTAAGAGTATTCACTTTGTATCCTGAAATGTTTCCAGGGCCTTTGGCTAGTGGTCTTTATAAGAAAGCACTAGAGAAGAAAATATGGTCATTGGAAATGGTTAACATTAGAGATTATGCCACGGATAAACATAAAACCGTTGATGACACACCTTTTGGTGGTGGCAGTGGAATGGTTATGAAAGCTGACGTTCTCGCAAATTCTTTAGATAAAAATATTATTAACAATAAAGAACCAGTAATTTATCTATCACCTAAAGGTAAAAAATTTGATCATATTTATGCAAAAAAAATTTTGGATAAAAATATAAATATTATCTGCGGTCACTTTGAAGGAGTAGACCAAAGAATACTTGAAACAAGAAATATAGAAGAAGTTAGCATTGGTGATTTAATTCTATCAGGAGGTGAAATAGGTGCCTTTGTAATTATCGATACTGTTGTTAGATTACTTCCAGGTGTGCTTGGAAATCCTAATTCATTAAGTGAGGAGACATTTGAAAAAAATCTTCTTGAATATCCACAATATACAAAACCTCAAAAATGGGAGGGAAAAGAAATTCCATCTGTACTATTAACTGGAGATCATGAGAAAATTAAGGACTGGCGTCTAGCTCGATCAGAGGATATAACACGACGTCGACGTTCAGATTTATGGGAAAAATATAATAAAAATAAATGAAAAATATCGAAGACATAAACAGGGAAAGTGTTAAAAGAATTTTGGCAAAAAAGAAAATTCCTGAATTTTCTGCAGGTGATACAATTAAAGTTGGCGTAAGAATTGTTGAAGGAAAACGTGAAAGGATTCAGTATTTTGAGGGAGTTTGTATTGCGAAAAAGAACCGTAACATCAATTCATCATTTACAGTCCGTAAAATTTCATTTGGCGAAGGCGTAGAAAGAACATTTGCTTTATATAGTCCGATTGTTGGCTCAATAAAAGTTATAAGATCAGGAAAAGTTAAAAGAGCCAAGTTATATTATCTTCGAGATAGAAAAGGTAAGTCAGCAAGAATTGCAGAAAAAATTAAGAAAAAAATTGGTATAAATGTTTCCGGACAAGTTAGTGAAAATCAATCACAAGAACAAGAAAAAATAATAGTAACTGCAACTGAGGAAAAGGAGACCAAACCAGCAACTAAGCCAAAGAAAGAAGAGCCTCAAAAGGCAATATCTAAACCAGATACAAAAAAAGAAGAGTTAAAAAAAAAGAAAAAATAATTTTTTTCTATCAATGCCCCAAACACTTTACGACAAAATATGGAATGAACACATAGTTCATCAACAAAATGATGGAACAACATTATTATATGTTGATAGACATTTAATACATGAAGTTACAAGCCCCCAAGCCTTTGAAGGCTTAAGATTGTCAAAACGAAAAGTCAGGAGGCCAAATCTTGCTTTAGCAGTTGCAGATCATAATGTGCCTACAACTGATCGATCAAAAGACATAGAAGATCAAGAATCGAAAGCTCAAATTGAAGAGCTTGAAAAAAATTGTAAAGAATTTGGTATAGAAATTTTTGATATGAAAGACAAAAGACAAGGAATTGTTCACATCATTGGACCTGAACAGGGATTTACTCAACCAGGCACGGTAATAGTTTGCGGTGATAGTCATACCGCAACACATGGAGCTTTTGGAGCATTAGCTTTTGGCATAGGAACTTCAGAAGTCGAGCATGTTTTAGCTACCCAAACTTTAATTCAAAAAAAATCAAAAAATCTTTGTATAAAAGTAATAGGCAAGTTACCAAATGGCGTTACTGCTAAAGATGTAATTTTGCAAGCAATAGGAAAGATAGGTACCGCAGGTGGAGCTGGATCTGTGATTGAGTATGCTGGATCTGTAATAGAAAGTTTGAATATCGAACAACGTATGACAATCTGCAATATGTCAATAGAGGCGGGCGCCCGAGCAGGATTAATTGCACCTGACGAAAAAACTTTTCAATATTTAAAAGATAAACCTAAGTCTCCTAAAGGAACAAATTGGGATAAGGCAATTGAATCTTGGTTTGGTCTTAAATCAGATCCAGAGGCTAAATTTGATAAAGAAGTGGAAATTAAAGGTGATGATATTAGCCCAATGGTAACATGGGGCACTTCTCCTCAAGATGTTGTAACTATTACTGGCGCTGTTCCTGATCCGGACAAAGAACAGGATGAAGACAGAAAAGCATCAATGAATCGCTCTTTAAATTATATGGGACTTAAACCGAATACAAAAATGACCGATATTAAAATTGATAGAATTTTTATTGGAAGTTGTACTAATGGAAGAATTGGAGATTTAAGGGATGCGGCCAAAATTATAAAAGGAAGGACAATTGCTCAACATGTAAATGCTATGGTTGTGCCAGGTTCTGGCCTTGTAAAACAACAAGCAGAAAAAGAAGAAATAGACAAAGTATTTAAAGATGCTGGATTCGAGTGGAGAGAACCGGGTTGTTCGATGTGTTTGGCTATGAATGCAGATAAGCTTAATCCTAAAGAAAGATGTGCATCTACATCAAACAGAAATTTTGAAGGACGTCAAGGTCGTGGAGGAAGAACTCATCTTGTAAGTCCGGCTATGGCTGCCGCTGCAGCAATTGATGGACATTTGACAGATGTAAGAAAGTTTCAAAAATAAAATGGAAAAGTTTAATATTTTAAAAGGAGTGCCTGCGAATTTACCAATGATAAATGTTGATACAGATATGATTATTCCAAAGCAATTTCTAAAAACTTTAAAAAGAAGTGGACTTGGGGAAAGTTTATTTTTTGAAATGCGCTATGATGAGCAAGGAAAAAAAAAAGATAATTTTGTTTTAAACAAGGAACCTTACAACAAGTCATCTATCTTGCTAACGGGGAAAAATTTTGGGTGCGGTTCATCAAGAGAACATGCACCATGGGCATTATTAGATTTTGGAATTAAATGTATTATAGGTCCAAGTTTCGCCGATATTTTTTATAATAATTGTTTTAAAAATAGCATGTTGCCAATAGTTTTAAGTCAAAATAATTTAGAAGAAATAGTTGAATATTCAAAAAGAAAAGAAATAGTAGAAATAAATCTAACTAAACAGGAAATCAAATTTGGAAATAAAATAATTAATTTTAAAATCGATCCTTTTAAAAAAGAATGTTTGTTAAATGGTTTAGATGATATTTCACTTTCTTTAGAAAAATCAGAAAAAATATCTTCTTATGAAGAAAATCTTAAAAAAACTAAACCTTGGACTAATTAATATGATAAAAGTTAAAAAGCGAAGAATTTTATTGTTGCCAGGAGACGGGATTGGGCCGGAAGTTGTTGCTGAAGTTAAAAAAGTCATACAATGGCTTAACTCGAAAAAATCTTTAGATTTTGAAGTTGACGAAGATTTAGTAGGTGGTGCGTCGTATGAAAAACATAAAAATCCAATTACAGATGAAGTATTTTATAAAGCATTAGAATCTGAAGTTGTAATTTTGGGAGCTGTTGGAGGTCCAAGGTGGGATAAATTAGAATTTTCAAAAAAACCTGAAAGAGGATTATTAAAATTAAGAAAAGAATTAAAGTTATTTGCAAATCTTAGACCGGCAATTTGTTTCAAACAATTAGTTGAAGCTTCCAGTTTAAAACCTGAAATTGTTTCAGGTTTAGATATTATGATCGTTAGAGAACTTACTGGGGGTATATATTTTGGCGAACCAAGAGGAATAAAACCCATCGAAAACGGACAGCGAAAAGGTATCAATACGCACACATATACAACTAACGAAATAATTAGAGTAGCTAAAGTAGCTTTCGAGCTTGCACAAAAAAGAAATAAAAAAGTTACTTCATGTGATAAATCAAATGTTATGGAGGCTGGAGTTCTTTGGAGAGAGGAAGTTCAGAAGCTTAAAGATAATGAGTACCCTAATATCGAATTGAATCATATGCTTGCAGATAATTGTGCAATGCAACTACTAAGAAACCCAAAGCAATTTGATGTAATTGTAACGGACAATTTATTTGGAGATATGTTATCTGATGAGGCTGCTATGCTAACAGGATCATTAGGTTTATTGCCTTCAGCATCTTTGGGTGCAAAAAATAAAAATGGCAAGATGAGATCTATGTACGAACCTGTTCATGGTTCAGCTCCTGATATTGCCGGAAAAGGAATAGCTAATCCAATTGCAGCTATTCTTAGCTTCGCTATGGCTCTTAGATATTCTTTGGATTTAGAGAAAGAAGCAGACAACTTAGATCAAGCTGTACAAAAAGTTCTTGATGATGGATTAAGAACTAAAGATATTTTATCTAAAGGTAAAAAAGAAGTGTCCACTTCACAAATGGGCAATGCGATAGTCTCAAAATTGCAATAATAATAAAATTTTTATAATTTATCCCAATGAAAATTAATCATGTTGTAGTAATTGGGTCTGGAACAATGGGAATTGGTATTGCGGCACAATTATGCAATGCAAATATTCCTGTTACATTATTGGACTTAAAAACAGAAATTTGTAAAAAAGCTAAAAAAAGAATTTACGAATCCAAACCTCCTTTATTAATAGATAAAAGCAAAATTGATGAAATTAAAATAGGAACCATAGATCAGAATTTAGATGCTGTAAGAAAAGCCGACTGGATAGTCGAAGCTGTGGTAGAAAGAATTGATATAAAACTCAATCTTTATGAAAAGATACTAAAAGAGAGAAAAAAAGGCTCAATTATTTCATCAAATACATCTACCATTCCATTAAAAGTTTTATCATCAAAAATGTCTGATGAAGACAAAAAAGATTTTTGTATAACTCACTTTTTTAACCCCGTTAGATATATGGGTCTATTAGAGATCGTTAAAGAAAGTTTTAATGATTTAGATAAAATAAATTTTTTAAAAAATTTTTGTGAAGAAAATTTAGGCAAGCAAGTTATTATCTGTAAAGATACACCAGGTTTTTTAGGTAATAGAGTTGGCGTTTATGCAATTCAAGTAGCAATGACCGAAGCTATCAAAATGGAATTAAGTGTAGATGAGTCAGATGCACTCTATGGCAGACCAATGGGATTACCAAAAATAGGAGCTTTTGGTCTATATGATTTAATCGGAATAGATTTAATGGCGGATGTTTTAAAAAGTTTTTTAAAAGAGTTGCCTACCTCAGATGTTTTTCATGAAGTGGCAAAAGAAATTCCACTCATTACACATCTAATTAAAAATGGGTATACAGGAAGAAAAAGTAAAGGTGGATTTCGTAGAATTAATAATAAAGAAGGAAAAAAAGTTTTAGAAGTTATTGATTTAAAAACTAGAGAATATGCACCATCAAAAAAAATTAAATTCAATATTAAAGAAAATGTTTCTTTAAAAGATTTAGTTTCCAGAAATGACAAATATGGAAAATACACTTGGTCAGTGGTTTCAAAAATTATACTTTATGCGTCTTCTTTAATTCCCAGCGTAACAAAAGATTATAACAATATTGATGAAGCAATGAGACTAGGCTTTAGTTGGTCAAGAGGCCCATTTGAAATGCTTGAAGAACTTGGAGTAAAATTTTTTGTAGAAAAAGACAAAAATTTAAAAATGAATGAATTTATAAAAAGATTATATGAAAATAAATCTGATACTTTTTATGGGAAAAGGCAAATCTATACCGATTTAGAAACTCTAGGAAAGGTAAAACAAATTGCGAATATTACAAGTAATAAATCAGCATTTATTTATGATTATTCAATTTATAAAATTGTAGAATTTAATACTAAAGCAAATACGTTGGATTATGATTCAATGGATGCTTTAAAAAAAGCGACTGATAAAAATTTAATCATCATCAATGAAGGCATGCAGTTTTCTGCTGGAGTAAATTTAAATTATGTAATGGAATTTGTAAAAGAGAAGAACTGGAAAGCGATAGAAAAATTTATTCATCATTTTCAAATGACTTGTAAGCAGCTTAAATATTCTGAAAACCCCGTTATTTCTGCACCTTCCGGTTTAGCTTTAGGAGGTGGATTTGAGATTTTGGTTCAAAGCGATTATGTAATTGCTCACACAAATATTGTTACGGGGCTTGTAGAAACGTTAGTTGGATTAATCCCTGCTGGCGGCGGTTGCAAAGAAATGTTATGGCGTTGGATGCAAACCGAAGAAGCGAAAAAAGATCCGGATTTTGCACCACAAAAAGTATTTGATATTATTGGATATGCTAAAACGGCCACCTCGCCTGTAGAAGCGATGCCACTTAAGTTTTTATTAGCAAAAGATAAAAGTATTATGAACAGAAATAAATTACTTTCAGTTTCGCAAGATTTAATTGCCAAAATTAAAGGTGACTATAAGCCTCCTGAAACACCAATTTTCAAACTATCAGGAAACCAAGTTAGAGAAAAAATGTTTCAAACTCTAGAAAATCTTTTTAAAGAAAAGAAAATTTTAGAACACGGAATGGAAGTTGGAAAAAAATTAGCTTTTGTATTAAGTGGAGGAAACACAACTATTGAGAAAGAGTTGTCCGAAGATGACCTTTATGCATTAGAATTAGAGGCGTTTATTCAATTAATTCAGATGAAAAAAACTCAAGCAAGAATTAAACATACTCTAACAACTGGAAAGCCTCTGGTAAATTAAATGGTAACCTATAACGCTCCTATCGATGACATGATGTTTCTCTTTGAAAAGTTAAGAGATAATAAGCATTATAATGAACTCGAAAAATACAAAGAAGTTAACTCCGATCTTGCAAAAGATATATTAGGACAAGCAGCAAAAATTACCGAAAATCTTATTTTGCCTTTAGCTAAAGCAGGAGATGATATGCCATGTGTTTTTGAAAATGGAGTAGTCATAACGCCTCCAGGATATAAAGGAGCTTATAAAAAATTTATTCAAGATGGATGGACCTCATTATCCTGTGATCCAGAATATGGTGGACAAGGCATACCAAAGACGATCAGCGCATTTTTTGACGAAATGTTATCCTCTGCTAGCCTTTCTTTTAAATTATATAGCGAACTTAGTATTGGCGCTTATAATTGTATTCTTCATCACGGTGCCAATACAATAAAAAAAAAATTCCTTCCTAAAATTGTTGAGGGCAAATGGAGCGGCACGATGTGCCTGACCGAACCTGTTTGTGGAACAGATTTAGGATTACTCAAAACAAAAGCTACTGAACAATCAGATGGAAGTTTTAAATTGAGTGGTCAAAAAATATTCATTACTTCAGGAGACCATGACCTTACAGAAAATATTATTCATTTAGTTCTTGCAAGAACATCTGATGCTCCATCTGGAACAAAGGGAATTAGTTTATTTCTAGTTCCAAAAGTTCAAGTTAAAGAAGATGGATCTTTAGGTCCAAGAAATGGAGTTTCAACTGGTTCTATTGAAAGTAAAATGGGAATCAAGGGATCGTCTACATGTGTTTTAAATTTTGATGAAGCAATTGGTTATATGATTGGGTCAAAAAACAAAGGACTAAGTTCAATGTTCACGATGATGAATTTAGAAAGAATTGTTGTAGGAATTCAAGCTTTGGGAATATCAGAAATTGCGTATCAAAATGCCTTAAATTATTCAAAAGAGAGAAAGCAAGGTAAATCTAATAACAGCAAGACAGCAAATGGAGCAGATTTAATTATTGATCATGCTGATATTAGAAGATCATTATTAAGTATGAAGTCGATCATTGAAGGAGAAAGAGCTTTAAGTTTTTGGTTAGCTCAACAAATTGAGGTTAGTCTACACCACAGCGATAATAAAATAAAACAAGAAGCTTCAGATTTAGTATCTTTGATGACGCCTGTTGTAAAATCATTATTTACAGATATGGGAATGGAAATTACTAGTGACGCGATGCAAATTTTTGGAGGCTATGGCTATACAAAAGACCAAGGCATTGAGCAGTTATACCGAGATAATAGAATTACACCAATATATGAAGGAACTAATTCAGCTCAATCTATAGATTTAGTTTTTAGAAAACTTATTAATAAAGATGGAAGTGTTATTGACCGATACATTAAGTTTATTGAAGAAGAAATTAAAAAAAATAAAACCGAGACTAAAATAAAACCATTTGCTGATAAACTAAATAATTATTTAGGAATACTAGTAAATTTTACAAATTGGATTAAGGAAAGCATAAAAAATTCTAAGGATGATGCTAGCGCAGCATGCAATGATTATCTCAAGATTCTAGGCTTAATGGCCCTAGCATATTCTTGGTTAAAAGTGTTGAATGTTAGTTATAAAGAAATAAATAACAACAAAAAGTTTTTTGAAGACAAAATTGAAACTGCAAATTTTTTCTTTAATCGAGTATTACCTAGAATAGACACCCATTATAAATCTGCAATTTCAGGAAGTAAGTACATAATGGATTTTAAATTTAGTTAAAATGGAATATCAAAGCTTACTTCACAAAAAATTATCTGAGGGAATTTTTGTATTTACTGCAGAAACCACTCCTCCTGATGCCTCAAATCAAGAAGTTTTATTAAAAAAAACAATGCCATTAAAGGGCGTTGCAGATGCAGTTAATGTAACTGATAGTCCTGGAGCAAAAGTGCATATGTCTTCACTAACAGCGGCAATTATTCTTGCTCAAAATGATATTGAACCAATATTACAGTTAACGGTTCGCGATCGCAATCGTCTAGCTTTACAAGGTGATTTGGTTGGAGCGTCGGCCTTAGGCGTACACAATATTCTTTGTTTATCTGGCGATGATCCAAAAGTTGGAGACCAGCCGGAAACAAAACCTGTACAAGATATTAATAGTGCAACACTAGTTACCACAGCTAATCTGATGAGAAAGGATAAACAATTTCCATCAGGAAGAATAATTGATCCTCCTCCAAAGCTATTTATTGGAGCAGCAGAAGTTCCTTCAAAAGGAAAACCTAATACTAAAAAAATTTTAAACAAAATTAAAATTGGAGTTGATTTTTTTCAAACACAGTACATTTTTGAAAAAAAAAAGTTAATTGATTATATGAAAGTGTTGGATGATGTTGGGATATTAGAAAAAACATATTTTCTAATAGGATTAGGGCCTTTTGCTTCAGCTAAAAGTGCTAAATGGATGAATGATAATTTATTTGGTGTTGACGTTCCAGATGAGATTATAAAAAGATTAGAACAGGCAAAAGATCAAAAAGAAGAAAGTAAAAAAATTTGTCTTGAATTAATTCAAATTTTTCGTGAAATTAAAGGAGTTAAAGGAATACATTTAATGGGACACAAAAAAGAAGAGCTAATTGCAGAAATTATAAAAGAATCTAAAATTAGTTAATTTATATGAATGATTACGATAAAAATCTTGAAAAAAATAATGCGAATTTTATTCCATTAACACCAATAAGCTTTCTTGAAAGAACAAAAGATATTTATCCAAATTATGAATCCATAATTTATAAAAAGAGAGTGTACACTTGGAAACAAACTTATGATCGTTGTATAAAGTTTGCTAGTGCTTTAACAAAACATGGAATTAAATTAGGTGATACTGTGTCGATTATGGCTCCTAATACGCCAGAATTATTCGAAGCTCATTATTCCGTCCCAATGACAGGTGCTGTACTTAATGCAATTAATACAAGATTAGATTCTAAAACAGTAAGTTACATATTAAAGCATGCCGATACCAAAGCACTTATTGTAGATTGTCAATTTCATAATATTGTAAAAAAAGCAATGGAAGGATTAGACAAGAAAATTTTAATTATAGATATTGATGACAAGCAAGCAGATTTAAAGGATGCAGGAAATTTTGGACAATTTGAATATGAAAGTTTTTTAAATGAAGGCGACGTTAACTATATATGGAAAAAACCAAAAGATGAATGGCAAGCAATTTCATTAAATTATACATCTGGCACAACAGGTAATCCCAAAGGAGTTGTTTATCATCATAGAGGCGCTTATTTAATGTCTACTGGAAGTGCAGTGGCATGGAATATGCCTAATCGTTTAAATTTTTTGTATACGGTTCCTATGTTTCATTGTAACGGTTGGTGTTATCCGTGGACGCTCGCAATGCTTCATGCACGAGTAATATGTATCAGGAATATTAGGGCCAAAGAAATTTTCAACTTAATAACCCAACATAAGGTAACTCATTTCGGTGGCGCACCAATTATATTAAATATGATAGTAAATGCTCCAAAGAATGAACAGAAACCGTTGAAGCATAAGGTATATGTTTTGACAGCAGCAGCTCCTCCGCCAAGTATTATTTTTAAAAAAATGGAAAGCTTGGGTTTTGAAGTTATGCATGTTTACGGCCTAACAGAAACTTATGGACATATTTTACAGTGCGCATGGAATAAGGAATGGGATAATTTAACTGAAGATGAGAAAGCTGAAATTAACGCCCGTCAAGGTGTACGCTACCCAAATACAGAAGATGTTGAAGTAATGGATCCAGAAACCATGCAGTCAGTTCCTAGAGATGGAAAAACGATGGGAGAAATAATGATACGTGGAAATGTTGTAATGAAGGGATATTTCAAAGATAAAGAAGCAACAGAAAAATCCATGAAAGGTGGATGGTTTCATTCAGGTGATTTAGCGGTTACGCATCCCAATGGTTATATTCAAATAAAAGATAGGTCTAAAGATATTATCATTTCAGGCGGAGAAAATATTTCATCTATAGAGATCGAAAATACAGTAGCAAAACATTCTTCCGTTTCACTTGCTGCAGTGGTTGCTAAACCAGATGTAAAATGGGGAGAAATACCATGTGCCTTTGTTGAATTAACACCAGAAAAAAAAGCAACAGAAGAGGAAATAATAAAATTTTGTAAAGAAACATTGGCTGGATTTAAAATTCCAAAAAAAATAGTTTTTGGTGAACTACCAAAAACATCCACTGGAAAAATAAAAAAATTCGAATTAAGAAAAAAAGCCAAGGAGATGAGCTGAATTTCGAAGTAGATCAAAAAAGTGTTTTTGTATCAACTGGTGGATTAGATTTCGATATCACAAAGCCAGTAATTATTTTAATGCATGGTAGTGGCCTTACTCATATAGTTTGGTCATTACATGAGCAGTTTCTTGCTTCAAAAGGCTACA
>Ga0208056_100264_pt1 | contig 11100 bp, 9 predicted proteins | sample DeeseametaMP2052_FD_184178 | JGI IMG/M metagenome (GOLD analysis project Ga0208056, IMG submission 184178) | Marine microbial communities from the Deep Pacific Ocean - MP2052 (SPAdes) | ecosystem: Environmental > Aquatic > Marine > Oceanic | place: West of Cabo San Lucas, Mexico, North Pacific...
TGTAAATAAAATTAATTAAATAGATCTTTAAAATTCATCTTATTTGACATTAAATAATAAATGATACCAAGGTATTCATATTTAATTTTATTTATTTTTGCAAAAGAGTACTGCTGTGATAGATGCATCTTCTCCCCTTTTTTTTGTATTGGCCTTTTACCGATTTGTTTGCATTGAGAATCCACCCCGCTTCATTGCCGATCATAAAAGATTTTTTAAGACACGTAATTTAACTTCGCGGATCTATATTTCAGAAAATGGTATCAACGGGCAAATGAGCGGATCGAAAGAAGATGCCGAAGAATATATGAAATGGATGCATGCCAATCCTCTTTTCGAAGATCTTTATTTTAAAATTCACACTCACCATGAAAATGTCTTTCCCAAAAAGACCATCAAGTACCGCAAACAACTCGTCGCCTTAGATGAAGAGGTCGATTTAAAAGAAAGCGGTGACCATCTATCGCCAAAAGAATGGAAAGAGATGCTAGAAAGCGATGCAGATCCGCTTGTACTAGATGTTAGAAATGAATATGAGTGGAAGGTAGGCCGCTTTCAACAAGCAGAATGTCCTCCTTGCCAGACCTTTCGCGATTTTAAAGAATATGCTGAGCAGCTAAAAAAGCGCGTAGATCCAAAGAAAAAAGCGGTAATGATGTATTGTACCGGAGGCATTCGCTGCGAGCTTTACTCTTCTTTGTTGAAAAAAGGCGGTTTTGAAAAAATTTACCAACTCGATGGGGGCATTATTAATTATGGCCTTAAACAGGGAAAGGAACATTGGCTTGGTAAAGTTTTTGTATTTGATGATCGTTTAACCGTGCCTATTTGTGATGAACCTACCGAAGTAATTGGCAAGTGTCATGCTTGCGACTCGCCTAGCGAAAGCTACTATAACTGTGCTAATATGGATTGTAACCACCTTTTTCTTTGCTGCCCAAGCTGTTTAGAAAAACATCTCGGTTGTTGTAGCCAAAGCTGTAAAGAAGCGCCGCGCGTGCGCCCTTATCATCATCAAAACCCTCACAAACCCTTTCGCAAAGGACATCACTACTTTAAGGCTTGAGCGCCCATTCAAAGAAAAAGGGAAGCAAAAAATGCAGGTCAAAAAAATATTGCGTTTCTTCAGAGGGAGGTTGCACGGAAGGCTGCTTGAGTTCCACATAACGTCTACATTGCAGGCATGTGGGAGCTTGCGATCCTTGCAGCTGACTTTGAATAATAGACTGCAAACAAAAGCGATGGTAGATGCAGTCACAACGAAGTTTCACAGAGTCATTTTGCTTACTTTCTAGTTCAAACAAAGGCTCTACGACAATACTGGTTGAACAAGGCGATTTGCAAACAAAACAAGGATTCATCTTTTTTCTCTTTTTTTCATGCAAATGCGCTTTTATTAAAATTTTTTTAAGGCTTAGACGCTTAGCAACTCTTGGAAACTACTTCTACTCGCTGCCGAATTAATTGTAAAATTTTCTTTTGTGTCTCTGGCAATACAACGGTTAGTCCAGGCTTGATTCCTCTTTCAGAAAGGGCAAATGCCTGCATTGTATTACAAATACGGCCATCTAAACGCACGCCAATACCTTTAATTTTCACCATGTTTCCTAGGTCGCCAAACATCTTCAGCGTCATTTCGCAAGCAGTGATGATAAAGAGAATAGGCCGATCGGGATAGCGATGAACTACATCAAAAATTTTGCCACCGATGTAGTGAACCGTAGGAATAAGCAAAGGAATCACATTACCGGCTTTAGAGGCTTGTAAAGATTTACCAATAAAACATTGTTGGCAGGCAAAATGGTCAGGAGCATTTTGACACTGGTCGTTAAAGCGCCCTGAGGGACATTCAAATGGTTTATGACAATAAGAGAAACCTAAAACTAAAATGGCTGCCGGATTTTGCAGTTGCTGCTCGAACTCTTTTAAATTGCTTACCCCATAGAAAAAAAAGTCTCCCTCGCGCTCAAAAGACTGTTTTTTTAATAAAGAATGAACGAGCTCTTTTAAATAGAAAAAAGGGCGTTTTTTTATTCCCCGTTTTATCTCTCCTTGATGGTCTTTTGTGATTATCCACCATAAACTTTTCCATTTTAAATACTTAGCCGTTTCCGCTGTTATTCCTGCCATTTTTGGTAAAACTTTTAGCGATTGGATAGGACGTTTTTTTGCAGCGCACTGGCGCTGCGTTTCCCACTCTGCCTCTGCTTCCTCCCACTCTTTTTGCCATAGTTTTAGCTTGCTCATGCGCTTTTAATCCTATTTAATGGTTGGCTAATAATAAAAAGGAGTTTTTTTGATGTCTCCGCTAACTTTTACTATCGTAAAACAGTCCGCAGAACAAGACTATTTAATCATTGCCCTTCCGCTTTGCGGTCTAACGCTCGCTCAATGGCGCGCAAAGGGCCTCCACATAGCTGATCAAGCGTTGTTGAAACTTCTTTTAAAAGAAGAGGGCCTTTATCAACAAAAAGTAAGTGGGCGCACGCCTCATCTTGAATCAATGCCCATCCACTTAATTCATATCTCTAAGGCTCAAGCGCTTGCTATCATTGAAAAGCTGGCCGAAACGCAAAGACTCTATTTTAATAATAAACAACTAGTGGTGGATCTTTACACTCCTGTAGAGCTCTATTATCAAGGAGAAATTACGCAAAGTCAAGCATTGAGCCTAACAGCAAAATTGAAGTGGCAAAACAAAGAAATTGCTTTAACAAAGTGCGATGCAATTGGACCTGGGCGTTTTGCCTGGTTTATTACCGGGATTGCTCTAAAAAGAATTGATACTAAAGTTGCTTGGAAAGAGCTGAAAAAAGCTTATTATTCAAATGAGTGGCTTTTACAAGGGGCAGAAATAAACGCCTTTTTAAAACAGGTCGAAGAAGAGGAAGAGGGCCCCCGCCTGAGGATAGAAGATGAGGCGCTGGCGAGTTTAAACCAAAAGCAATCTCCTTTACCTATTTTGGTTTTACAAGATCGTTTAGGCGCCTTCGCCAATCTTTGGATGGACTATGGCAGCGGAGTAAAAGTATTGTTACAGGACTTAAAAACCGAAATAAAAGAGCCCAAAAGTGGAGCGTGGATAAAAAGAGAGCTGCAAAGCGAAAAAAATTGGGAACAAGACCTTTTAGAAACAGACTTTATACTTAAACAAACGCAAAACTCTTATTACTATTGCCCTACTCATTTAATTACTAAAAGTCTACTTTTTCTTTTAGAAATCGGTTGGAATCTCCAAGATTATCAGGGCCGCCAAATTATACGGCAACAAAAGCAAAATTTAACCGTTAGCGAAAAAGAGAATTTGATTCAAGTAAAAGGGGCTATCTCTTTTGGCGAGTTCAAAGCAGAAATTAGCCAAGTAGTAGGCGCTTTTAATCGCCGAGATAAGTTTGTCGCTCTTTCTGCTCATCAAGTGGGGCTACTCGATCCTTTAGACTCACCTTTGCTCGAGCAGCTAGCGCAAGAGGGCGAAATTATGGGAGAAGGAGTCTGCCTGCAGCGCGAAACCATTGGCAAGCTAGTCACTTTGTTTGACGCCAAAAGCCTTAGCTGTAGCTTAAAAAAATTAAAAGAGAGCATCGATGATTTTACATCCATTGAAGAAGCCCCTCCTTCTTCTACTTTTCTAGGCAGTTTGAGAAGATATCAACAAGTTGGTTTGAATTGGCTTTTTTTTCTGCATCGCTTTGAGCTACACGGAATACTAGCAGACGATATGGGACTTGGCAAAACCGTACAGGTGATTGCGCTTTTATCTAAGCTAAAAGAAAAAGAGCCTCATCTCATTATCGCCCCAACTTCGCTGCTCTTTAACTGGCGCAAGGAGCTAGAAAAGTTTTTACCTAGTTCTCAGGTGATTGTCCATCATGGGCCTAATCGCAGCCAAAGACTCTTGGACTTGGCAAAATTCTCTATCATTTTAACTTCTTATGGCACTATGCGCGCCGATGCAGCTTTACTGAGTCAGCTAACTTACCATTGTCTGATCTTAGACGAGGCGCAAGAGATCAAGAACTCTCAAACCCTCACCGCTCAAACTCTTTACCAATTCCAAGCAAAAATGCGGCTTTGTATGACCGGTACTCCCATAGAAAACCATGCCAGCGAGCTTTGGTCTCACTTTCGTTTTTTAATTCCCGGCCTTTTAGGAGAGTTAGAGACCTTTCAAAAAGAGGTGGAAGCAGGACTTTTAGACTCTCGCCACTTAAAAGCTATCAAAAAAAAGGTTGCGCCTTTTATTTTAAGACGTACTAAACAGGAGGTATTAACGGAACTGCCTAAACGCATCGACCAACTAATTTTTATAGAGATGGACGAGACACAGCGCGCATTATATGACGATTTTTTAGCCAGCTATCAAAAAAATCTTTTACAAAAAGTTTCGTTAGAAGGAGCTAGCAAACATCGCATCGAAATTTTTGAAGCAATTTTAAGGTTGCGTCAAATTTGCTGTCATCCCCTCCTTCTCTCTTCTTTACAGACAGGCCAGCCTGCGCGCTCTTTAAAAATGGAAGCGCTGCAAAAAGATTTAGAGACAATTGTTGCCGAAGGAGGAAAAGCGCTCATTTATAGTCAATTTTCTCAAATGCTGCAGCTCATGAAAAAAGAGGCTGATGCAAATGGCTGGCCCTACTGCTATTTAGATGGCCAGACTAAAGAAAGAGAAAAAGAGGTCGATAAATTTCAAAATGCTGCCGGCCCCATGCTTTTTTTTATTAGTTTAAAGGCAGGCGGCGTTGGGCTTAATTTAACCGCTGCCGACTCGGTAATTCTTTACGACCCTTGGTGGAATGAGGCAGTTGAAGAGCAGGCTATTAACCGGGCCCATCGCATGGGAAGGGAAAAAGTAGTGGTTGCCAAACGATTCATCATTAAAGAAAGCATTGAGGAAAAAATCATGAAACTCAAAGAATCTAAGAAAAAAGTGATTGAGCAGCTTTTTGAAGAGAGCTCTTCTGCCACTAGCTTCTCTGCGCAAGATCTGTACGAGCTATTGAGCTAAATTTTTTTATTTAAGCCCATTGAAAAACTAAAAAGAAGTGCGATGATTTTTTATCTTTCATCAACCAGTGCAAAAATTTTTGGCTATTTTAAGTGTTTGATTATGATTAAAGAACTTAAAAAAAGCCGATTATTATTAAGAGTCTTTTTTATTAAATGCGCACTGCGTTGATGAAATATCTATTAGACAAAAAAAATATTAACCAGACATAAAGATCCAACCAAAAAAGAGTTAATTTTTTGGAATAGGCAATTAAACTCACCTATTCCAAAATTAAAGAAGGGATTAATTATGCTGCTGCTAAAGCGAAAAAATTAAGCCTTGGATGAAAGCTAAAGGCGCACTGATCAATCAGGGCTTTAGCTTCCTTTTTAGTTAATAAGCGTTGCCTTTTTTAGACAAAAAGATAGCACTTTTTTTGATATTCATCACCAACGCTAGGCAGAAAATCTGCAATTTCTCCGCCCTCTTTGAATTGCATATAAATCTGCTCTAAAATGAAGCTGGCAAAATTTTGGAATTCCTCTACATTTTCAAATTGAAAGGGAGAAGCAACAGTTGCATCTGAAGATGATCTGATTAAGTTAAAATATTTTTCTGATCCCTCTATAGGAAGATGACAAATCTTTCCATTAGTAAACTTTCTAGAAAACAGAGGAATTGTAAGACTCTGGTGGGTAATCGTTCTCATTTGCAATAGCTGCAGGGTAGATGTTGGAACAAACTCTGCTTTATTTAAGTGTGACACAATGAGCTCAACTGCTGCTTGAAAAAAAAGCGAAAAATGGGCATCAAAAAAGCACTCTACTTCCGCTAAACTTCGTTCGTAACATGCTTGCAACCATTCACAAACTTGCGGCTTAATTAAATCTTTGATCTGTTGTTGACGAAAATTAGAAATCTCTGCAAAGCTTGCCGCATTTTCTAATCCAATTTGACGGTCAATTAAAAAATCTTTATGTTTTTGATAAATCAAGTGAAAATAATCAATCATACGATTTTTCACTACCATTAACCCTTCTTTTTCTTGTTCTGTTAAAACTATGCCCAGTTCCTGAGAAGCAGCGCACATGGTCTCAAAATGGTGAGGAAAAAAACGCAAAGCAATGTAGCAACCACGCAAAAAATCTTGTTTGGTAACTTTGCGTAAAAGCTTTGAATATTTTTCTAAATCCACAAGCGCTATTTTGCCCATAGTAGCGCTGCCATCTTTTTTCTCTTCAATAAATAGCGTCACATTATCATAGCGCAAAGGAGGATAAGGGCAAATAGAGGCATAAGGATCACTTTGTTTACCACTATCTAAGTCATACAGGCGATTTTCAGATAAAAATAAAACCAATTCTTTAGCAACTTGTTCAAACAAAGAGAGATTTTCTAAATAGAGTCCAATTTGTTGTTGAAGGTGGCAATCCATTGGGATAGGGATACGCTCTTCAATAATAAATATACCGTGCAAAATTGCTCGAGGGACGAAAAGGGCAGAAAATTTTTTTTGTTTGCAATAATTGAAGGCTTGTTTCATTTGCTGAATACGGACATAGCCTTTATCCAACCCGCTTGCTTTAAGCACAAAGGGTAGATCTGTAGGAAAATAGACCTTGGTAATTCCACTAGATGCTCTAGGAAAATAAAGATAGCTACCAGTTTTAATCATCTCTTTAGCACTTTCAAATTGGGCAGAGCTAATCACCTCTTCTCTAGTTTTAACACATTGCCGATTTGCAAGAAATCCCCTAACGATTTTTTGAATCAAGATAGTGGCTTGGTCTTCGGCCCTCTTTTTTTCTTCTGTGGAAATTATTAATGAACTATTTTCAGTATTTATTTTTAACATCAAACAAAAACCCTTTTATTTTATATTTTTAAAACAAAAAAAAATTATCGCTTTTTTTTAATTAAAAAACATTGATTTTTTATTACAAAAAAAATCTTTAACAAAAACCTTGAAAAGGAAATTAAAAATATTTAAAGTTTTTTTTAATAAAAAGGAAACCAATGCTTTGTTTCAAACAGTTTTTGACATTATTTTTACTCTGTTCTTTTTTTTCTCTTTCGCTGCAAGCAGCATCTATTTCTACATTTTATGGTGATATGGAAATTGATGAGCCTATCTTACTTGATTTGATTAACAGCCCCGCACTACAGCGCTTAAAAAAAGTTCATCAATATGGTGTCTCTTCTTACACAACTCATCGAGAAAGATACTTTCGCTACGACCACTCTTTGGGAGTAATGGCTATTTTAAGAAAAAATGGAGCTTCTTTAGAAGAGCAGATTTCTGGCCTTTTGCATGATGTTTCGCACACCGCTTTTTCCCATGTGGGTGACTGGGTATTTCCTAGCGAAAATAGAGAGGATAGCTACCACGAAACAATTTTTGAGCTTTTTCTAGCCTGCTCTGGCCTAGAAAAGCTGCTTCATCAGCACGGATATAGCGTAGCTCAAATTTCCCCTAAAAATCCCAAATTTATTATGTTAGAGCAACCTTTGCCAGCTCTTTGTGCCGATCGCATTGACTATAATATTCAAGGCGCTTATTACCAAGGATTTATTGAAAAGGAAGAGGTTTTGCTTCTTTATAACGATCTTCATTTTTCACAAGGAGCATGGTGGGGATCGAATAAAGAGCTTTTTAAAAAATTGACCGAGTTTTCCATTTTCATGACAGAGGACTGCTGGGGAAGCGCCGATAACTACCTCACCTCTGCTTGGTTTGCGCAGGCAATAAAACTGGCTATCGAGCATAAGATGATCTCTTGGTATGATTTTCATTTTGGCTACGACCAAGAGATTTGGGAAAAACTTTACTCTTCCGAAGAAACGTCGATCAAAAAATTAATGGATAAAGTAACGCAGCCTTTTCATCTTTTTGAGATTGTCTCGCCTGAAAAAGCGCAAATGGTTATTCCTTTTAAGTGCCGCGCCATCGACCCTTTGATTAAAAAAGAAAATAAACTGGTTCCTCTTTCTAGTATCTGCCCCTCTTTGGCTGCAAAAATTGAAAGAATTCGTCTTTTAGCCAAGCAAGGCTGGCCCGTAAAAATGGCAGAGGGAGAAGCCCTTTTTTAAATAGCCCTTCGCTTTTTTTGCTTTTTTAGGCTAGCTCCTGTCTATTGCAAAATCTAGAAAAAACTTACTATCTCTCTAGATTTTTATTCTCTTTTTGCTCGATTTCATAAAGCTCTTTGGCAGTAGCTTTGACTGTTTCAATACCGCCGGCAAAACCGACGAGACGCATCAAATGATCCACATAACCAATTTCTGTCATTAGATGATCACAAACAGTTTCTAACCGCGCAATTTCTTTTTCCAGTTCTGCTTTTTTCATCTCTTTCTCCTATTTAAGGTTTTTCACTTAATTAAAAGAAAGAGATGCAACTTTTATGCCAGTTTTCTTACTTATAAAAGCAGCCTCTTTATGATGCAGTTTTATTGACAGCTTTTGTTGGATAATTAGCCACTGCCTCTTCTACCAATTGCCATAGATTTTGCATTGCTTCTATTGTAGGAGTATTAATAGGGAATCGCTTTTTGAAGAAATTTCCCCAGTTTTTATCATTTAGAGTCAATTCAATGTTTTTTTTCATATCGAAGTTAATTAAAAAACTTTCTAGCTCTTCTCTTTCCATATCAAAAATTGCATCCACAGTACAACCTAGTAAAAAATTTAGTTGACAATACTCTTCTACTATTTGATCTTTTGGTTTTTCTAATCGTTGACTATAGGCTTTTGCCTTTTCGATTTTTATATGAGTAGAAAAAATAAATTTTATCAGCTCTTTTTCTGTTTGATGGTAAAGATAAAAAGTTTTCTCTTTGTTTCTTATGATTAACAAATCATCTATCAATCTTTTTAGTCTTGGGAAAATATGAAAAAATTGGTCATGGATAAACTCTACTCCATCTGAAAGAACTCCGCCTTTTAGATGCGCTAATGCAAAAGAGAGATCGTCGCTTACCCCTTTTGTAGAGTAAATCTTAATTTCGCCTATTTTTTTATTCAGCTTTTGCTCTTTTTCTAGACAATAGTTTTTAATGAGAGCATTTAAAAGGTCTGCATCAGGTAGTTCTATACACATGACCCTATTTTTCTCAAATGGAGTCTTAAATTTAAATTTTTTAAATCCGAATGGAAAAGAAAAAGGATCTGTATTCACTTCTACTACAGGAAAGAGTTCTTTATTTTTTTGTTTACACTTTTTATTAGTTTCGTGAAAAGAATTAAACAAAATTTTTATCTTCGCAAAAGAATCAAGACTTTTTACAAAATCATCAAATTCTTTTTTAGAAGGATTATATTCAGGCTTTGCTTGAAAATAATAGAGGTAACCAGCAATCCCACGGCCTTTTTTTAGTTCTATTGGCCTTCTACCCACACAGTTCCATAGCGCGCTAGTGCGCTTTTTACAAGCAACTTCATCTATTTCCTCTATTTTTGATAATTGAGAAAGAGAATAGCTTCTGGGTAAAGCGCGTTTTTCTGAAATATCTTCTGCTTCTTTGAAGTAGATTTTTCTTTTTTGCGAATGAACTTTTTCTGTAGCTAAAGTTTTTAAGGATGCCCCTAAATTTTTAGGTTGATAAGCAGGAATTTGGCCTATTGCAAAATTTTGTGGAATCATTTTGTTTACCCTATTATTTATAATAGTACAGTAACAATGTAAACAAATTTATTAAAATAAAAAAACTAATTATTTTTTATTTTAAATAAATAATAAGCATTAGTAGAGGTTTGCTTCGCTAACTGCTCTAATGAAATATTTTTAAGATCGGCAAGAAAAGCAGCTGTCTGGACTACAAAACTAGGTTCGTTGATCTTACCGCGCTCTTTTTGCGGCGCTAAGTAAGGGCTATCAGTTTCGATTAAAAGTTGCTTTAAAGGAATTTGCTTGGCAATCTCTTGTAAACTTAAGGCTTTTTTAAAAGTGACGATACCGCTAAGCGAAATCATCCAACCGCGCTGCACTAACTCCTCCGCTTCCTCTGCTGTACCAGTAAAGCAGTGCAAAACTCCTTTTAGAGAGCGATGAGGATCTTCTTGATCGATTATTTTAAAAAAATCGGCAAAAGCATCTCTGCAGTGAATGATGACCGGTAAATGACACTCTAAAGCAAGCTTGAGATAGCGGCGCAAAAAAACTTGCTGGATCGAGCGATCCGAGTGACTATAATAGTAATCTAAACCAGTCTCGCCGATGGCTTGTAGCTTACCTGCCCGCGCGCAGCTAGCAAACTTGGCAAACATCTGCTCTCCCTCTTTTTCTACATCATGAGGGGTGGTAGCACCGGCTTGATAGATCCAAGGATAGAGAGTACTTAGCTCAAGACCTCGCGTTAAACTAAGCTCATCGGTGCAGATATTCATAATAGCGGTCACATTTTTTTCTTGAGCCCGTTTCAAAATTTGGGCAACATTTTGATAAAGCGCCTCGCTACTGAGGTGCGCATGAGAGTCAAAAAAAGCATGCATTTTTTAGCTATTCCTTTTGATTATTTTTCCCACAGCATTCTCTAAATGCGATGTCACTATTTCAGGAGTTAGCACCTGCGGTAAGATAGTTGGTTCTTTTTCACTATTTTGTCCATAAATAACATAAAGAGGAACGCTATTGCGGCCAAATTTACTAAGTTCTTTAGTAATCATCGGATCGTTTTTCGTCCAATCTGCTTTCATTTTCACTACGCCTAGCTGGTCTAATTTAGCCTGAACTTCACTAGAAGATAAAACGAGATGATTGACTTGGCAAATGAGACACCATTTGGCTGTAAAATCGATTAAAAAAGGCTGGCCCAATGCTTTTAACTGCGCAACCCTTTCCAAAGAAAACTCTTCCCAATCAGAAGAGCTATTTGAAGAACTAGTTTCTGCCTGCCAACTTGCACGTGGTAATAAAATCACTTCTACTCCTATGAAAAGAGCCAAAAGAGTCAAAGCGTAGGCGCTAACGCGCTTGAGTTTGCTAACCGAAGGGACGCCGCCCCTGCCATAAATCCAGGCTCCTATAGAAAAACAGAGAAGACCGGTAATTAAACAAATTAGGGAAAAACTATTTGTTTGCGCGCTAAACACCCACATTAACCATACTACTGCA
>Ga0208056_100273_pt1 | contig 10785 bp, 10 predicted proteins | sample DeeseametaMP2052_FD_184178 | JGI IMG/M metagenome (GOLD analysis project Ga0208056, IMG submission 184178) | Marine microbial communities from the Deep Pacific Ocean - MP2052 (SPAdes) | ecosystem: Environmental > Aquatic > Marine > Oceanic | place: West of Cabo San Lucas, Mexico, North Pacific...
GGCGCGCTGTCGGGTCCGCAGATGGTGGAGAAGGTCGTCCAGATCAACGGACGCAACCTCGACCTGCGCGCCGAGGGCGTCAATCTGATCATCAACTACGACGACCAGCCGGGTGCCCTGGGCAAGATCGGCACGCTGCTCGGCGGGGCGGGCGCCAACATCCTCGCCGCACAGTTGAGTCAGGACGCCGACGGTGAGGGCGCCACGGTCATGCTGCGCCTGGATCGCCAGGTGCCCGCCGACGTGCTCGCCGCGATCGGTCGCGACGTGGCCGCGGTGACGCTGGAAGTGGTGGATCTGTCATGACCGCAGCGATGAGGCTGGGTGTGATCGCCGGTGACGGCATCGGCCCGGAAGTGGTCGGCGAGGCGCTCAAGGTCCTCGATGCGGTGTTTCCCGGAGTGGAGAAGACCGAGTACGAGCTGGGCGCGCGGCTGTATCACCGCACCGGCGAGGTGCTGCCCGACTCGGTGCTCGACGAGATCAAAGGCCAGGACGCCATCCTGCTGGGCGCCATCGGTGACCCCTCGGTGCCCAGCGGGCTGCTGGAGCGGGGGCTGCTGCTGCGGATCCGCTTCGAGCTCGACCACCACATCAACCTGCGGCCCGGGCGGCTCTATCCGGGAGTGGCCAGTCCGCTGGCCGGTGACCCCGAGATCGATTTCGTGGTCGTGCGGGAGGGCACCGAAGGTCCCTATACCGGCAACGGCGGGGCCATCCGGGTCGGCACCCCGCACGAGATCGCCACCGAGGTCAGTGTCAACACCGCTTACGGGGTGCGGCGCGTGGTGCAGGACGCGTTCGGTCGCGCCCAGCAGCGCCGCAAGCATCTGACGCTGGTGCACAAGAACAACGTGCTGACGTACGCGGGCTCGCTGTGGTGGCGCACCGTGCAGGCGGTGGCCGCGGAATACCCCGACGTCGAGGTGGCTTACCAGCACGTCGATGCCGCCACGATCCACCTGGTCACCGACCCGGGCCGGTTCGACGTCATCGTCACCGACAACCTGTTCGGCGACATCATCACCGACCTCGCCGCCGCGGTGTGCGGCGGTATCGGTCTCGCGGCCAGTGGCAACATCGATGCCACCCGCATCAATCCGTCGATGTTCGAACCGGTGCACGGCAGCGCGCCGGACATCGCCGGGCAGGGCGTCGCCGACCCGACCGCGGCGGTCATGTCGGTCGCGTTGCTGTTGGCGCACGTCGGCGAACTGGAGGCGGCGGCGAGGGTGGACCGGGCCGTGGAGGACCACCTGGCCACCCGCGGAGACACCCGGATGACCACGTCCGAGGTCGGCCGGCGCATCCTGGACCGGCTCTGAGGCGCGCGCGATAGCGACGATCGCGACGCTGAGCCGGCAGTGCTGGCTGTTCGTCGTCGGATCGTCGCTGTTCGCCGTGGCCACGCTGCCCGGTTTCGGGGGATGGGCCGGGGCGGCCGCGGCCAACGCACTGTGTTTCGTCGGCTCCTGGTTCTTCACCGCCGCGGCATGGGTGCAGCTGCAGTTGTCGGACCAGACTGCTCGTGGCGAATGGTCCTCGGCCGCTGTGCAATTCATCGGGACGGTGTTGTTCAACGTCAGTACCGCGGCGGCGGTCTGGACGCACGCAGTGTCGGCGGAGCGCAGGTACGTCTGGGCGCCCGACGCCGCGGGCTCGCTGGCTTTCCTGGTCAGTGCGGTGATCGGATTGTCCGCCGTGGCCGCCGCCGTCGGCTCGGTCGATCTGCGCCGGCGGGAGTGGGCGGCTGCCGTGGTGAATGTCGTCGGGTGCCTCGCGTTCGGGGTGTCCGCGGTAGCCGCGCACGTGGGCCGCACCGGGGTCACCGCCGACCCGCGGCTGGCGACCGCGGGGACATTTCTCGGCGCGCTGTGCTTCCTGGTCGCAGCTCTGATCGTGCTGCCCCGACGCTCGGCCGGGCCCTCCGCCCACGCTCACGCGACGTCCTCCTGACCAGGAAAGCCGTGGTGACCGAGGGTGTTCCGGCGTCTGCGTACCCGGGGGACGGCTGCGGCGCTCAACCGCTGCGCGCAGAGCCCCGACGGTCGCTGACGCTCCCGGCGGGCACCGGTACCGCGGGGATCGCGAGAAGCGGAAATATGGCGCACACCGCGAAAGCCACCGGGAACCCGACGATTCCGATGAGACCACCGAACAACGGCGGCGCGACACCGGCGGTCAGCAACTGGCTGGTGTTCTGAGTGCCCAGCGCCCGTCCGCTCCAGAACGGGCCCGCGTTCTCGGCGATGGCGGTGAAGGCCAACCCGTTGTCCGACACCGTGATCACCGAGGCCACCATCATCAGCGCGATGCTGACGGGGGAGTCGAGCGCATCGGTCACGGCGAGCAGCATCATCGACACGGCCGCGGCGAGGGCGATGGCCCGGATAGGGCGAAGACGGGCGGACACCACGTCACCGCTGCGGCGCAGCACCCCATCCGACCAGCGACCGGCGCCGACCCGGCCGCCCGCTCCCAGCAGCTGGGCCAACATCACCAGCGTGCCGGCCGAGCCAGGCGACCAGCCGCGCGCATCGATCAGCCACACCAGGGTGAAGGTCCACACCAGCACCTGGGGCACGACGAGCAGCACCGACGCGAGGTGGATGCGCCACAGCATCGACGATCCCCGGTAGGGGTTGGCCAGTTCGCTCGGATCGGCCTGTGACCGCGGCGGCCGGGGCGGATCGACGACGGCTACCACACACACCACTGCCGACGCCGCGCAGACGATTCCGGGGAACAGCAGCGCCGCCGAGATTCCATGGGACTCGGCCAGACGGGGGATGACCAGCGCGCCGACCCCCACTCCCAGCGGTTGGGCGGTCTGGCGGATGCCCATGACCAGTCCACGCCGGCGGGCGTCGAACCAGCCGACGACGAGCCGCCCGCTGGCCGAATTGCTGCTGGCCGCGGCCATGCCGCCCAGGAACAGGAAGACCCCCACGGCGACGAGGGACTGCACTGAGGCTGCAGCGAACGCCGCGGCTGCGGTCAAGACGGATCCGAGCGTGAGAACCAGGCGCTCACCGAACCGGTCCACGGCATAACCCCACGCGATCAGCGTGACCACCATGCCGAGGCTGGGCAGAGACGACAGCAGCCCGGCGGTCGCCAGGTCCAGCCCGCGCGCCGTCTGCAGCGTGGGAATCAGGAAAGCCACCCCGTTGATGAACACATTGGCGCACAGCGTGGCCACCAGGGCGATGACCAGCATCGACCAGCGTCGCAGGGAGCTGATCGCGTCGACGGGCACGGCGCCATCGTCTCACAGCCGTCTCATCTGATTGAACATCTGTCTCAAAATATGGGACATGATCGGCTGCCCGGCCACCGGACCCGCGCATCGCGGCAGGGCACTAGGCTGAAGACATGCGTCTCGGCCGAATCGCCAGCCCCGACGGGGTCGCCTTCGTCAGCATCGAAGGCCCCCCCGATCAGCCGGGCGAGGCGATCGCGCGCGAGATCGCCGAGCATCCGTTCGGTGCGCCCACCTTCACCGGGCGGCAGTGGCCGCTCGCCGACACCCGGCTGCTCGCCCCGATCCTGGCCAGCAAGGTCGTCTGCATGGGCAAGAACTACGCCGCCCACATCGAGGAGATGGGCGGCGGCACCTTCGAGGACCCGATCATCTTCCTCAAGCCCAACACGTCGATCATCGGACCCAACACCGCGATCCAACTCCCGGCTGACGCGCATCCGGTGCATTTCGAAGGCGAACTGGCCGCGGTCATCGGCCGCCCGTGTAAGGACGTGCCGGCCGCGCGCGCCGCCGAGAACATCCTGGGCTACACGATCGCCAACGACGTCTCGGCGCGCGACCAGCAGAAGAAGGACGGTCAGTGGATGCGCGCGAAAGGCCACGACACCTTCTGCCCGGTCGGGCCGTGGATCGTCACCGATGTCGACCCGGCCGATCTCGAGCTGCGCACCGAAGTCAACGGCGAGGTCAAGCAGCGGTCCAGGACCTCGCTGATGATCCATGACATCGGCGCCATCGTCGAATGGGTCTCGCGGGTGATGACGCTGCTACCCGGCGACCTGATCTTGACCGGAACTCCTGAGGGAGTGGGCCCCATCGAGGACGGCGACACCGTCAGCATCACCGTCGAGGGTATCGGCACCCTTTCCAATCCTGTTGTGCGCAAAGGACACAAGTGACTACCAGAGTCAGATTCTGCCCCTCACCGACCGGTACGCCGCACGTCGGGCTGATTCGCACCGCCCTGTTCAACTGGGCATACGCGCGACACACCGGCGGGACGTTCGTGTTCCGGATCGAGGACACCGATTCTCAGCGGGACAGCGAGGACAGCTATCTGGCTCTGCTGGATGCGTTGCGCTGGCTGGGGCTGGACTGGGATGAGGGGCCCGAGGTCGGCGGACCCTACGGCCCCTACCGGCAGTCGCAGCGCCGCGACATCTACACCGATGTGATCCAGCGACTGCTCGACACCGGCGAGGCGTACGAGGCGTTCTCCACGGCCGAGGAGGTCGAGGCGCGGCATGTCGCGGCGGGGCGCAGCCCCAAACTGGGCTACGACAACTACGACCGCACACTGACCGACGAGCAGCGTGCGGCCTTCCGGGCCGAGGGACGCCGGCCGGTGGTGCGGCTGCGCATGCCCGACGAGGACATGACGTGGCAGGATCTGGTCCGCGGGGAGACCACGTTCCCCGCGGGCTCGATTCCCGACTTCGCGTTGACCCGGGGCAACGGAGAACCGTTGTACACGTTGGTCAATCCGGTGGACGACGCGTTGATGAAGATCACCCATGTCCTGCGGGGTGAAGACCTGCTGCCGTCGACGCCCCGGCAGCTGGCACTGTACGAGGCACTGACCCGCCTGGGCGTGGCCGAGGCGACCCCGCGCTTCGCTCACCTGCCCTCGGTGCTGGGTGACGGGAACAAGAAGCTGTCCAAGCGCGACCCGCAGTCCAACCTGTTCCTGCACCGCGAGCGCGGATTCATCCCCGAGGGCCTGCTCAACTACCTTGCTCTGCTGGGCTGGTCGATCGCCGACGACCGGGACGTGTTCAGCGTCGAGGAGATGGTCGCCGCCTTCGATGTCGCCGACGTCAACTCCAACCCGGCCCGTTTCGACCAGAAGAAGGCCGACGCGCTGAACGCCGAACACATCAGGCTGCTGGCCCCGGCCGAGTTCGAACGCCGGCTGGCCGAGTACTTCGCTGCTCGCGGACACGACACCGGTCTCGACGAGGCCCAGTTCGCGGAGGCCGCGCAGTTGGTGCAGACCCGCATCGTCGTGCTGTCGGACGCCTGGGATCTGCTGAAATTCCTCAGCGACGCGGAGTTCGGCCTCGACGAGAAGTCAGCGGGCAAGGAGCTCAAAGACGCGGCGGTGCCGGTGCTGACGGCTGCGCTGGGCGCACTGGAGGACGTACCGCGCTGGGAAACCGCCGAGATCGAGGCGGCGCTCAAAACGGCGTTGATCGACGGCTTGGAGCTCAAACCGCGCAAGGCGTTCGGACCGGTCAGGGTCGCCGCGACCGGCTCGTCGGTCAGCCCTCCGCTGTTCGAATCGCTGGCGCTGCTGGGCCGCGATCGCAGCCTGGCGCGCCTGCGCGCCGGTCGGGACCACGCCGCTGCGTCGGCGCCGGCGGAGGCGTGAAAAACCACCGCAGAATCTTTGGTAGTCTGCTCGTCGGCCGCCAATGCGGCGCTCCACGGATCCACCGGGGTGCGTCGAGGCCGAAATAGCTTGTGACCAGCGGTGACAGGCAGCCAATGGGGTATGGTGTAATTGGCAACACAGCTGATTCTGGTTCAGCCATTCTAGGTTCGAGTCCTGGTACCCCAGCGAGACAACGAGATTAGGTCAGCGTTCTCGGCTGAGTTATGCTGACCGTCCGAAACGAGTTCTAGCCCCCGTCGTCTAGCGGCCTAGGACGCCGCCCTCTCACGGCGGTAGCGTGGGTTCGAATCCCATCGGGGGTACCAATCACCGACTCCGGACCGCATACGGTCCGGAGTTTTGTGCTTTCCAGGCCCTCCATTGCGAGGTCGTCGTGCTTTTCCAGGTCACAGACGGCGGGTGAGCGCTTCCGCGGCGGCCACCAGGTCCGCGGCCCACCGTGCCCCCGGCCGGCGTCCGATCCGGTCGATCGGGCCCGACACCGACACCGCCGCGATGACCACCCCGCGGGCGTCGCGGACCGGCGCTGAGACGCTCGCCACACCCGGCTCTCGTTCGGCCACACTCTGCGCCCACCCGCGCTTGCGCACCTCGGCCAGCGTGCGATCGCTGAAGCTCGCGGCCGGTAGCACCGCGTGCTGGGTCGCGGTGTCGGCGTAGGCGAGCAGCACCTTGGCCCCGGACCCGGCGGTCATCGGCAGGCGGGTTCCGACGGGCACGGTGTCGCGCAGCCCTGCCGGTGGTTCGAGCGCCGCCACACAGATCCGGGAGGCGCCCTCGCGCCGGTACAACTGCACGCTCTCTCCGGTCAGCTCCCGCAGGCGCGGCAACACCGAAGCGCCCGCGGCCAGCAGAGGATCCTTGACGTGGCGGGCCAGTTCGGTGACCGCGGGCCCGATGTGCCACTGGCCGTCGCCGTTCCGGGCCAGCAGCCGGTGGGTTTCCAGGCCGACGGCCAAGCGGTGCGCAGTAGCCCGGGGGAGCTCGGTCCGCTCGCACAGATCGGCAAGCCCGCACGGTGAGTCGGCGACCGCGTGAAGAACGCTCATCGCTTTGTCCAGCACGCCGATGCCGCTATCCTGTCTCACAAGGAGATACTGTCGTCCCAGATTGTGAGATAGTCAAGATGGCCCTCGCGCACCAGCCCCGCACCATGGCCGAAAAGGTGTGGAACGACCACGTCGTCGTTTCCGGAACCGGAGAGGGCGGGGCACGTCAACCCGACCTCATCTACATCGACCTGCATCTGGTTCACGAGGTGACCAGTCCGCAGGCCTTCGACGGCCTGCGGCTCGCCGGTCGTCCCGTGCGCCGGCCGGACCTGACGATCGCGACCGAAGACCACAATGTGCCGACCGTCGACATCGACAAGCCGATCGTGGATCCGGTTTCCCGCACGCAGGTGGAGACGCTGCGCCGCAACTGCGACGAGTTCGGCATCCGGCTGCACCCGATGGGCGACGCCGAGCAGGGCATCGTGCACATCATCGGTCCGCAGCTCGGGTTGACCCAGCCCGGGATGACGGTGGTTTGTGGTGACAGCCACACCTCGACCCACGGCGCCTTCGGTGCGCTGGCCATGGGCATCGGCACATCCGAGGTCGAGCACGTGCTCGCGACCCAGACGCTGCCGCTGCGGCCGTTCAAGACCATGGCGGTCAACGTCGACGGCCGGCTTCCAGCGGGCGTCAGCGCCAAAGACATCATCCTGGCGGTCATCGCCAAGATCGGCACCGGCGGTGGGCAGGGCCACGTGATCGAATACCGCGGCACCGCCATCGAATCGCTGTCGATGGAAGGCCGGATGACGATCTGCAACATGAGCATCGAAGCCGGCGCCCGAGCGGGCATGGTCGCCCCCGACGAGACCACCTTCGAGTTCCTGCGGGGTCGACCCCACGCGCCTCAGGGCGCCGCCTGGGACACCGCGGTCGAAGCGTGGAGTCAGCTGCGCACCGACGACGGCGCCGAATTCGACACCGAGGTCTACCTCGATGCGTCGACGCTGAGTCCCTTCGTGACGTGGGGAACGAATCCCGGACAGGGCGTACCGCTGGCGGGTTCGGTGCCCGACCCGGAACTGATGCTCGACGAGGGAGAGCGACAGTCTGCCGAGAAGGCGTTGGCCTACATGGACCTTCGTCCGGGAATGGCGATGCGCGACATCACCGTCGACACGGTGTTCGTCGGGTCCTGCACCAACGGACGCATCGAGGATCTGCGCGTCGTCGCCGACGTCCTGCGGGGCCGCCGTGTCGCCGACGGGGTTCGGATGTTGGTGGTGCCCGGATCGATGCGCGTGCGCGCCCAAGCCGAAGCCGAAGGGCTGGGCGAGGTGTTCACCGCGGCCGGGGCCGAGTGGCGGCAGGCGGGGTGCTCGATGTGCTTGGGAATGAACCCCGATCAGCTCTCTCCGGGCCAGCGCTGCGCGTCCACGTCGAACCGGAACTTCGAAGGCCGGCAGGGCAAGGGCGGCCGCACCCACCTGGTTTCGCCCGCGGTCGCGGCCGCGACTGCGGTCCGTGGCACCTTGTCCTCGCCTGCCGATCTGCCCGCGGCCCCGGCCCGCTGAATTCCAGAGCCACCCCAGCCCCGAGCCCCAGAATCCCCAGGAGATCCCGATGGAAGCTTTCCGCACCCACACCGGCATTGGCGTTCCGCTGCGGCGGTCCAACGTCGACACCGACCAGATCATCCCCGCGGTGTACTTGAAGCGCGTCACCCGAACGGGATTCGAGGACGGTCTGTTCGCCGCCTGGCGCACCGACCCGTCCTTCGTCTTGAATCAGGCCCCCTTCGACAACGGCTCGGTGTTGGTCGCCGGCCCGGACTTCGGAACCGGATCCTCCCGCGAACACGCGGTGTGGGCGCTCATGGACTTCGGATTCCGGGTCGTCATCTCGTCGCGATTCGCCGACATCTTCCGCGGCAATGCCGGCAAGGCAGGGCTGCTGGCGGCTGAAGTCGCCCAGGATGATGTGGAATTGTTGTGGAAGCTGATCGAACAACAGCCCGGGTTGGAAATTGGTGTAAATCTTCAAGATCGAACGGTGACCGCAGGAACGGTCGTGGTGCCGTTCAACATTGACGACTACACCGCCTGGCGGCTGCTCGAAGGACTCGACGATATAGGCCTTACGCTGCGGAAACTTGATCAAATCGAGGAATATGAAAGCAGCCGTCCGGACTGGAAACCGCGCACCCTGCCCGCCTGACGGCGGCCTTCGCAGAGGCGAATTCCGGACTCCGCAAGGCCCTTTTGAGGCCTTCGGTAGGAGGCCAAGCGCAGCAATCGGATTGAAAAAAGTTCGCTGGCTTGGCCTGAAATTGCGCGTGGCTCTTGGAAATCAGCAGGCAATGGGTTTACCGTGTCCACTAGTCGGCCCAAGTAGGGCCACTGGTTTCGGAGGTTTTGCATGAATAAAGCAGAGCTCATCGACGTACTCACGGAGAAAATGGGCTCGGATCGTCGGCAGGCCACCGCTGCGGTGGAGAATGTCGTCGACACCATCGTCCGTGCGGTACACAAGGGTGACAGCGTGACCATCACCGGCTTCGGTGTTTTCGAGCAGCGCCGTCGCGCCGCCCGCGTGGCGCGCAACCCGCGCACCGGTGAGACGGTGAAGGTCAAGCCCACATCCGTTCCGGCGTTCCGGCCCGGCGCTCAGTTCAAGGCCGTTGTGTCTGGCGCGCAGAAGCTTCCGGCAGACGGTCCGGCCGTCAAGCGCGGCGTGACCGCCACGACTGCGCGGAAGGCTGCGAAGAAGGCTCCGGCGAAGAAGACCGCCGCCAAGAAGGCTCCGGCCAAGAAGGCTCCGGCCAAGAAGGCCGCGCCCGCCAAGAAGGCTGCGGCCAAGAAGGCTCCGGCCAAGAAGGCCGCGCCCGCGAAGAAGGCTGCGGCCAAGAAGGCTCCGGCCAAGAAGGCCACGGCCGCGAAGAAGGCTCCGGCCAAGAAGGCTCCGGCCAAGAAAGCCGCGACCAAGGCTGCGGCCAAGAAGGCTCCGGCCAAGAAGGCCACGGCCGCCAAGAAGGCGCCCGCCAAGCGCGGTCGCCGGTAGTCAGTCCTCGAATTTCGCCGCGGGTCGACATGACCCGCGGCGAATTCGTGCGCCGGGAGGTCGACCGACACCGACACGAGTTGAATTCAATTGTGCGGTTACTTCTTCGGTGGGAGCGCCGTGTCGATGTGGTCGGCGGCGATCAGTCGCCCGTCGACAAGCGACATCACCCAGGTGCTGCCCTTGCGGTTGCCGGCCTCACCGGGGCGGACCCCGTCGCGCTGGCACCACCAGTCCACGAGGCCCGGAATCACCTTTCCCTGACTGCAGATCACCGGGGTGGCTGACGAGGCCGCGATGTCGAGGATGCGTTCGTGCGCGGCGTCGCGATCGCCCTTGTAGGCCTCCTCGGTCAACGAGGCCTCGGCGCGGATCGTCGCACCCAGTTCTTCGGCCAGCGGATCGAGCGTCTGCTCACAGCGCACCCGGTCCGCGGCGAACAGTTCCTCGGCGCCGAAGGCCAGCAGCTGACTGATCAACGATTCCGCCTGCGCGCGGCCGTGCTTGTCCAACGGGCGCAAGCGATCGTCGCCGACGAAGCGGGACTTGCTGCCTGCGGTGGCGTGCCTGACGATCAGTACCGACCGGGTGTCGGCGGGTGCGGCCAGGAACCGGCTGACGACGTCGCGGTCGTGCGGGTACTGCAATTCGGACATCGCCTGGTGTGCCGGAAGCCACTTCAGGTCGTCCACCTCGTCGTTGGCCCTGAACTCGCCGTGCAGGTGCCGAGCCGCCCAGTACCGGACCTGCTTGGCGCCCTGGGGAACCGAATAGTGCACGGTGGCGAGCTGCCGCCCCAGCCTGGCGCGGAAGCCGGTCTCCTCTTCGATCTCGCGCGCGGCGGCGACCGGTTCGTTCTCACCCGGGTCGACCTTGCCCTTGGGCAGCGACCAGTCGTCGTACCGGGGACGATGGATGATCGCGATCTCCGGCGTCTCGTCACGCGGGCCGGGACGCCACACCACCGCGCCCGCAGCCCGGATCGTCTTCGTGCCCAGAATCGGATCCGGCGATGTCGCCTTCGGCAACTCAGCTCCTGCGGGTCGTCACGGTCCTGGCGGTTCTCA
>Ga0208056_100275_pt1 | contig 10720 bp, 12 predicted proteins | sample DeeseametaMP2052_FD_184178 | JGI IMG/M metagenome (GOLD analysis project Ga0208056, IMG submission 184178) | Marine microbial communities from the Deep Pacific Ocean - MP2052 (SPAdes) | ecosystem: Environmental > Aquatic > Marine > Oceanic | place: West of Cabo San Lucas, Mexico, North Pacific...
AGGCCCCGCAATGAGTAAGCGAGTGAGCCTGATTCTCCGCGATGCAGACGAGGCGATGCTCGCTCCCTTCCTCCATCGGGGCTCGCCAGCTTTCGAGGTCCTGCGACAGTGGGCACACCACAATCACCATTCCTTGGGCGACATCAGCTCGGATGCCGCCGTAATGCGAATTCTGCTTCGGGTGGGCGCCGAGGCCATGCACGAACAAATCCTGGATGCTGGCTACGCCCAGCTTGCGTCCGAGTTCCATAGCGCGTCAACGAAAGTCGAGCGACTGGCCGCACGGGCTCGTTCTGCGTCCCAGTCCGACGAGCTCAGATGAGCATCTTTACGCTCCGCGGCGGTCAGACGTGTCAGGGCCGGCAAGTTCCGCACGGCAGGATGGGCTTTCGCACGGTGTTTGCGGCCCACTCTTCGGCGTCCGCCGACTGAATAGCGCACACCTTGACGTACGCACCGGTCCATGGCCCGTTGTGTGGATTCTGACCGCTGATGGTGCGGCACGTTGCGCGATGGACTCGCGCCGTAGACACGTTGTAGTTACGGGTGATGTTCACGACGAAGCCTTCCGGGTTGGCGGCGAGCCATGCGAGATAGCCAGCGTCGTCATTCCGGAATTCGTGTGCGCGGGTGCGTTGATCCACCCCGGCGAGTGCATCAGCTGGCACGACGTCGACGAACTCGCCAACCGGTCTTTGTGGGACGTCGAACGAGCTGTCCTCGCTAACACTGGCGGATTCGGCCGATGCGTAGATGCCCACCACGACCTTGTTGCCGGCGAATTGGTCCACGGTGCAGTGCAGGCCGAGATCGGTGATTCGGCCGTCGCGGGGATGCCATGCCCGATCTGGCCGGGTACGACCCAGCAAGGGGTCGAGCGCATCGATCGTCTGCTTCCAGAGGTTCAGCCAATTGCGACGTGGACTGACCACGAAGGACAATTCGAGCCGAACTGGACCATCCGGTAGTACGGCAGCGCCGGAGACGGCGGCGTGGATAGCCTGCTTGTAGGCGACGCTCGTGGAAGAAGCCGCAGTGGTCGCGACGACCACACCGGCGGCGGTGGGCGCAGGAATTTCTCGGGCGGCACAGATCCGCACAGACGATTGTTCGCCATGGCGCTTCGTACACCACACCGACACCAAGTCGACATCGCGCAGGCGCGATGCGAGCGGATACGCGTAGTTATCCAGGTCGCTGGCATCGAGCAGGTCTCGTGAACTCGGTAAACCGACGTCGAGGCGCAGCGCCCACGGGCCCCTGATCCGTGCGCCGCCAGCGATCAAATCCTCCGTATCGTCGAGGTACTCCTGCAATCGGACCTGATCTGGATCGTCAGCCTTGTTCCACGAGGCGAGCCGCGGGGCGACCCTCAGCTCCAGCGAGCGATTATCAGGGCGGGCAAACCAGCGCATCGGGTCAAGATAGCGCGGCGCACCGACAGGCCGCGGGCGAAATGAGCCGAACCAGCAGCACAGGTTCAGAGACCCTGACGCTGCCAGTGTGGTGTCACGGTCGGTATGGTGGCGTCTTCGATGCGGTCGGCCGCGGATCTATCAGCAAACTCCGGAGTGCTAAGTCGACTTTATGTTAACTGCTCGCAGGGGTATCAGTGAACAGTAATTTGCTGGAAGGTCCAGTTCACAGGTGTTGCCTATAGGCAACACGCGGACCCGCGTCGGCCAACTAGACGCTGACGCTGGGACGCGGTTCAAAAGGCTTCTACCTCGTCAAACACGGTAATCGAGTGTGCAGCAGTGGAATACGGAAGGACCTATCCTCTAGGTTCCGCGGTTCCAGCAGCCATTGGCGTTCGCAAACAACCCACGAAAGATCGCGCGATAGTTCCGCTCATCTCGGCAAAGCTGGACAAAGTGGTAGTTGCTGCAACCCTTGTGCGATTCTGTCACTTTGTGCTCAACTGACGTTGCTAATTCCGGTGAGGAGGCAGGCCCTTCAGCCTGCGCATAAACGCACGGGGCTCGATGAGTGCGCCCATCGGAGGCAGTCGAACGTCCAGGTCAACGAGGAGGTGGCACCGCAAAAGCGACTCAAAAGTTTTCCGCTGACGGGGCATCGAGATTCCCCAGACGCTGAAAAAGCCGGGCTGGAATCCCGGCTTCTTCGGTGCGGCACTTGGCCGCTAATCGCTTACTTCACCCTTGAGAGGGAGACATGCTTATTTCAGCGCGCTTCCGGCACGATGTCAACCCCTGCTTTGCATCCTGGCCTCCGACCCCATCGCGGGCTGCAGGCCCCGATGGCTGGTGGAGACGGCCGTGACCCCGCCGCCGGGCCCGACGGAAGGGCCACTGCCCGTCAATGACGCGCCCTACACGATGGTGCTTTATCAGGATCCGAAGACCGGGCAGCGCGTACGAACCCGTCTCACACCTGAGGTTTCGCGCGTGTCATTTGAGCTATGCAGGCCTATCCGGAGTTTCCCGGCCTACCGTGGTCGCCGTTCCCATCAAGGCAAGTACTGGTTCTCGCGTTCACAACGCCATGTCAGCTTTGAGTCGCGGTTCGAGATGACTGCCCTGATGACGGTCGACTTTCGGGGTGACGCAATCGCGGTCAGCTCCAACCCGTTCTGGCTGCTGTGGCCGAAGGGTCAGATGCACCACCGGCACGCCCCGGACTTCTTCATCCGACGACGCGACGGATCGGCTCTCGTTGTCGACGTCAAGCCGGCAGATCGTCTCCGCGAGAAGGATCGGCTCCAGCATCAACGCACCCGCGATGTATGTCGCGAGTTGGACTGGGAGTACGAAGAATTCACTACGATAGACAAGACTGCAGAACGCAACCTACGGCTGCTATGCGCCTACCACCATCCGCGGTTTGCAGGGTCAGCAGAAGCACGATCCGCTATCACGATCTGCGTGAATCGATCGGGGCGAAACGGCGTGCAATTCGGCGAGCTGATCGACAATGCCTCGGACAGGGCTGAATTCGACGAAAGCCATCTCATCTGCAGCACGTACCACATGATCTGGAACAGAGAGATTCACGTCGACCTGGCCCGCCCGCTGACCTGGACCACGGTGATCACCTCGTGATCGAACTGCATATCGGCGACATCATCGAACTCCGTGGCCAGAGCTGGCATATCCGCGACAGCGACGGACTGGCACTTCGACTCAAGTGTCTCGATGACGGCAGCGACCTGACCTTGCCGGTAGCGATGTTGCTCTGCGACGATTCCTTCGTCGGTCCCGACGCCTCTGGACCAAGTATCGCCGATCAGCGGCTGCTCGACCTCGCCACCGACGAACAGCGACGAGATGCCGAGTTCTGGTATGAGCACCTCTCCGGTATCAAACACGCCATGGAACAGCCGCCTCATGGACAAGCCTCTTCGGGTACCCCGATCGCGACTGTACAAGAACGACTTTCGGATAAAAGATCCGAGCTACGAACCCTGGGGCGGCCGGTCTCCATGACCACTATGTGGCGTAAGTGGCAACGCTTCAACACTGCGGGCCTGCTCGGATGTATCGATCAGCGCGGCATGCCGGGTCACGTCCGCCTGTCCGGGGTGCACGAGCGTGTGATCGTCGTCCTGGAGATGGTGAAGGCGCACTACGTAGACAAGTCGACGCCTACCAAGAAGCAGATCCTCGAAATCGCGGAGCGCCGTCTTCGTGACGACAACGTGCCGGTGCCGTGCAGGTCGTCGATGTACGCGTTACTGGCTGCACTGGACCGCGGTGAGCACACCACCGGCGATGCGACGTCGCGCCGCAGTCACGCGAACAGCCCCGACCGAGCGTTCTCGAAGATCGTCGCCTTGTATCCAGGCGAAGAAGTTCAGCTCGACTCAACACCACTTGACGCAATGGCCTTACTGCCTGATGGTCAACCATGCCGAATCGATTTGGCTGCCGGCATCGACGTCGCGACACTGAGCATCACCGCGGCAATTCTCCGCCCGAACGCCTGCAAAACCGTGGATGCTATTGAACTCTGGGCCAATTCCTGTATCCCGCAACAGATGTTGCCAGGCTGGATTGAGAATTTGACCGTTGCACGAAGCTACCTGTCGGACAAGCTATCCCCCCAGATCGATCTCGACAGGGCACTCGAAAACAAGCCCATCATCGACGTGCGGGGTGTCGTGGTCGACCGTGGCAAGATCTTCGTCTCGAAAGCCTTCGAAAAGGCAACCGAACTTCGGGGAGTTCACCCTCGGATCGCTGCTCCGCACCAGCCCACCGCCAAGCCTCATATCGAACGCTTGCTCAAGACCATCGGCGACGACTTTGTCCGATGGATCCCGGGATACAAAGGACGCTCGGTCAGCCACCGGGGCCGAAACCCGGAGAAGGACATTGTGTGGCCGCTGTTTGTACTTCAGGCGCTGCTCGACGGATGGGTCATCACGGTGTATCAGAACCGTCCCCACTCAGGGCTTCACCTGACGGCGGCCCCTCGGATGCAGCTCTCTCCCAATGCCATGTATCGAGCGATGTCGGAGATGGCACCAACTCCAGTACGGACGATGACACGCGACGATTGGATCTCGCTGAAACCACACGAGTTTCGTCGTATCAACCGCTATGGCGTGAACTTGGAGAACCTCGTGTACAACTCCGACTCGCCGCGCTTTCACCAGATGCGCCGAGCGAAATCGTTGAATTCCAAACAGAATGGAAAGTGGGAGGTGCGCTACGACCCCACCAACCTGATGCAGATCTGGGTGCGAGACGAGTCCCTAGTCTTCGACTCAGAGGGTCAGCGCAAAGTCGAAGACAATGGCTGGATCGAGTGCCGCTGGGTTCTGGCCGACTATGCGACCATTCCATTCGGGATCGACATGGTGAAAGCGATTCGTCGGGACATGATTAAGAAACCAACCGACAAAGAAGTGCTCAGGCGCGCGGAGCAGATTCATCGTCAATTGCTCGGCGGCCCATCAGAACCGAAACCTCGACCGCTCTCCCGTGCCGAAGCGTCGGCCGGGCGCGCCAACCTCGCGCGACAAGAACTCAGCGCCGGACCTCCCGCTGAGGTCGTTGTGCCCGGACGAAGCGACGACACTCCGGTCGCGCCGGTTGTTCAGCCCACGGTCGGACTCGTTGAGCCCATGCTTCCGATGCGCCTGTCTGAAGGGTGGTGAACCTTGGCATCACCGACAACCCGCGAAGAGTGGCGAGAATACTGCACCTACGAGCCCACCCCGGACTCGCAGCGACCCTCTTTGAGTGCGGACGAGATCAAGGCTCTCGGCACCGTCGAGCGGTCGGCGTATAACGAACGCCGCATCGACTACCTGAACGAGGAACGCGTGTTTCCCACCCGGGATCTCACCCGCATCCTCAACCACGCACGGCGACTACTTCGCCGATCACGAGCCAAGAAGTTCGTAGCCAGGCCTGGTATACGAGTATCCGGGGAACCCAGGACCGGCAAAACCACCGATGTGATGGCCGCCGGCAAGCGACTGGACGCGGAAATACGACGGACTTGCGGCAGGGAGAACGACTTGTCCTTCCTGCCCGTCGTCTACACCACTATCGCCACGGCGACAACGACGAACAAACTCTGGGTGCGCCTCGCCGACTTCGTCGGAGCGCGCGAGCTGCGAGGTAGCAATGCCGATGAGCGACTCGTGGACCTGGCGCGACTGCTGAAGAGCCTCGGCACCAAGTTCGTCATCCTCGATGACGTCCACGCCTCAACACCGATCGCGCCGCAGGAGCCGAGGTCGCCGACAACATCAAGACCTTCGCCGAAAACCTCGATGCAACAATGCTCTTCGCAGGAATTTCGTTGGAGACCGCTCCCCTGTTCAGTGGCGAGAACGGAGAGCAGTGGCGAAAGCGCACCCGGCCCATCAACCTGAGCAACTACTCACTCTCGAACGACGCCGACCACAAGGAGTGGGTGCAGCTCGTCGCATCCATTGAGCGCATTCTTCCTCTCCCCCTGCATGAACACGGAATGCTCGAACGCCATGCGGACTACCTCTACCATCGCACCGGCGGCTCAATCGCATCCTTGAGCGATCTGATCATCGATGCAGCCACCGACGCCATCGACTTCGGTACCGAAGCCATCACGTTAGACCTCCTCGACTCGATTGCTATCGACGACGTCGATCCAGGGGTGGCCCGCTGATGCCGCTTCGTGCCGAACGGTCATCGACAATCCCGGACGGTGTCCGCCGCAGCCGTCAACGACTGCCCGTGCCAGTCTCTCCCATGTGTTCGGAGACGATGAACAGCTACCTCCGCCGGGTGACGGATCAGAACCTCTTGCGACCCGGCTGGCTGCCACAGCTCTCCCGACAGCCCCACTTCGTTGCGAACCTCGTCGAGCTCACCGGTCTGACCGAGCGAGGGTTGGTCACGGCGCTTCCAGAACTCCGAACTCCGCATGCACTCAAGCGATGGCCGCACCTGGTCGGCCACGTCTCGCAGCGGGCCGGGATCCGATCCGCATGTAGACACTGCGCCGCCGCGCAGACTCAAAGTCGAAGCCACGCGGTGACTGTCTTCGCCAGCCATGAACAGGTGCTCTGCGCCGTACACCAGCAATGGACCGGAAGTTCTGCACTGAGATGCTATGCTCAGCAACAGTTTTCAGTCCGACTCTGTCCTGACATTGCACGCGCACACCGCGAGCACCGTCGTCTCATTCGACGCTGGGGGCGCGGCCCCACGTACTCCGGCTTCACCGCCGCCGTCACCTGCTTCTCCCTGTGGTCAGGCTGGCCGGCGGTCTCTCGTGCGTCTGATGTCCAGCAACGCAGGCGACGGCTCGGTGTACCCGAGGAAGCACCGTCCATGCTTCCACGACAAGCCGCGGCCTGGTACCCCAATGCGGTGGCGCTGACCGACGTCATCATCTCGCTGCGGCACGAAGCGTCGGAGGGACGGCATTCCTCCGCCGTGACTGTCATTGCAGAGGGCCTCGTTCGACTTCAGAACATCGTTCCCGGCCTATCGCCGAGTGGCGCGTCGGATCCCTTCCGGCAGGCAGTGTTGGGTGAACTGCCCGCTCCCCCAGATGAAGTCGAAGTCGCGCCGAGCAACCATTCACGCGAGTCTCATTGGTACAGGAAGGACGGTGGTGGCAATGTCAAGCCGAAGTCATGAGGAGCCCGCTACTCCAATCGGATCGCTCTGCACTGAATGGGAGTTGGACCAAGGCATCGCATCCCGCGTCGTCTACACACCCGACCGGTTCCCCGCCGGATGCACGGCTGGAGTCCGCATCAGCGCGATTCAGGTCGAAGACGGCAGCTTTGAGACTGCTGCCGACGTTCCCCACATCTACCTCGAGTTCCACCCTGATTCTGGACTCACCATTGAGAACGCGCGGGCTCTCGCGCTCGTCCTCACCGAGTCCGCCGCTCAGCTCGAAAGTTGGATCGAGATGTTCGGTGCCGTCGCCGATGCTGGTGCCAAACGTTGATCGATCCTTCGCTGCCGCGCATCAGCATCACCGAACTACGCCGACATTTCAGCCGGTTCATCAGCGAAGCCGAACAAGGGCGGACTTTCGTGATCACTCGCGGGGGGCGCGACGTTGCCGTGCTGGCTCCGGCCCGGCGATTCGCCGACGAAGATCTGCATTAACCAAGAAGAGGACCACAAGCAGTATTGGAGTCATGCAACACCCAACATCCCGAACGAACTTCGACCACAGTCCCTGCTACCGCGACGGTCTGCACCCGCCTACGAAGCCCGGGCGCCAGTGGTGCCGCACTCATGGTCCGGCCAGTCGCTCGCGAGGGTATGGCCAACCCGTCGCCGTGGCGGCACCGCCGCAGACCCCGCGAGACGACACCGGTCCCGCCGAGGTGCGCCGACGTCGTGCAATGGCCGCCAAGCAATACCAGCCCAGCAGGGTTCGGCTTCTGCTGGTGGCCCAAGCGCCACCTGACGCCGACGACCGCTACTTCTACTTTCTCGATGTAGCGCAGCACGACTGGCTGTTTCGGGCGGTCGCGCGGGCAATCCTGCCTCACGTAGAGCCGACCCGGACCAACAAGGCATCCCTGCTGGCGCAGCTGCGCGACCGCGGCATCTTCCTGATCGACCTCAAGCCTGATCCCGTCGACGGGTCCGACCTGTCGCCCTACGTGCCCGCGCTCCTTGACCGGATTGCCGAGCTGGAACCCGAACGCATCATCCTGATCAAGGCCGACGTGCTCCGCGTGGCATATCCCGCGTTGGCCGCCGCAGGCCTTCCGGTCAGCCAGATGCGGATCCCTTTCCCTTCATCCGGGCGTCAGAAAGAGTTCGCGGTCACGTTCGGTCGGGCCCTCGCGGGCGAGTGACAGTTCGCGATGTCACCCTGCCTCGGTAGCGTCGCTTCCCATGGGCCCGGATGACTTCTTCGAGGAGATCGAAACGGTCAGTCCATGGTCGAGTGAACCGACCATCGCGACGAAGCTCCGGAAGGACCTGCTGAATGAGCTGCGCGCCGGTCCCGTAGCCGGCGCGGACGACCTCGACGCGGCGATCGCGCTGACCCACTTGGTGTGGGACAACCTGACTGCGTTCGGCACCGACGGCAGCAACGCGCTCGACGACAAGGAAATCGCCCTTGCCCAGCGCGCCCTCACCGCGACCCTCTCGCGAATCGGCATCACGCTGAGCTTCCCCTGGCGGGACTTCGCCACCTTCAAGACGCATTGGTTGCGTAACGGCTGCTACAACTCGTGGCAAGCCCGCCGAGACCTCCTCAACGAGCTGTTTGCCCCGGTGCAGGCGGAGCTGGATCGGCAGGAGGAGGATCAGTTCCGCGCTGTGAACGCTGAGGCGGTGTCGCCGCATACCAAGACGGGCTGGCCGAAGGTTGACGAGGAGCTCACCGAGCTTCGCCGGCGTTTTCGCACCGCCACCACCACGCAGGACTATCGCGACGTCGGCAACCGCGCCGTTGGCGTGCTTGAGGCGCTGAGCCGCACTATTTACGACCCCGCCGTGCATCTCCGAGACGGCGAGACCGAGCCGCCGGCCGATAAGACAAAGCAGCGCATCGGCCGCTACGTCGAGGACTCCTTGGCGGGCAAGAACAACGAGGCGATCCGCGGCGTCGCGAACAAGGTGGTCGAGCTGGCACACAGCGTGAAGCACTCCACCGCGCCTACGCGGCGGGAGGCCGGAATCGCGGCGGACTCGGTGATCATGCTCGCGAACATCTTGCGCCGGGTCGATCAAGACTTCTGAATGGGTGAACGCAGCCCGGGCCCTGCACACGCAGCGCGGCGCTCCGGCGCTGTCGGTCAGCGCTTGTAGGCTGCCGCCCATGCCAGAGGAAGACGCCAAGTTCGGCGACGTCTACTGGGTGACCAAGGAGGCCACCCAGAACCCGGCGCGCGTCGGCAAGCCCGCACGTCCGATGGCATGTATGGCGGAGCGCCGCGAGGACACGACATGGGCCGGGCTGCCCCGGATCACCAGCGACGAAAAGCTCGAAGACCAGCCCAGCAAGGCGATGCCGGAGATTCACACGACCCGCTTGAACACCGCAGGGTGGTGGACGGCCCGGTACATCCACCCGGTCTACAAGGCGGTCACGGGGCATGCCGGAAAGTGCGAGTATCTCGGCCAGCTGCCCAAAGATGAGGTGAAGGTGGCCAGGGAGGTCTACCGGGGTCGGCTGTACGACTCGTGACCTGTACTCTGGCGATTCTTTTTGCAGCGACGACCGAAGAAGGTGAGCAGTGAGCGGACGTGATCGGCCGGCCGGAATACCGGCATCTGCGCACCAGCTCTGGGACAACGGCGCGCAGAGCGAGCAGGTCCGCGCCGGAGACCTGTGGGTCCTCTCCTGGGACGGCGAGGTCGTAGGGCTCGCAGCGATCGCCGCGGCGAAGCACGGGTTCGTCTTGGCCTGGCCGGTGACGCTGCCCGGTGAGGTGTCGTTCGCTCCTGGTCTGGTTGTGGAGAATTCACCACTCGGGGTTCCGGTCACCCTTTGGCCGACCAGGGAGACCGGCATCGGTGACCACCTTCTCGATCGCAGCCTGGGGCAGCTGCTACTGCCCGACCGGATCCGCCCGATCTCCTTCGCGCTCGATGACAGCGACGACCCCGGCTTGGCCTTCGCACCAGGTTCCGCTCGCGACTCTGACAACACTGAGGCCGACCGAATGATGGTGGATCACTGGACCGAGCTGTGCTTCAACGCCGGCGGCGCCGAGGAAGGTTCATTTCTCGACTCGGCGAAGGTCCGGCAGGCTGGCGGAAACTCGCGGATCGTCAGCGAGGTACTAGGACTCGCGCTGCGGGAACTGAGGGGGCTCATGGACGGCGTCGTGCCGATCTCCGACGAGCAGCTCACCGCCGTCGCCGAGCACCTCGGGGTCGACGAGGATGCGCTCGTCGGAGCCGACCCCCTCGCCGGCGTCGTGATCGACATCGCCTCTCCGAGCTACAAGCACCTGATCGTGGCGCGTACCGAGGCGACCGGCATCGGGGAGGCGGACATTCGCCGCCTCGCCCGCCGTGAGTTCGCCCTGGTTGCGCGCAACGACAGCGACGCCCTCCGGGAGGCTAAGCTGCGCGACGCGATCAATCGCGCCGGCCGGGACGTCAGGGAGTCCGGTGGACGGGTGGGATGATCTCGCCGCCGGTCGTGACGCCCACGCGATTGCTTCCCGCATCATCGCGGAGTGCACCACTTTCAATTTCGCCGCGTTGCGCGACAACCCACTCGGGGCGCTGTTGGGAACCGCCGGGATCGAGGTGGAGATCGAGGA
>Ga0208056_100278_pt1 | contig 10568 bp, 10 predicted proteins | sample DeeseametaMP2052_FD_184178 | JGI IMG/M metagenome (GOLD analysis project Ga0208056, IMG submission 184178) | Marine microbial communities from the Deep Pacific Ocean - MP2052 (SPAdes) | ecosystem: Environmental > Aquatic > Marine > Oceanic | place: West of Cabo San Lucas, Mexico, North Pacific...
TGCCTCAAGCGCTACATCGCCCGAGAGCTCTACCGACACCTCCAAGGACTTGACGGGCTATAGAAGCGTCTCGTCGCTGGCGCTCCTCGCACCTCGACCGGCGGCGGGGTCACCGCAGCGGGTGCTCCTGCTCGGCGGGGACGAGGGGGGCGGCGAGGAGCGGGCAGAGGGCGGCGAGGGCGAAGGCGGCTGCGAATCCGATCCGGTCGACGACCACGCCGGCGACGGGCGGGACGGCGGAGGCGGCGAGGTACTGCGCGGTGTTCTGGGCACCGAGGGCGCGACCGGACCAGAACGGCCCGGCCCGCTCGGCGACGGCGGTGAAGGCGAGCCCGTTGTCGGCGACGGTGAGCACGGTGGCGACCACGACCAGCGGGACCGCGATCGCGGCGTCGAGGCCGGCGGCGACGCCGAGCGCGCCCATGCAGACCGCCGCGGCGACGGCGACCCACCGCAGCGGGCGGAGCCGGCTCGAGACGCGGTCGCTGAGCGCACCGGCCGCGATCCGTCCGAGCGCCCCGGCGACCTGCGCGAGCCCGACGAGGGACCCGGCGGCGGCCGCCGACCACCCGCGGTCGGTGATGAGCCAGACCAGGGCGAAGGTCCACACCAGGAACTGGGGGACCACGAGCAGGACCGAGACGAGGTGGATCCGGGCGAGGTAGCCGTCGCGGCGGTAGGGGTTCGGGGCGTCGCCCTCGACCCGGGGCGGCCGGGGCGGGTCCACGACGACCGCCAGCACGACGAGCGCACCCACCAGGGCGGCGACGGCGGGGACGAGCAGCGCGCTGGCGACCCCGTGCCGCTCGGCGGTGACGGCGATCGAGACCGCGGCGACACCGACCCCGACCGGCTGGGCCATCTGCCGGATGCCCATCGCCAGGCCGCGGCGCTGCGGCGGGAACCACCCCACGACGACCCGGCCGCTGGCCGAGGCGGTGCTGGCGGCGGCCGCGCCGGCGAGCAGGAGGGTCAGGCCGAGCATGGTCGGGTCCTGCGAGCGGGCACCGAGGACCGCGAGGCCGCCCGCGCCGGCGGTGAGCAGCAGCCCGGTGACCAACACCAGCCGCTCCCCGCGGCGGTCGGTGACCATCCCCCAGGCGACGAGGGCCAGCACCACGCCGAGGGTCGGGGCGGCGGCGACGAGGCCCGCCTGCGGCAGGCTCAGGCCGAGCTGGTCGCGCAGCGAGGGGATCAGGAACGCCGGCCCGTGGATCGTCACCGCCGCGGCCGCCTGGGCAAGCGTGGAGGCGCCGAGCATCGCCCATCGCCGGGTCCGCCCCGGGCTGCGCTGGTCGACGATGACGCTCACCGACCCATCAGAAACCCTCGCCCCCCCGGATCCGACCAGCGTCTCGGCGTACGGCGTGTGAGAAATGCCGCCGAGAGGTCGCTCGCGCACGGCCGAGAGGTCGCTCGTGCATGGCCGAGACGTCGCTCGTGCACGGCCCGGACGCCGAACCGGCGCGACGTTCCGTACGGGTACGGAGACGTCGCGCCGGCTCGGCGTGGTGGTCCGGGGTCAGGACTCGGAGATCGAGAGCTTCGAGGTGGCGAAGTCGAGGACCGCGCCGGTGCCGTCGAGCAGCGTGACGCGGACGCCGACGATGCGGATGCCGCCCTTGATCTTCTTCTTCAGGCCGGTCTGGATCTTGGCCAGGCCGGGGATCTCGAGCTCACCGAGCTGGTCGAGGCTCTGCGGCTCCCCGCCCAACGTGATGGCGCCGAAGCTGGCCCTGGCGTTGCGCTTGAGCTTGCCGTTGGCCATCCGCTTCACCTTGACCTTGGACTTGATGGCCTCGACGACCAGCTGGCCGCCCAGGTCGAGCTCGGCGACCGACGAGGCCTCCATGCCGACGGCCTTGCGCTTGGTCTGCTTGCCCTTCTGGCGGGCGCTGGCGCCCTCCACGGTGATCTCGTCGGCGAGGTTCACGTCGGCGGCGTCCATCGGGTCGAGCTCTCCGTCGGTGCCGGTGCAGGGCATCACCTGGTTGATCACCTTGCCGACCTCGACGAGCTCGCCGAGGACCTTGGCCTTGGCGGGGACGCCGCTGCCGTGGAAGATGCCGGACTTGTAGCCCTTCTCGATCTTGGCGACCGAGCGCGCGACCTTGACCGTGGTCTCGGTCGGGATGACCTTGATGACAAGACCGACCGCGTAGGCGCGCGCGTCGTCCTTGGTCTCCTTCTCGATGGTTCGACCGAGCTCGATCACGGCCAGGCCCGGGACCGTGATCGGCTGGTCGGCCGAGGGGATGTCCAGGCTCTGCGGCTCGCCGCCGGGCGGGGTGTAGCTGATGCCGGCGATGTCGGACTGCGCCGTGGCGTGGAAGCCGTCGGCGTCGTGGAAGGCGCTCGTGGTCGACTCGACGCCGTCGATGGTGAGGCTGCCCAGTGGGGTGTCGGCGAGCACGATCTCGGCGACCCGGTGGACCGAGGCGGACGTCGCCACGCCCTTCTTCTGCGAGGTCGTCACACGGGAGTAGACGCCACGGACCGTGCCGAGGCCGGGCACCTCGCTCTCGGCGACGAAGTTGCGGTGGGCCTTGCCGGCGTCACTGGTGCAGGCGATCGAGCTGAGCGCCGTCCGGTCGGAACCGACGGGGACCATGCCGCCGGAGGCGGAGGTGCCGTAGCCGTTGGCCCGGAACGCGAACGGCGTGCGGGTGAGCGTGGCGCGCTCGGCACTCTCACGGGCGCTGTCGGGGGCGGCGGCGCTCGCCGCGGGGGCGAGCGCGGCCGAGGCGGTCAGACCGAGGGCCACGGCGGTCAGCGTGCCGGTGGCGGCGCGCAGCGCGCGGGTGGGACGGGACGGGTGGCGGGGGGGGGTGGGGGACATCGTGCTCCTCGGCCACGGGGCCGAGGCCCCGTGCTCTGGTGGGGGTGGTGGCGTCGTGCCGCGTCACGGGGGCTGTGACGCACGTGACACAAGGGTTTCCAGGGTGCGCCCGCTCAAACCTGTTGGGGATACGAGAGGGGTCTTGGCCTGCGCTGGTCCAGACCGGCTCGGTCTCGGGTGCGAGACGGCGAGGCGGTCGGCGCGTGACCGCGGTGCGGGCGCACAGACCTCGCCACCCCGCATCGATCAGGCCCGGTGCGGGGTGGTCGGAGGAGTGCAGTGCCCGGTGAGGGCGTCGTGGCCCGGTGGGGCCTCAGAAGGGGCGGATCTTGACCTTCGCCAGCCCGATGTCGACCACCGAGTCGATCTCGGTGCCCTCGAGCAGGCTGATCCTCAGGGCGACCACACGCATGCCGAAGGGCGTGCGGGTGCGCACGTCGGTCTCGATCTTGGCCAGCCCGGGGATCTCGATCCCGTCGAGGTCGGGCAGGGTGAAGGACTGGCCGTTGAAGGAGATCGACCCGACGGTGGTGCCGTCGGAGGAGCGGCGCACCTTCTTGCCGGTGCGCACGGCCGTGGCCTTCGAGCGGATCGCGTCGATGACGAGCGTCCCGCCTCCCAGGTCGACCCGGCCGACGGTCGCGGTGGCGACGGCCTTGGCCTTGTTCCTGCGTCGGTTCTGGGTGGTGCGGGTGGTGCCCTGCGCGCCCTCGACACGGATCGCGCCGGCGAGGTCGACGGTGGCCGCAGCCTCCTCGAGACGCTCACCGCCGGTGCCCAGGCAGGGCATCCGCTGCACGACCGCCTGGCCCACCTTGATCAGGTCGCCGAGCAGGCTGACCTGGACCGGGGCGCCGGCGCCGTTGAAGATGCCGCCGCGTTCGCCCTCCTCGATCTTCGCCGCGCTGCGGGAGATCTTCACGACCGTGCCGGTGGGGATGATCTTGACCTCGAGCCCGGTGGCGTAGGAGCGGGCCTGGGTCTGGTTGGCCTTCTCGATGGTGCGGCCGAGCTGGATCCTCAGCAGGCCGGGCACTGTCACGGGCTGCTCCGGCGAGGGCAGCGGCAGGCTCTGCTCGAGACCGCCGGGCAGGCCCAGGGTGAGCCGCCCGAGCGAGGTGCGCGCACGCGAGTCGTAGCCGTCGGGCCCGTGCCAGGCCTTGGCGACCGTGTTGACCGCGGAGATGCCGAGCGTCAGCAGGCCGGGCACGCCGATGGCGACGTCCGCCACCTTGTGCTTGCCGATGGAGGTGGTGCGGCCCTTCACGCGCTTGGTCTGGGTCGTGGAGTCGACGGTGCCGATCTGTAGAAGGCCGGGCACGTCGGCGTCCACGACGGTGTTGCTGTTGTCCTTGCCGAGCAGGTTGGTGCACCCGATCGAGCTGACGGCGGTCCGGCTGGACTCCACGGGCAGGTCGCCGCCCTCGACGCTGGTGCCGTACCCGTTGGCGCGGAAGGCGAAGCGGGTGGAGCGCAGCTTCGTGGAGCGCTCGGCGAGCGTGGCGACGGCCCCGCTCGCGGCTGCCGGTGCGGCGGTCGCGGGGCCGCCACTCGACGCGGCGAGCGTCGGCGGGGCAGCGAACGCGAGGCCGGCGGCCAGGGCGCCGACTGCGAGGCCGGCCCCCCAGCTGCGGGCTCGGTGGCGGGCAGGGGTCGTGGGTGCAGGCATGGATCTCCCTCGGATCGGGTCCTGCCCCCCAGCGGACCCTGGTGTGGATGCTGCATCGCGCCCTCACGCGACCAGCGCTCGACGGGACTCCCTGACCCGTCGGACAAGAGCCATCCTTACCCAGACGGGCCGATGGGTCACGTCCGGCATCCGCCAGGCGGACCGGTCTCGGATCCCAGACAGCTCCACCGGCGGACCCCTGGTGCCCCTCCGGCCCGAGGGCGTGTCATGGACGACATGGAGAGCATGTCGAGCAACGGGGTCGATCCGGGAGCCAGGTCGGTGGTCGAGGTGGGGGTCGGCCCCCTCGCCCCCGACCAGGTCGTGGCCGTGGCCCGGGGTGGGGCCGGGGTCCGGCTGGGCGAGGACGCGCTGGCCGCGATCGACCGGGCCCGTGCGGTGGTCGAGGGGCTCGCGGCGGCCGACACCCCGGCGTACGGCGTCTCGACGGGGTTCGGGGCGCTCGCGACCCGGCACATCCCCACCGAGATGCGGGCGCGCCTGCAGCGCTCGCTGGTGCGCTCGCACGCCGCTGGCTCCGGCCCGGAGGTCGAGCGCGAGGTGGTGCGGGCGCTGATGCTGCTGCGGCTCTCGACGCTGGCGACCGGTCGCACCGGCGTACGCCGGGAGACCGCCGCCCTGCTGGCCGGGCTGCTCCACCACGGCATCACGCCGGTCGTCCGCGAGCACGGCTCGTTGGGCTGCTCGGGCGACCTCGCGCCGCTCTCGCACTGCGCGCTGGCGCTGATGGGGGAGGGCGAGGTGCGCGACGCCTCCGGGACGCTGATGCCCGCGTCCGTTGCGCTCGCCGCGGCCGGCCTCGAGCCGGTCGAGCTGGCCGCCAAGGAGGGCCTGTCGCTCATCAACGGCACCGACGGGATGCTCGGGATGCTCGTGCTCGCCCTGCACGACCTGCGGGTGCTGCTGCGCACCGCCGACATCGCCGCCGCCATGTCGGTCGAGGGCCTGCTCGGCACCGACCGGGTCTTCGCCCCCGAGCTGCAGGCGATCCGGCCGCACCCCGGTCAGGCCGACTCCGCCGCCAACCTGGTGCGGCTGCTGGCGGACTCGGGCATCGTGGAGTCCCATCGGGGACCGGACTGCAACCGGGTCCAGGACGCCTACTCCCTGCGCTGCGCCCCGGAGGTGCACGGCGCCGCCCGCGACACCGCCGACCACGCGGCCCGGGTCGCCTCGTGGGAGCTCGCGTCGGCCGTCGACAACCCCGTGGTCGTCGAGGATCGCGTCGAGTCCAACGGCAACTTCCACGGCGCCCCGGTCGCCTACGTGCTCGACTTCCTCGCGATCCCGGTCGCGGACGTGGCCTCGATGAGCGAGCGGCGTACGGACCGGTTCCTCGACAAGGCGCGCAACCACGGGCTGCCGCCGTTCCTGGCCGACGACCCGGGCGTCGACAGCGGCCTGATGATCGCGCAGTACACCCAGGCCGCAGTCGTCTCCGAGCTCAAGCGACTCGCGGTGCCGGCGTCGGTCGACTCGATCCCCTCCTCGGCGATGCAGGAGGACCACGTGTCGATGGGCTGGGGCGCGGCGCGCAAGCTGCGCCGCGCGGTCGACGGGCTGTCGCGGGTCGTCGCGATCGAGGTGATGACGGCGGCCCGCGCGCTGGACCTGCGGGTCGCCGAGCTCGGCGTCTCCCCCTCACCGGCCACCGGCGCGGTCGTCGAGCTGCTGCGCTCCTCCGGCGTCGAGGGCCCCGGCCCCGACCGCCACCTGTCCCCCGAGATCGAGACCTGTGTCGACCTCGTCCGCTCCGGCGCCGTGCTGGCCGCCGCGACCTCTGTGATCGGAGACCTCGCATGACCTCCTCTCCCTCGAACCCACGGCTGCCGATCCACGCCGCCACCGGCACCGACCTCACCGCCCGCTCCTGGCAGACCGAGGCGCCGCTGCGGATGCTGATGAACAACCTCGACCCCGAGGTGGCCGAGGACCCCGACCACCTCGTCGTGTACGGCGGCACCGGCCGTGCCGCCCGCTCCTGGGAGGCCTACGACGCGATCGTCGAGACCCTGCGCGACCTCGCCGACGACGAGACGCTGCTGGTGCAGTCGGGCAAGCCGGTCGCGGTGATGCGCACCCACACCTGGGCGCCGCGCGTGCTGATCGCCAACTCCAACCTCGTGGGCGACTGGGCGAGCTGGGAGGAGTTCCGCCGGCTCGAGGACCTCGGGCTGACGATGTACGGCCAGATGACCGCTGGCTCGTGGATCTACATCGGCACCCAGGGGATCCTCCAGGGCACCTACGAGACGTTCGCGGCGGTGGCCGACAAGCGGTTCGGCGGCACGCTGGCCGGCACGATCACCGTCACCGCCGGCCTGGGCGGGATGGGTGGCGCGCAGCCGCTGGCGGTGACGATGAACGACGGCGTCGCGATCTGCATCGAGTGCGACGACGCCCGCATCCAGCGCCGCATCGACCACCGCTACCTCGACGTCCGTGCCGCCTCGCTGGAGGAGGCGGTGGGACTGGCGACGCAGGCGCGCGACGAGCGGCGGCCGCTCTCGATCGGCGTGCTCGGCAACGCCGCCGAGATGCTGCCGCGGCTGCTGGAGATGGACGCCCCCGTCGACATCGTCACCGACCAGACCTCCGCCCACGACCCCCTGGCCTACCTGCCGGTCGGAGTGCCGTTCGAGGAGTGGGAGGGGCGTCGGACGGCCGACCCGGCGGCGTTCACGAAGGAGGCGCAGGCCTCGATGGCGGCACACGTCCGGGCGATGGTGGAGCTCCAGGACAAGGGCGCCGAGGTCTTCGACTACGGCAACTCGATCCGCGACGAGGCCCGCAAGGGCGGCTACGACCGGGCCTTCGAGTTCCCGGGCTTCGTGCCGGCCTACATCCGCCCGCAGTTCTGCGAGGGCCGCGGCCCCTTCCGGTGGGCGGCGCTGTCGGGCGACCCCGCCGACATCGCGGCCACCGACCGCGCGATCCTCGAGCTCTTCCCCGAGGACGAGAAGCTGCGCCGCTGGGTCACGATGGCCGGCGAGCGCGTGCACTACCAGGGCCTGCCGGCCCGGATCTGCTGGCTCGGGTACGGCGAGCGGGCGCGGGCGGGTGCCCGCTTCAACGAGATGGTCGCCTCGGGCGAGCTGTCAGCGCCGGTCGTGATCGGGCGCGACCACCTCGACTGCGGCTCGGTCGCCTCGCCCTACCGGGAGACCGAGTCGATGCTCGACGGGTCCGACGCGATCGCCGACTGGGCGCTGCTCAACGCGCTGGTCAACACCGCCTCGGGCGCCACGTGGGTCTCCATCCACCACGGCGGCGGCGTCGGCATCGGACGGTCCATCCACGCCGGGCAGGTCGTCGTCGCCGACGGCACCGAGCTGGCCGCGCAGAAGATCGAGCGGGTGCTGACCAACGACCCCGGCATGGGGGTCGTGCGGCACGTCGACGCCGGCTACGACCGGGCCGACGAGGTCGCCCGCGAGCGCGGGGTGCGGGTGCCCATGGACTTCTCGTCGCGGGAGTCGTAAGAACTTCGTCACCGTGGCCGGCGCCTGCACCCGGCACCATGGGGACATGCGCCGACTCCTCGTCCCCTCGCTGCTCCTGGCCCTGCCGCTCACCGCCTGCGCGACCGACCCGGTCGCCGAGGACGCCCCGGCACCCGCCGCCGGGTCCTCCTCGGCCCCGGCCCCCTCAGCGTCGCAGTCGGTCGAGGCGGGCGCCGAGGTCGAGGAGTCGCCCGAGCCCGACGGCCGCCTGGTGTCGTACGCCGAGTGGGAGGCCGACCCGGCGGCGTACGCCGACTCCGACGTGGTCCTCTACTTCGCCGCCAGCTGGTGCCACAACTGCCAGGACACCGACGCCTCGCTCGACGCCGACGGGGTGCCGGCGGGGCTGACGCTGGTGAAGATCGACTACGACGAGCGGACCGACCTGCGCCAGGAGTACGGCGTCACCGTGCAGCACACCTTCGTGAAGGTCGACGAGTCCGGGGCGCGGCAGGACATCTGGACCGGCACCACCACCGGCGCCGAGATCGCCTCGCGCGCGGCCTGAGGCCGCTGGGTCGCTGAGTCGTTGAGTCGCTGAGTCGCTGATGGTCGAGATCCTGGGGGCCCTCCTGGCGGGGGTCCTCACCACGCTGGCACCCTGCGTGCTGCCCCTGCTGCCGGTCGTCGTCGGCGGCTCCGTCGTCGGCGTGCCCGGCGCCACCGGCCCCTCGCGCGACGTGCGGCGGGCGCTGGTGATCACTGCCGGGCTGGTCGGCTCAGTGCTGGCCTTCACCCTGCTGCTGCGCGCCTCGACGGTGCTGCTCGGGGTCGACCCGGCCGTGTGGCGCTGGGTCTCCGGCGGCCTGCTGGTCGTGCTCGGCCTGGTGATGGCGCTGCCGAGCGTGTGGGACCGCGTGACCGTGCGCCTGGGCCTCCAGGCACGCGCCCAGCAGCGGCTCGCGTCGGCCTCCTCGGTCGGCGGCGACACCGGGGCGCTGCTCACCGGCGCCGCGCTGGGGCCGGTCTTCCTGTCCTGCAGCCCGCTCTACGCCTACGTCGTGGTGACGGTCGTGCCGGCACGTCCGGCGTGGGGCACCCTGCTGCTGGCCACGTACGCCGTCGGGCTGGGCGGCACGCTGCTGCTGGTCTCCCTCGCGGGGCAGCGACTCGTGCGGCGGCTGGGCTGGCTCGCCGACCCCGACGGCTGGGTGCGGCGCGGGCTGGGGCTGGTGTTCGTCGCGGTCGGCGTGATGGTGCTGACCGGGTTCGACCGTGACCTGCAGGCGTGGATCCTCGAGCACTCACCGGTGGCGCCGTGGGAGCTGGACTCGGGGTTCATCCCCGAGTGAGCTGCGCCTCGGGGGCGGCCGGCCGCGTCAGCGGGGGCTGTCGAGGACCATGGTGATCGGCCCGTCGTTGACCGACGCGACCTGCATGTCGGCTCCGAAGACACCGCGCTGCACCGGAGCGCCGAGGCGCTCCAGCTCGGTGCACACGGCGTCGTACAACGGCTCGGAGACGGGGCCGGGCGCGGCGGCGGCCCACGTGGGGCGGCGGCCCTTGCGGGCGTCGCCGTAGAGCGTGAACTGGCTGACCACCAGCACGGGTGCGCCCGCGTCGGAGGCGGAGCGCTCCTCGCGCAGCAGCCGCAGCTCCCAGATCTTGCGGGCGGTCCACGTGACGTCGGCGGGGCCGTCGTCGTGGGTGACCCCGAGGTAGACGAGCAGCCCGGGCTCGGTGGTCGCGCCGACCACCTCGCCGTCGACGGTCACGCTGGCCGACAGGGTGCGCTGCACGACTGCTCGCATGGGCCCATCCTCCCCGGCGCCCGACCCCATCCGGGCGCCGGGGGAGGGACTACCAGACCCGACGGGTGTTGCCGCCCATCGGAACGAGGTTGAGCACCAGACCGACGACCAGCAGGATCGCGCCGATCGTGGTGAGGATGGAGATCTTCGCGATGAGCCCGATGATGAGCAGGATCAGTCCGAGGACGACCATGGGGAACCTCCTGTAGCGGGCCCGCCCTCGGTGGGCGGGCGTTGCTCCTACCGTTGCCCGCTCTTGCCGGGGCTCACTCCGCCCGGTTGGGTGAGGGGATGGCGCACCCGCAGATGTTCGACGACGACGACCCGGTGCTCGCGCGGCTGCGCTCGGTGGCCCTCGACCTGCCGGGCGCGGACATGAAGGTGTCGCACGGTCGGCCGGCGTTCTTCACGCAGAAGGTGTTCGCCTACTACGGCGGCTCGCAGAAGGTCGACGGGTCGTGGGTGGCCCATGACTGCTCGGTCATGGTGCAGCCCGACCCCGGTGACCGCCCGGCGCTCCTGGAGGACCCACGGGTGTGGATCCCGGCCTACCTCGGCGGGGCCGGGTGGCTCGGCATCGACCTCGACCCCGACCCGGTCGCGGTGGACTGGGTCGAGGTCGGCGAGCTGCTCGATGCGTCGTACCGGCTGACCGCGCCGGCGCGGTTGGTGCGGGAGCTGGAGGGGCGCGCGGCGGGGTAGTCCGCACGCATTCTCACCCTCAGCTCGCTTGAGGTCAACCGGTCTAAGCAACTGGGTGGGGTCAGGCGGCCTCGGTGAGGAGC
>Ga0208056_100280_pt1 | contig 10512 bp, 8 predicted proteins | sample DeeseametaMP2052_FD_184178 | JGI IMG/M metagenome (GOLD analysis project Ga0208056, IMG submission 184178) | Marine microbial communities from the Deep Pacific Ocean - MP2052 (SPAdes) | ecosystem: Environmental > Aquatic > Marine > Oceanic | place: West of Cabo San Lucas, Mexico, North Pacific...
TGAATTTAGGGGATGTTGCTGTAAAAAAATTTGGTAAGGAAAATGATTATTTAGTAAAAATTGAAATAACAAAATCTAATGATGAAAACTTTATCAAATCAATCAATGATAAATTGTCTGCAGATTTAGGTTCTGCCGTTGATTTTAGGCGAGTGGAGAATGTTGGTCCAAAAGTTAGCAAAGAATTGCTGAGAGCGGGTTTATTAGCCATTAGTTTATCTTTGGCTGCAATGTTGTTTTATATTTGGATAAGGTTTGAATGGCAATTTAGCTTGGGAGCTGTTATTGCATTAATTCATGATGTTATTATTACTGTGGGAATTTTTTCTTTTTTAGCTTATGAAGTTAATTTATCAATTGTAGCTGCGGTTTTAACTATAGTTGGCTATTCGATGAATGATACGGTTGTAATATTTGACCGTATCAGAGAAAATTTGAAAAAGTATTCAAAGATGTCAATCACTGAAATTTCTGATCTTTCAACCAATCAAACTTTATCGAGAACTTTAATTACTTCAGTCACAACATTACTAGCATTGTTCTCTATATACATTTTTGGTGGTGCAATATTAAAGGGTTTTTCTTTTGCTATGATTCTCGGTGTTATTATTGGAACGTATTCATCTATTTTTATAGCAACACCAGTTCTAAATTATACAAAGGTTAATCAAAAAACTATTTTAAAAGAGAATACGGAAAATAATTAGTATAAGTTTTGAGCCATTACCATTGATAGTAGCATTGGTAATGATAACAAAGTGTTAGTTCTTGAAAACAACATCGCTGTTCTAGCAGATTTCGCTTTTTCTTCCGGTGCACATTCAACCAGTCCCAAAACTCTTTTTTGATTTGGCCAAATAATAAACCAAACATTGTAAGCCATGATTAAACCTAACCACATTCCAATACCGATAGCCGTGCTTTTTCCGCCTCCGCTACCAATACCAAGAACCAATGCTTCGTGTATATAACCATTTAAATAAGCAACTATAAGTCCAGTTATTATTGTAGATAAAGCAGCCCATCGGAACCAAAAAAGAACCGCTGGTGCTATGACTTTTCCTATCGCTGGTTTTTGTTCATCTGGGATTTTTGGCATGCTTGGTATTTGAATAAAATTTAAATACCATAATAAACCAATCCACATAACTCCAGAAAGAACGTGAAAATACCTAAATAACCAACTCCAAAATAATTGATCAAAAGCCCAGCCACCTTCTGCATAAAATAAATAAATGAACAATAAAACAGCAAGAACTATTGATAAATGAATAGTTTTTGCTAGCGATTGCAATATAGATCCCATGGGTAATTTATATCATTTTTAAGATTAAATGCTAAGCTGTTTTTTTTAGCTTCGTACTAATAACGTTTTTTAAATAATTTCCCGTATAACTACTAGATACTTCACAAATTTGTTCAGGATTCCCTTCTGCAATAATTTGGCCACCTTTATCACCACCCTCAGGACCCATATCAATTATCCAATCTGCAGTTTTAATTACATCCAAATTATGTTCTATGACAATTACTGTATTTCCTTGATTAACAAATGCTTGAAGAATTTCTAGCAACTTTTTTATATCATGTGCGTGTAAGCCGGTTGTTGGTTCGTCCAAAATATACATGGTTCTTCCAGTTGATCTTTTTGACAACTCTTTAGCTAGTTTTATTCTTTGAGCTTCACCTCCTGATAAAGTTGTAGCTTGTTGTCCTATTTTTATATATCCAAGACCGACTTTTTTTAAAGTTAACAATTTAGTTTTTATTGTAGGTATATTTTCAAAAAAATTACAACCTTCGTCAACGGTCATATTTAATACATCAGCAATATTTTTATTTTTATATTTGATCTCCAATGTTTCGCGATTATATCTAAGACCTTTACAAACATCACAAGCTATATAAACATCAGGCAAAAAATGCATTTCATAAGTTATTACTCCATCACCTTCGCATGTTTCACATCTTCCGCCTTTTACATTAAATGAAAATCTTCCAACTTTATAACCTCTTGCTTTTGACTCAGGTAAACTTGCAAACCAATCTCTTATTGGTCCGAAAGCTCCAGTATAGGTAGCGGGATTTGATCTGGGTGTTCTTCCTATAGGCGATTGATCTATATTGATAATTTTATCTATTCTTTCTACACCCCTATAACTTTTAAATGCTTTTGGTATCTTTCGTGATTTATTATTATTTAACATTAAATTTAAAGCATTATACAAAGTATGAATTATTAACGTAGATTTACCACTACCTGATACTCCGGTAACACAAGTGAAGGTTCCTAATGGTATTTTAAGATTTATGTTTTTTAAATTATAACCAGTGGCACCCAAAATTTCTAAATATCTTCCGTTCCTTGCTAATTTTCTTGTTCTTGGAACATGAATATTCATTTTTTTTGATAAATATTTTCCAGTAATGCTATTTTCACTATCCATTATTGCTTTTAATTTTCCTTGAGCAACTATATGACCTCCATCATTACCGGCTTTAGGGCCAAGGTCTATTATATGATCAGCACTTTCCATTGTTTCTGTGTCGTGTTCGACAACTATAACTGTGTTACCTAAATCTCTAAGTCGTTTTAAAGCATTAATTAATTTAATATTATCTTTTTGATGTAAACCAATTGATGGTTCATCCAGAACATATATTACTCCAGTTAAACCTGAACCAATTTGAGAAGCTAACCTTATTCTTTGAGACTCACCTCCAGATAAGGTTCCGGATTCTCTTGATAAGGTTAGATAGTCCAGACCTACATTAAGCAAAAAATCTAATCTTTCATTAATTTCTTTTAAAATATGTTGAGCAATTTTTTTTTCTCTATCTTTCAATGTATCGTTTAAACTTTTGAACCATTTTTTTGCTTCAGATATAGGTTTTCTTGTAACTTCACTGATATTTAAATTATCTATTTTTACACATAAAGCCTCATCTTTAAGCCTCATTCCCTTGCATTTTTCACAATCAGATTCACTCTGATATTGGGCAATTTCTTCTCTTTTCCATTCACTTTCTGTTTCCAAGTATCTTCTCTCTAAATTATTAATTACTCCTTCGAATGATTTTTTAGTTGAATATTTTTCATATCCATCATCGTAATTAAATTTAATTTCGTCATCATGAGAGCCGTAAAGTAATATATCTTTTATTTTTTCTGGTAACTTCTTCCACGGCTCATCTAATGAAAATTTATAGTGTTTGGCCAACGAACCTAGCGTTTGAGCGTAGTATAATGATGTTGATTTAGCCCACGGTTCTATAGCTCCTTCAGCCAAACTTTTTTTAGCATTTGGAACAACTAAATTTGGATTAACATTTAAATTAGCTCCAATACCCTCACATTCTTCACAGGCTCCATATGGGCTATTAAATGAAAATAGTCTTGGTTCTATTTCCTCAATTGTAAAACCACTTTCAGGACAAGCAAATTTTGATGAAAATATAACTTTTTCTATTTTTCTAAATTTTTTTGGAAGAGTTTCATTTTCATATTCGACAAATAATAGCCCATCAGACAAATTAAGTGCTGTTTCGACGCTTTCTGCTAATCTATTTCCTAATTCATTATTTATAATAATTCTGTCAACTATAACCGAAATGTCGTGCTTAATTTTTTTGTTCAACTCTGGCACTTCATCAATATTATGATAAGTTCCATCAACTTTTATTCTTTGAAAACCCCTTCTTTTGAAATCCGCTATCTCTTTTTTATATTCTCCTTTTCTACCTCTAACGACAGGAGCTAATAAATAAATAGTATTTTTTTTCGGAAGATTCTTTATTCTATCGACAATTTCAGCAACACTTTGTGATTTAATAGGCTTTCCAGTGAAGGGTGAATAAGGTGTTCCTGCTCGTGCATATAATACCCTCATATAATCATAAATTTCAGTAACGGTAGCAACAGTTGATCTTGGATTTTTTGGAGTATTTTTTTGTTCTATAGAAATAGCAGGACTTAGTCCCTCAATTAAGTCTACTTTGGGTTTTTTCATTTTGTCTAAAAACTGTCTAGCGTAAGCGGAAAGACTTTCCACATACCTTCTCTGACCCTCAGCATAGATTGTATCAAACGCTAATGATGATTTTCCTGATCCGGAGAGACCTGTTATTACAATAAAATTATCTTTTGGAATTTCAACCGATATATTTTTTAAGTTGTGTTCTTTAGCGCCTTTTATAACGATTTTTTTACCCATATATTTTGACAACTATATCTAACCTATTAATAAAAAGATGGAAATATGTTATATTAATAGATATTAACAATTATTCTTTTAACGAATCTATAAATAATATGGCAGGAAGTTTAAATAAAGTACTTTTAATAGGAAGATTAGGGGCCGACCCTGAAATTAAGCAAATGGTGAATGGTAAAAGTATCGCAAGATTTAGTTTAGCGACTAGCAATACGTGGAAAGACAAGAATACAGGTGAAAGAAAAGAAAAAACAGAGTGGCATAGGGTCGTTATTTTCAACGAAGGCTTAGTTAACGTAGTGCAACAGTATGTAAAAAAAGGTGCACAAGTTTATATTGAAGGACAACTTTCAACCAGAAAGTGGACTGATGAAAAGTCTGGCCAAGATAAATATTCTACAGAAATAGTTCTACAAGGATTTAATTCAACATTTACCATATTAAGTGGAAAAAATAGTCAAAGTACATCCATACAAGATAACACTGAAACTAAAAGTTCTCTGCCAAATGAGAAAAGTTCTTCATCAAATGATCTTGATGATGAGATTCCTTTTTAGCTTAAATGGAAAATATAGCATCTGATTTAGGTAAAAATAATCATAAACCGATTTTTGTTTATGATGAAATGAGCTCGTCTTATTTATCATATGCAATGAGCGTGATAATAAGTAGAGCGCTACCTGATGTAAGAGACGGGTTAAAACCAGTTCATAGAAGAATAATTTACGCCATGTATAAAGGTGGTTTTGATTGGTCTAAGCAATTTAGAAAATCAGCAAGAATAGTAGGAGATGTTATTGGTAAATATCATCCACACGGAGACCAAGCTGTATATGATGCTTTAGTAAGACTTGTTCAGGATTTTTCAATGAGTCTACCGTTAATTGATGGTCAAGGTAATTTCGGTTCTATTGATGGAGATCCACCTGCCGCAATGAGATACACTGAAACAAAGTTAGCCAAGATTTCGCAATTTTTAATTGATGATATAGAAAAAAATACAGTTGAGTTTCGAAGTAATTACGATGAAACAGAGAAAGAGCCTTCAGTTTTACCTGCTCAATTCCCAAACTTATTGGTTAATGGGGCAGGTGGTATTGCGGTTGGAATGGCAACAAGCATCCCTCCGCATAATTTAGGTGAAATTATTGATGCCACAGTAGCTTTTATAAATAATAGAAATATTACTATTTCACAATTAATGAAAAAAGTTCCAGGACCTGATTTTCCAACTGGGGGAATAATTGTAGGCATGGATAATTTAAAACAAGGATATAATAAAGGAAGAGGCTCAATCAAAATAAGAGGCGAAATAGAGGAGGAAAGTTTAAAAAATGGTAAAGAGCGTTTAGTCTTAAAATCTATACCTTACCAAGTCAATAAATCAGTTTTAAATGAGAGAATAGCTGAACTAGCTAGGGATAAAAAAATAGAAGGCATAAGCGATATTAGAGACGAGTCTAATCGCGAAGGAGTTAGAGTTGTATTAGATTTAAGAAGAAACGTTGAACCAGAAACGGTAAAAAGACAATTATATAAATTAACATCTATAGAGACTTCTTTTGGTTTTAATACATTAGCTATTGTTAATGGAAAACCAAAAATACTAAATTTAAAGGAATTTATATCTGAATTTGTAAGTTTTAGAGAAAAAACTTTAACTAAAAAAATAAAATTTGATTTAAATAAGGCACAAGAAAGAGCGCATGTTTTGTTAGGTATTTCAATAGCTGTTGAAAACATAGATGCAGTAATAAAAATTATAAAAAATTCTGCTACCACAGAATTAGCAGAAAAATCGCTTTTAAATAAAAAATGGAAAATTACTAAGACTAGTCGATTGTTAAAGCTTATCAATTCTGAAAAATCAAGAGCAAGCTATTCATTATCTGAAACTCAGGTATTAGCAATCCTTGAATTGAAATTACAAAAATTAACAGCTTTTGGAATAAATGAAATAGAGACGGAAATAAAAAAACTTGCTGAGTTAATTAAAAAATATGAAAAACTTTTGAAATCAAAAAAAGAACTTTTTAATGTAATTATTGATGAATTAAATATAATAAAAGAAAAATTTTCAGTTAAGAGAAGAACTAAAATTTTAGATTTAGCTTTAAACTATAATATTGAAGAAACGATACAAAAAGAGGCGATTGTAGTAACGATTACCCATAAAGGCTATATTAAACGAGGCTCACTTTCCTCTGTGAAAATTCAAAAAAGAGGAGGTAAAGGAAAAACTGGTATTATAACGAGAGATGAGGATTATGTTATAAAAATTTTTACTGCAAATTCGCATACTCCTATTTTATTTTTTTCAACTCAAGGACTTGTTTATAAGTTAAAAGCTTGGAAAATACCTCAGGGAACAGCTAATTCAAAAGGTAAAACTTTATTTAACCTTCTACCATTAAAAAGTCATCATTCCATAAGTTCAATTATGCCCTTACCAGAAAATGAAAATGAGTGGAAAAAACTTTATGTAGTTTTTGCCACTTCAAAAGGTAAGGTCAGAAAAAATAGTTTAGAAGATTTTATTAGTATTCAGTCTACGGGTAAAATTGCAATGAAACTTGATGGGGATGATAAAATAATTGGAGTAACAATTTGTCGAAATGATCAAGACGTTATTTTAAGCACTCAGCTAGGTAAATGTATAAGGTTTATGTCTAAAAAGTTAAGAATTTTTAAAGGCAGATCATCAAAGGGAATTAAAGGTATGGAATTGGGATCAGGGGACAAGGTAATATCATTGTCAGTTGTTGATAATGTTAATATTAACCCGAAAACGGCAAAAAATTTACTTAAAAACGGCTCTGCTGATAAAGTTAAAGCATCTGAAGTAATAGCAAAGCAAAAATATATATTATCTATTACGGAAAATGGTTTTGGCAAGAGAACTTCTTTTTATGAATACCGAGTTACTAATAGAGGAGGTAAAGGGATTATTGGTATAATTAACTCTTCAAGGAACGGAAATGTGGCGGTATCTCTTCCTGTAAACGAAGGTGATGAAATTATTTTATCTACAGACAAAGGTAGAGTTATAAGATGTGCTGTTAAAGAAATAAGAAGTGCTGGAAGAAATACTCAAGGCGTTAGAATATTTAAACTTTCTGGGGAAGAAAAAGTAGTTTCAGCGATTAAAGTAGAAGATGAGTAAGATTGGTATATATCCAGGCACTTTTGATCCAATTACATATGGACACATCGATGTTATCAAAAGTGCTTTAAAAATTGTAAACAAATTAATTGTTGCTGTATCGAATGATTATTCAAAAGAGTATTTATTTTCTGCTGATGAAAGAGTTTCATTAATAGAAGATTCACTTTTCAAAGATTTAAAATTTAATAAGCAAAGTATAAAAGTTCTATCTTTTAATAATTTAACTACATCTCTTTGTCGAAAATATAAGGCTACAATTATATTCCGAGGTTTAAGAGCTGTATCCGATTTTGAATACGAATTTCAATTAGCGGGAATGAATAAGAAACTTGATAAAACTATTGAAACGGTTTTTTTGATGTCTGATGTCGAGAGACAAGTTATTTCATCAAAATTTGTTAAAGAAATAGCAAAATTAAATGGAAAAATAGATAATTTTGTCACAAAAAGTACCATCCGAGCAATCAAAGATAAAATATGATTAAAAAAATAATTGTAATTTTTATTTTTATTATATTTGTTAAACCAACACTAGCAAAGGAAGATACAATGATTTTGAAGTTAAAAGATGGAAATGTTATAATTGAATTATTCAACGACTTGGCACCTAATCATGTAAAAAGATTTAAGCAGCTTTCCAAAGAAAAAAAATATGATGGAGTTGTTTTTCATAGAGTTATAGATGGCTTTATGGCGCAAACGGGAGATGTTGAGTATGGTAATTCAAATTTAGACACTTATGATATTCAACGAGCTGGCACAGGAGGATCTGAATATCCAGATTTAAAAGCTGAATTTAGTAATATTCCGCATGAACGAGGTACTCTATCGATGGCACGTTCTAGTGATCCAAATAGTGCGAATAGTCAATTCTTTATTTGTTTTAAAGCATCACCTTCTTTAGATCGACAATATACAGTTTTTGGAAAAGTAGTTCAGGGAATGGAGTTTGTTGATTTAATTAAAAGAGGAGAAGGTTCCAACGGAGAAGTATCAGATCCAGATAAAATTATAAGTTTATCAGCTAAATAAGACTCAAGCAACTTCATGTCTTCAGAAAATTTTTCTTTTAATCTTTTGAATGAAGATCATTTAGCTCGTCTTGGTAAAATTAATACCCACAGAGGGCCAATTGATACTCCTGCCTTTATGCCTGTTGGAACACAAGGTACCGTTAAATCAATTTTTATTGATGACTTAATTTCATCTGGTACTCAAATAATTTTATCCAATACATACCATTTGATGATCAGACCTGGAATCGAGAGGATTAAAAGAGTCGGAGGTCTTCATAAGTTCATGAATTGTAGACTTCCTATATTAACGGATTCTGGCGGCTTTCAAATTATGTCTCTATCAAATTTGGTAAAAATTGATGAGAAAAATGGTGCTATTTTTAACTCTCATATAGATGGTAAAAAATTTGTGTTAAGTCCCGAGAAAAGCATCAGAATTCAGAAGGATCTTAATTCAGATATAGTGATGGTTTTAGATGAATGCCCCAAATTAACTAGTGATAAGAATAAACTCAGTCAATCCATAAAACTTTCTATTAATTGGGCCGAAAGATCAAAAAAGGAATTTGGTAATAATTTCAAAAAGGGTTTATTTGGAATTATTCAAGGAGGTATTTATAAAGACTTAAGATTAGAAAGTTTAGAAAGTCTTGAAAAAATTGATTTTGATGGTTATGCGCTAGGCGGCTTAGCTGTAGGTGAAACTCAAGATCAAATGTTTAAAGTTCTTGATGAAGTTACACCTTCAATGCCAAAAAATAAGCCACGTTATTTAATGGGCGTAGGAACCCCTTCAGACATTTTAGGTGCAGTAAAACGTGGTATAGATATGTTTGATTGTGTAATGCCTACACGATCAGGAAGAACTGGATTGGCCTTTACATGGGAAGGAAGGCTTAATTTAAGAAACTCAAAATACCAGAAAGATGACTCTCCTATAAATGAAAGTATGAATATAAGGCATCTCAAATTATATTCTAAGAGTTACATTAATCATTTGATTAATTCTAATGAAATTTTAGCTTCCATGATTTTAACTATAAATAATATAAGCTTTTACCAACAATTAATGAACAAAATTAGAGAAGAAATAAAAAATAATACTTTTGATGATTTTTATACTAATTATATCAATGTAATTTAGATTTATTTGGACATATATGTATTTTACGATTGCAAAAAAATTAAAAAAATATAGTAATACTTTTTTTAGGGCCGTTAGCTCAGTTGGTAGAGCACTTCCCTTTTAAGGAAGGTGTCATCGGTTCGAATCCGATACGGCTCACCAAAAACTCTACCAACTAATAGAAATATCCTTGATACTGAATGAGAACTAGTTTTTGAGACTACTAGGATTTGCTCTTAAAGGCGCTCTAAAACTTGTATGAATGCTGTATGACGCAAATGTTCTTAGATTGTTTTGAGACTAGTTATTCTTGTTCGCTAGATTCCCAAAAAAACCAATCGTTTACAAAATATTTTGCCTCTGGTTTCGGAGGTGCTTGGTTAATGGCACCGGGCAACAGAACGCCCCCTTTAGATAGTGCGACAAAAAGTTTTCTCTTTCAGATTTGTTAAACACATTTTAAACAAAATTAGATTTTATGTAACGTGGCATGAATACATATAACACTTTCTTTGGATTTCACGCGTTAAGCAATACTCCTATGCGGTTAGATTCTGAAGAAAATAACCGAATAAACAAAGATGAACACATAATGATTTTTCAGAGCGATCGCCGGTACCAATTTGATTTTTTCTATCTCTTAGTCTTTCTTTTATTAACGGTAGCTGCAATTTTATCATAAGGTCTGGGGCACCTGGCAACAGAACAATCCTTCCGAAATACTATGATAATTGATTATGTTTTAAAATATATTGGTTACTTCGCTGCATTCTGTACAACAATAGCTTTTTTTCCTCAAGCAATAAAGGCATGGAAAACTAAAAGTACAAAAGATATTTCGTTATACATGTTTCTTTTACTTGTCGTAGGAATTTTGGCATGGTTAGTTTACGGAATACTAATTTCAAGTTTGCCACTTGTAATTGCTAATCTTGCAGTTTTGTTTTTAGCAATATCTATATTAATAGCTAAATTAAAATTTAAGTAGAA
>Ga0208056_100288_pt1 | contig 10241 bp, 10 predicted proteins | sample DeeseametaMP2052_FD_184178 | JGI IMG/M metagenome (GOLD analysis project Ga0208056, IMG submission 184178) | Marine microbial communities from the Deep Pacific Ocean - MP2052 (SPAdes) | ecosystem: Environmental > Aquatic > Marine > Oceanic | place: West of Cabo San Lucas, Mexico, North Pacific...
CGCCTAACTGAAACGAACATACGGAGAGCGCCCGGTCTCGGACCGGCACTGGATGACCAGGCTACAGCCACCCAGCCGGGCGACCTCTCCCAAAATTTTTGAAGACGAAACAACCTCATACACTTTAGGGTTTACAAGACCATAAACCCGAGGGCCCGGCCACCAAACCCCTCCCCCAACTCATCGTGCCGGGCTCTTTTCTTTTGTGCAAGTGCGAGTGGACGAATCGGCTCAGTAGCGTCGTTGGTCAGCTGGCAACCGAGTCCTTAGTTACCTGACGTACCTTCTGGTAAGAGATCATGGAGCTGAGGGTAATTTTGATGGCTTCTCGCTGCTTAGGACTGAGCAAAGATATTTGGGCAAATAAGGCTGCCATGTCGGGGTCTTCTTGTGCCATCTGAGCGACAGGATTCTCTTTTTCAAAGATGGGGTTATTTTCCAGGTCCTCAACGCTGACCCCGAGAGCCTCGGCGAATGTTTCAAGAGTAGAGGTCCGAGGGCGCGATTTACCCTTCTCGATCCTTGAGACTTGATTCTGGGTGACTCCCGCCTTGTCAGCCAGTTCTCTTTGCGTCCAGTTTCTCTCTCGCCTTAGCTGGGCTATTTTCTCGCCGATAGACAAAATCGTCATCTCCAAATCTCTCATTATTTTAGAAATCTCCAGAGAGACTAGCAACACAATGATATCATCCCGAATGAGTTTTGATATAATTGACACTTGATTTTATATCAAAAAAAGACTATAAAAATTTCTAGGGTTGTTATCTCTGTATATTCTCGAAAGGCTTTTGTGTTAATGTCTCCTCTTCAGTCCTGGAAGCTCCTCGCCAACACTTTCCACGCTATCGATCTCCTCATCCGCTACGGCAAGCTTCCGGCCGAGTACAAACCCGAGGACGCCATCCACCTCTATAAAGAAGTCCCGCTGAGCACTCACGAGCGGAACATTCTCGGCTTTCTGCTCCACGTCTGGAACAAGTACAATTTCCCGTTCGAGCTGTCGGAGGTCGAAGGCTGGGACCCTCGGCACCAGCAAGCCTTTATAGGATGGGTCACCGGTAAGACTCTCGGCCGACCGATGAGGTATTTCTAGATGTCGTCCTGCGGCCAACAAGTTGACCCTCTTTTGGAACTCTTTCGTTCCCGAGGCCACGACCTTAAGAGAGAGGGGAGCTGCTACAAGACCCGATGCCCTTTCCATCAAGACGATACCCCCAGTTTGTCCGTGGAGCCGGCCAAGGGTCTTTGGCACTGCTTCGGATGCGGAATCGGCGGTGACGGTATCACCTTTCTCGAGAAAACGCTCGGTCTCAATTTCGGCCAGGCCGCGGACCTTTGGCGCGAGCTCTCCGGCGAAGAGCCCAAATATCGTTCCGCCTCAGATCGATCCCCATCCCCCTATCTATATAAGGACCACCTAACCATGAACCGCTTCGCTGATGCCCAGCCATCCAACGGAACCCACCCTGCTCCACCTCACTCGACCCCCGCAGGACTCACTTCTGAAGACCTGGCTCTGTTTCGTCGTCTCCAAGACATCTACGCCAAGGATCTGGCCACAAGCGAGAAAGGCCGCGCCTATCTCAAAGAGCGAGGCATCACAGACCCCGAGACCATCCGCGCCTTCGGCCTCGGCTACGTCTCGGGCAGCAGCCTCCCGCAAATGAGCAAGGCCCAAACTCGCCGTCTGCAAGACCTGGGCATCCTTAATAGTAAGGGGAACGAAGCATTCTACGACTGCATCGTCTGCCCGCTCCACGACGTGGAAGGCAACATCATCACCTTCTGGGCCAGGTGCTGCGCACGGCAAGTTGAGAAAGGCTCTCGGCATCGGTGTCTTCCTACTCAGGAGAATGCGCCTTTCGCGGCCATCAATTGGCAAGCGGCCCGGGGCTCTCGCCGGGTGGTCCTGGTCGAAGGCTTCCTCGACGCCCTGGCCTGCTACCAAGCCGGACTCCGCAACGTCATCCCCCTGGGTGCTGCGCACGGCAAGATGGGGTTTGCTCAATTTCTTCACCGGGAGGGGGTTGAAGAGGTTTTGCTCGCGATGGATCCAGACGAAGCTGGAGACGAGGGCGCCCAAGCCCTGGCCGAAGAACTTGAGCAGCGAGGCATCGGCTCCGTCCGAATCCGTCTGGACGTGGACCCCGCCGACTTCTTCCTCCAGGGCGGAACCGCCACGGCGTTCCAGGCCACGCCCACCGAGATCCTGGGCCAACGCTCCGACGACTCCGAATTCATCCTCGACTCCCACAACCTGATCTACCGTGTCCGGGTCCTTGCGGGACGGCAAGCTGAAGGCAAGCTCAAGGTCCAGGTTTTGGTTACGGATGGGGACCGGACTCATAGAGACACGCTCAACCTTTACACGCACAAATCCCTCAAGACGTTCGCCAACGCCTGCGCCTCCAAGTTCACTCTCGATTCCGACGACGTGGAGAAAGATCTCGAAGCCATCATTCACGGCCTCGAAGAGCGGGAGCGCCAGAAAGAGGAGGCCACCGACGAGAACGAGCCCGTCATCCTCAGCCCCGCGGAACAAGCTGAAGCCGAGACCTACTTAAAAGAGCCCGGCCTGGTCCGCCGCCTGCAAGACGACATGGAAGCGCTCGGCTACGTGGGCGAGGAAGAAGCCAAGCTCCTGGTCTACCTCATCGCCACCAGCCGCCTGCTCCCGCGGCCCCTCTCCGGAATCATCGGCTCCGGCTCCGGCGCGGGAAAGTCATTCCTGGCCGAACTCGCCGAACAGCTCACCCCGCCCGAGGACGTGATCCTGTTTTCCAAGTTGAGCCCCCAGGCGCTCTACTATCTCCCGGAGGACTTCCTTTCCGGCAAGCTCCTGATCCTGGAAGAACGCGCAGGCGGTGAAGGCGCCGACTACGCCATCCGCACCCTGCAAAGCAAAGATTGTCTCACTCAAATCGTGACTCTCAAAGATATGGAGACAGGACAAATGGCCGCCAAACGCTTCACCGTCCGGGGTCCCATCGCGTACCTCGAAACAACCACCCAAAGCTACCTCAACCAGGAGAACACCAGCCGCTGCTTCGAGATCCCTCTCGATGAATCGGCCGACCAAACCCTCCGCATCCACCAGCACCAGCGCCGGGCCCGCAGCCTATGGGGCCTCAAGCGCAACATCTCCAAAGACGTCATCCGCCGACGACATCACAACCTCCAAAGGGTTCTCCAACCTGTCCGAGTCGTGATCCCTTACGCCGAATACCTCACCTTCCCGGCGGCATCAGTCCGCACCCGACGTGACCACGAGCGCTTCCTCAGTCTCATCGAAGCCGTCGCCTTCTTGCACCAGTTTCAGAGAGTAACGCGCACGGCCAGCCATAAGGGCAAGGAAGTGAAGTACATCGAGGCCAGCGTCGAGGACTATGCGATTGCCTACCAGCTCGCGCTTCGAGTTCTCTGGGTTTCCCTCGACGAACTCTCCCGCTGGGCCCGTGAACTCGTCGAGTCTTGCAGACGGCAGGTCGAAGAAGGGCGCGTTCATCATCCGGAGCTCACGGCGGACGACTTCCACTGGACCCGCCGACAATTACGAGAGCGCCTCGGCTGGCCCGACAAACGCCTCCGCGCCTGCCTCGATGAACTCGTCAGCCTCGAATATATGCAAGTCCTCGACGGCAGCAAGGGCAAAACGTTCGTCTACCGCCTCAACCCGAACTTCTCTCACAGCCCCAAAGCCATCGGTCTGCTCACCCCCGACGAACTCGAAGCCAAACTGTCCTGCGGACGGCAAGATAACCCAAGTCCGACTGCACTTTGCCCAACCTCGCCAACCCCGGGGCAAGGTCCTTCAGCCCCATAACCATGCCGTCTGCAAGACACCTTGCCACCTTGCCCACAAACCCCGAACCCCTAGTGTGTACAACCAGCTAGAGACCAGCTCTCAAACAAAGTTTCAGCAAATCTCCCCCAGCAAGCGCGCGACTACCATTTCGCCGTCTGCAAGACCCGGCTAGGGGGAGGGGTTAACCAAAAGCCCCGGCCGGAAGCAACAGCAAAACATGAAAACAAGCCCCGACATAACGGCAACTCGCCGTCTGCAAGACCCTAAGATCTCTCTTCTTATAAGAGTATGCTCTTGGGTTAGGGGTGCATGCGTAATTTTCGAGGCTGAGCCGTGAGTGACGAGAAGAGCTTGGCGGACCATCTAAGGAGACACCTCGGCGCCTGCCTGGATTGGCTCCACGTCAAGGACTACAGTTCGCGCACCATCGACACTTACCGCCTGGCATTAGAAGCTTTCATCAACTGGGTCGAGAGCGAGAAGCGGCTCAAAGAACTCTCCGATCTCACAGGACAAGCTCTGCAAGACTATATGGTCTTCCTCTCGCTACGTGCTTCCAAGAACACCCGGCGAGGGAGAAAGAAAAAGCTTCTCACCGGCTCCACCAAACAGGTCCACATCGCCGCTCTTCACCAGCTTTTTGGCTATCTCGCTCAAAACGGCTACCTTCTCACGAATCCCGCTCACGATCTCGAACGGCCCAAGAGCCGCCGCAAACTCCCTCGCACCATTCTCACCATAGCGGAGATGATGAAGCTCCTGGCTCACTTCCAGGGCGAAGACCCGGTGATGCTGAGAGACCGCGCGATCCTCGAACTTCTGTACTCCACGGGAATTCGGAGGAACGAACTTGAGCGTCTCACACTTCACTCCCTGATCTTGGAGGAGCGACTACTTCGAGTCCATGGAAAGGGAGACAGAGAGCGATTCGTTCCCATAGGGGAGGAGGCGGCCCGGGCGCTAACGGCCTATCTCCAACGAGGCCGTCCCAATCTTTGCGCCGCCGGCTCTTCTGCTCTCTTTCTCTCCAGACTCAAAGGCCGGCTCCGGGCTGCGGCCTTCCTGAGAACCCTCAAAATCGTAGCCAAGAGGGTCGGAATCAAAAAGCACGTCGACATCCACAGTATTCGCCACACCTGCGCCACCCACATGCTCCAGAACGGAGCCGACATCCGCTACATCAAGGAACTGCTGGGCCACACTCTTCTCAACACCACTCAGATCTACACCCGAGTCGAGTCCCCCGATCTCCGCAAGGTCCTCCTGGAGTGCCATCCCCGTGAAAAGTTTTGACGACCGATTCGACGAGTGGGAAGGCCACTTCGAACACTATCGAGCGGTCCTCAAGAAACGTCACAAAACCCTCAAGCCGCACAAGATCTACTCTCGCATCGAGAAGTTCTGGACCTGGCTCCAGGACAATCGGATCTTACCCAGCGATCTCAAGAAGACTCACTTCGCCCGTTACGCCAACGATCTTCGAAGTGGAACTCTCTGCGTCGAAACGGAGCGCTACTCCGACGCCTCCTTAATCATCTTTCTCAGTCACGCTCTGGCCTGGTGCCGCCACCTCTACCAGGCCGATATCTTTCTCCAGAATCCCTTTGAGGGTCTGGCCGCCGGCTGCCCCTTCGCGAAGGGCAACTACAAGACGTCGCTCACGGTGGAGGAGGTGCGGGAGATCCTCCAGGCCCCCGATCTCTCGGTCCCCTGGGGTCTCCGCAACCAGGCGATCCTGGAAGTCGTCTACGGCAGCGGCCTGCGTATCGGCGAAGCCATCTCTCTCACGCTTTCATCCGTTGACCTGGCTGACGGCTTCCTCAACCTTCGCGACACCAAGAACGGCTGGGACCGCTGCATCCCCATCACCCGCCCGGCGGCCGACGCTCTCCGCCGCTATATCGAATATGGTCGTCCCTACCTTCAAGGCCCCCGGACCGGAAACGCTCTCTGGCTCAGCTATCACCACGACATCCTCACCAAAGACACCCTCACCTCGATGGCCGCCCAATACAGCAAGCAAACCCGTATCAAGTTCACCATGCACGGCCTCCGCCACGCCTGTGCCACCCACCTACTCGAGGGCGGCGCCAGCCTCCGCCATATCGCCGAGCTGCTCGGTCACGAGAACATCGAAAGCACCAGCTACTACGCCCAGGCCAGAATTCGAGAACTCCAACGCATCCACCGCGCGACCCATCCGCGAGACGCACAGGACTTAAAATCCTGGGGTTGCGGGAGGGGGTAAAAACGGTCCAGAATTTGCAAAACATCGTTCCTGGGCCAACCGGGCGGCGTCTACCAGGCTCTGGTTCATTACAGGGGCATTAATAAAGGCTTGGAGGGGATGCGGTAGACCGCACCAGGTGAGGTTTGGCGGGGTGGCCTTTTCAGCCAGGGTAGGCAAGACCACCCTCGTAAAAGACTTATGGCGAAACAGAATCCTCGGGTTTCCGGGGCGCTAAGTGGTAGAGCTTAGCGACAACAAAAAAAGGAGGCAGTCCGAATGTTTCGCCAACGAGACTGCACTCCTGTCGGTGTAATTGTGGCCGTTGCTGCGGCCGCGATTGTCCTGGCTATTATTTTAGCTAGGACGTAGACAGGGGTCAACCCTGGGCGGCCAGCGTTCGCGCTGGTCGTCCCTCTCCATTTATGAAACTGCTATTAAAGGCGTAAGCCCCTAAAACGGGCGAAGCACTCCTTGAGTTCGCCACGCGTCTGTTTCCCGACGGCCACATGATGAACGGAGTGCCTGCCTTTTCCGATACAACCTAGCGTAAGCTAGGGGATTGTCCTTCACCTTGCGGGGGACTTTCTTGTATTAGTTCAACTGGCAACCAGTTGTCAGCCCAATATTCTGGGGTTGAAGCTGCGGAGTTTGACTTTTTTATCGGGGCGCAATCTCTGATATGTCGGCGTACCCGAGATTTACCAAGCGGTATTTCATAGCAGCGGGACTAACCTTGAACTTGTCTGCTAGAAATTTGATCATTTCATCATCATTCGCATTTTCGGGGACCTCTAGAATCCATTGCTCAATCAAATCAACCGGCATTAATAGCTGGGCAGCGAATTGGTTGGCCTCAATTTCATCAGTGTCAATGCCTTGGCTAGTAAGGTGGCTTCGAAATCGGACGTTATTGTCGGAGCCGAGGAATGGACTGACAGTTGTTGAGTTGTCATCGTGGAGAACAAAGTGCCCGAGTTCGTGAGCTATGGTAAATCGGCGTCTTGTTTCGGACTGGTCTTTGTTTAGAATGATTAGTGGCCCTGTGTCCCTGTGACGGTAGAGAAACCCTGAGATATCCTCGTCGAGGTCCTCGTCTACAAAAATTCGAATGCCTTCCTTTCTAGCGATTTCTTCGACACAAACTGGTGGACTGGTAACGGAGTGTTTCTGGAGTAGTTTATTGCAGGCTTTTTGAATGACTCGTCTGCGAGGGCGATGACTCATGATTGACCTCCTTGCGTAAACTTCGATACGATCTTGGTAAAGCGCTCGTTGTTTGAGGAAGTGCGTCGAGTTTTCCCGCTTACGTCAAGTACTTCAAAATCGTCGACTTGGGCCTGAAAACCTGCATTCATCAAACTGAACGGCTGCTGCTCCAAATAAAATTCAATTTGGAGAGTTAAGTAAATAGACGGGTGTTGTGTTCCATTCTCGATCTGCGATAGTGACGACTTCGATATGCTCAAGGCTTCACAAAGTTGCGCTTGAGTCAATCCAGCTTTTTTTCTCGTGGCTTTAATGTTCGCGCCTAATTGGCGATAGTAATACTCTTTGGTCGGTAACCCCTCAGTAATCTCCACCTGATCTCCCTTCTGTTCAATTTCGCTGAACATGAAAAAAACCTTTCAGTTAAACTGGACTTGCGTGGGAAAGTTCCCTTATACTGCAGGTGGGAATAACATAGGTTGGGTGATTGCCTTTTGTCCAACCGTTTAATCTTCGCCACACGAAAGGGGTGGCGCAACCGTCCTGAATCTAGTGGGCGGAAAGGCAAAAGGTAGCGCGGAAGATGCTTCCAAATGATACTAGGTGGGATGCGAATGGTAGACCGTACATCTTCAGGCCTTATTTTAAGTGCTCGAAGACCAATCGCATCATATACGCCAAAGCGTACGGCAAGCGCGCCTTTAAAATCTATCTTGACGGGTAGTTAAGGGCGTAGAGGCTGCGAACACTCAATTCGCAGTCTCTTTTTTTCGCTGCCGTGTTATCAAATATATACAGGTGTAGTGCACCTGTCAAACCTGTATAGTTATCTTAAATTCTCAAAACCTTGATTTTAAGCCGTTTTTTGCGTTCATATTTTCTGCGAGATTTAAGTTTGGTATTAAATTTTTCGAGTGTGTAGTCAGTGCTTTTGCTCTAAGACGTTTCGTGAAGTTAAGGGATTAAAAACCGGCTTCTAGTTGGCCGGAAGCATAACTTGGTCTTTTTCTCCCCGTATTGAGAGCTCTTCATTGATCTGCTCGACCACACGCGCTATCTCAGGGTTCTTGGGGTCTATCCGAAATGCAGTATTGATATGGAGCTGTGCGCTGGCTGCGTCTCCGTGAGCCGCATGGAGGCGAGCAAGGTCGACAAATGCGTCGCCATATTCTCCGAAGTGCCAGATGGATGTCAAAACGTACTGAATCGACATCTGAAATTCCCCTTGTAAAAATGCAATTGCACCAAGGAAACGGTTGATATGCGCTTTTGTAAGCTTTTTGTCGCCACTTTCAAGTATTGAACCATGTTGTAGACTAGTCCAGCGCCGACTTTTCAAGGTGTTATCGTATGCGGTTTGACTTTCTTCTGATGAATTCCATCTAATCTGGCAGACATTGGTATTGTCAGCGCACTCATCTGCCCACAGAAAATAATGTTCCGCACGGGCAAGATCATTTGCTTTAAAGTGTTTCTCGCCTACAGCAATCAGAGCCAAGGGACTGACGAAGCATCCATCCAACTTGACCTTAGTGTCCCTCCAGAGTTCTTCTATGAATTCAATGGGTGTTTTTTTTGTATAGACTTTCGGTTTTAGGCTATCCCTTTGAAATACCACACCAAGCGCACCGTGCTGAGTATAAAATAACGGAAGGCGGTATCCATCTTGACTGAGTATCTCTGTAATTTGATAGCGGTAACCTCCCTCTGAAGGGGAGCCTGGTCCGAGGACTTGGCCTTCTTCTAATTCTAGATATGGGCGTTCACGGATAGAATCGATGTAACCCATATATTTGAATTCTCCGTTATCGGTTACCACCCTAATGAGCAGTCCGCCGACCTCATCGTGGTGGTCACTGTAAAGAAGACTCAAAAATTGCTCGAACATTTTTTCGCCAACTTCGTGAGGTTGGCCACTTCTTGAGCTCGGTTGGTCAGTTATGAGAAATCGGAAGCCATCTGGAGGAATATCGAGTGAAAAGTCTTTTAGGGCTGTGTAGGCCGAGTCAGAACCGATTGCGCATTCATCAACCTCACCCGAAGAACGAAGCTTAGCTCCCCCTCTAATGCGAGTGAACTTACCACTCGCGTCAACGACGATGAAGTCCGTGATTTTGTCTTTTTCGCAGTGTTTCTCGTAAAGACTATCTACAGCGTGGTCGTAAGTGACATCTTCTTGGGAGAGGAGATGCAGGACACTCGAGATTCCCCACTCGGCATCACCCGCGAATGAGACACAAACCGTTGAGTTTACGATGATAGTTTTCAAAACATCGTCTTTGAATGGGATACGTTTCGTTCGCCCTTCTTGATTAAGCAGAGCCTGATTAGGGGTAAGGCGAGTGTCACTCAGGATCTGAGCCTCGCCATTCGATACAGTCGCGACAACCAGTGTCATAGTCAATCCTTATGATTTGCGGATGCTAATTTTCGCATTTGGACAGACTACTGGTTGCCCAGCAAAATCTTCCGAGCCCGCTCGAGCAACAGAGCGTCCTCGGCGAAGTCGGACGGCTTCTTGTCCTCCATCGTCACGCCGGTTTCGCGGTAGTTGTCGTCGTCCATGACGTGCCCCAGAGCGCCGACCCTGTCGACATTCTTAAAGTAGCTCTCCAGCTCGTTTCGCGGAATCGTTTCCCTGATCCGAACGGCGAACGCCTCTGAGCTACCTTCCGGCATCTGATCCTGATACTTCAAGTGGCCGAGAAACTTCTCTCCCACCAGATAGCCGGCGGCTTTCCACCAACCGAAGTCGTCTCGTATCCGCAGAGCAGCCTCACATTGTTGTTCCCAAACTTCCATCGAGGAGATTTATCTCCGACCGAGCCGTGATCCTACCTGGAAATCGTAACAGAGCCCATCATTACAAGCCTCGCGTCCCAAAATCACAGTCGCCACGAAAGCAGCTTCGTGATGAGTACCTCCTTCACCAACCAGGTGTTGGCCCAAATCGAACTGTGGAACCACCCCGAGCGTTATCCGCTGGGCGTGCACTTCTTG
>Ga0208056_100289_pt1 | contig 10204 bp, 8 predicted proteins | sample DeeseametaMP2052_FD_184178 | JGI IMG/M metagenome (GOLD analysis project Ga0208056, IMG submission 184178) | Marine microbial communities from the Deep Pacific Ocean - MP2052 (SPAdes) | ecosystem: Environmental > Aquatic > Marine > Oceanic | place: West of Cabo San Lucas, Mexico, North Pacific...
TGGTGTGTAAAACCAGAGCTCTACCACTGAGCTACGCGCCCGATCGCAGGGCAGGTTACAACGCGCAGGTGTCCGACGGGAAATCCCGACGGTCCCGGGTCGCGCGTCGAGCGTGAAGTGAGTGCGAAAAGTCGGCCGTTCTTTCGCAAGGAATTCACGCTCGGCGGGGCGGGCACTGCCGTGCGTCACATCAAGCGCGTCCGGTCAGGTCTGAAGCGCGGCCAACGCGGCCGCCCACACCGCCGCGTCGCGGCCCTCGCCGGGCTGTCTGCAGTCGGCGAAGCGCACGATTCCGGCGCGGTCGACGGCGATGGTGCCGCGGTTGGGGTAACCGGCGTCGGCGTTGAACACCCCGTAGGCCTGGCTGACCGCGCCGTGGGGCCAGAAGTCGGCGAGCACGGGAAAGGTGAAACCGCGCTGAGCGGCCCACACCTTGTGGGTGGGCGGCGGCCCGACGGACACGGCGAGCGTGGCCAGGTCGGCGTTGACGAAGTCGCCGATCCGGTCCTGGATGTCGTCGAGCTCCCGCTGGCAGATGCCGGTGAACGCGAGCGGGAAGAACACCAGCAGCACCCCGCGCTCGCCGCGAAACGCCGACAGCGTCACCGACTGGTTGTTCTGGTCCTTGAGCGTGAAGTCCGGGGCCTGCTCACCGACGGCGAGCACTAGTGCCGGCCGGCGGCCTTGGACTTCGGCTGGACCAGCCGGGTCGCGATCCAGTCCCCCAGGTTCGCCGACGATGTCTGCATCAGGCCCGCGGTGGGGGCCGACTCGGCGATCTCGGCGGGCAGCACATGACCGGGCTTGCCGGTCTTGGGGGTGGCCACCCAGATGACGCCGTCGTCGGCAAGCGGGGTGATGGCGTCCATCAGCGCGTCGACGAGGTCGCCGTCACCGTCGCGCCACCACAGCAGCACCACGTCGATGACTTCGTCGGCGTCCTCATCCAGCAGTTCGCTGCCGGACGCCTCCTCGATGTCGGCTCGGATGTCGTCGTCGGTGTCTTCGTCCCACCCCAACTCCTGCACAACCTGATCTTTTTGGATGCCCAGACTGCGGGCGTAGTTCGGGGGGTCACCCGCCGACACCACGGTCAATCCTCCTTCAGCCGACTCGACACGGTGTGTTGTTCGCCATGTTCTGTTCTTATCGTCGCACGCCGTCCTCTCACAGCAAGCCGCCGGCCGAACACTTCATCGATATGCGGCGTCACAGAGGTCCAACGCGCTGGTCTTGGAGGCGTTCAATTCGGCGATCGCGGCGTTGAATTCTTCCGCGCCGTAATTGCCCGCAATCGCCGTCGCCACGGCCCGGGCGGCATCGACCCACCTGGTCAGCGCATCGCGCAGCTCAGGCGTCAGCGGTCCGGAGATGCTGCTGACCACGAGGTCAGCGCTGGCGTTCAGGGCGTCGATCGCCGAACCGGCGGTGGGGCCGACGTCACCGGCATTGGTGTTGAACGCGTCGACGTAGACGTTGACGGCGCCGATCGCCTCGGCACTACTGGAACTCATCGACTCGCAGACCGACTTGACCGCCTCGGCGGTCACCGACGACTGGCGTTCGGACTCCCGGGCGCTGGAACTGGCGGCGGACTCCTCCAGGGATGCCGACACCGATGCCCGGTACGCGGGCGCGTCGCCGGCAGAGACGCTCGCTTCGCCATCGGTGACGCTGGTGCATCCCACGATGATCATCGCCAGCGCCGCGAGCGCGCCGGTCACCTGCGCGGCGAGCCGCACACGGGGGGTGCGCAGCCAACCGATCAGCACAGTCTGCAGACGTTACCGTCTCGCCTGCGGGTTGACCCGGCGATCCCGGCCGATATGTCTGTTCGCCGCACTGGCCACACCCGGCGGTGCGGATGGGGCAGGATTGGAGAAGGATAGAGTCCGCGCGCACCGCAGAGGTGAGGAAACCCCTCGCCGATCGATGCGTAAGTACCCCGCCTAACAAGGAGCGGAAGTTGACCACCGAGTTCGTGCGCCAGGACCTGGCTCAAAACTCCAGCAGCACAGCAGAACCCGACCGTGTTCGGGTCATCCGCGAAGGTGTTGCGTCGTATCTGCCCGACATCGACCCCGAGGAGACCGGCGAATGGCTGGAATCCTTCGACGGCGTGCTCGAACGGTCGGGTCCGGCCCGCGCGCGCTACCTGATGTTACGGCTGCTGGAACGTGCGGGTGAACAGCGCGTCGCCATTCCGGCGTTGACGTCGACTGACTACGTCAACACCATTCCCACGGAGCTGGAGCCGTGGTTCCCCGGCGACGAGGACGTCGAGCGTCGCTACCGCGCCTGGATCCGGTGGAACGCCGCGATCATGGTGCACCGCGCGCAGCGGCCCGGAGTGGGTGTCGGCGGCCATATTTCGACCTACGCGTCCTCGGCGGCCCTCTACGAGGTGGGCTTCAACCACTTCTTCCGCGGCAAGGCCCATCAGGGTGGCGGTGATCAGGTGTTCATCCAGGGCCACGCGTCGCCGGGCATCTACGCGCGCGCATTCCTGGAAGGTCGCCTGACCGAAGATCAGCTCGACGGGTTCCGCCAGGAGCACAGCCACGCCGGCGGCGGGCTGCCGTCCTACCCGCATCCGCGTTTGATGCCGGACTTCTGGGAGTTCCCGACGGTGTCGATGGGGCTGGGCCCCATGAACGCGATCTACCAGGCACGCTTCAACCACTACCTGCATGATCGTGGCATCAAGGACACCACCGACCAGCATGTGTGGGCCTTCCTCGGTGACGGCGAGATGGACGAACCGGAGAGCCGCGGGCTGATCCAGGTGGCGGCCAATGAGGGTCTGGACAACCTGACGTTCGTGATCAACTGCAACCTGCAGCGCCTGGACGGGCCAGTGCGCGGCAACGGCAAGATCATCCAGGAGCTGGAGTCGTTCTTCCGGGGCGCGGGCTGGAACGTCATCAAGGTGGTATGGGGCCGCGAGTGGGATGCGTTGCTGCACGCCGACAAGGACGGCGCGCTGGTCAACCTGATGAACACCACGCCCGACGGTGACTACCAGACCTACAAGGCCAACGACGGCGCGTACGTGCGCGACCACTTCTTCGGCCGCGACCCGCGGACCAAGGCGCTGGTCCAGGACATGAGCGACCAGGACATCTGGAACCTCAAACGTGGTGGTCACGACTACCGCAAGGTGTATGCCGCCTACCACGCGGCGATGGAACACAAGGGTCAGCCCACCGTCATCCTGGCCAAGACCATCAAGGGTTATCAGCTGGGCTCGCACTTCGAGGGTCGCAACGCCACCCACCAGATGAAGAAGCTGGCGCTGGAGGACCTCAAGCAGTTCCGCGACAGCCAGCGCATCCCGGTCAGCGACGAGCAGCTCGAGGACAACCCCTACCTGCCGCCGTACTACCACCCCGGGCCGGAAGCGCCGGAAATCCGCTACCTGCTCGACCGGCGCCGCGCGCTCGGCGGTTTCGTGCCCGAGCGGCGCACCAAGACCAAGTCGCTGACGCTGCCGGGCCCCGACACCTACAAGGCCCTGAAGAAGGGGTCGGGCAAGCAGGAGGTGGCCACCACGATGGCCACGGTCCGCACGTTCAAAGAGTTGTTGCGCGACAAGGAGATCGGCAAGCGAATCGTCCCGATCATCCCGGACGAGGCGCGCACCTTCGGCATGGACTCGTGGTTCCCGAGCCTCAAGATCTACAACCGCAACGGTCAGCTGTACACGGCTGTCGATGCGGAGCTCATGCTCGCCTACAAGGAGAGCGAGGTGGGCCAGATCCTGCACGAGGGCATCAACGAGGCCGGTTCGACGGCGTCGTTCACCGCGGTCGGCACCTCGTATGCCACCCAGAACGAGCCGATGATCCCGATCTACATCTTTTATTCGATGTTCGGGTTCCAGCGCACCGGCGACGGGCTGTGGGCCGCAGCGGATCAGATGGCGCGGGGCTTCATCCTGGGCGCCACGGCCGGACGCACCACGCTGGTCGGTGAGGGGCTGCAGCACGCCGACGGTCACTCGCTGCTGCTGGCCGCGAGCAACCCGGCGGTGGTGTCCTACGACCCGGCGTTCGCCTACGAGATCGCTCACATCATCGAGAGCGGGCTGCACCGGATGTACGGGGAGAACCCGGAGAACGTCTACTTCTACATGACGATCTACAACGAGCCCTACGCCCAGCCGGCCGAGCCGGAGGGTCTCGACGTCGAGGGGCTGCTGCGCGGCATCTACCTGTACCGGCCGGCGCCGGAGAAGAAGAGCCACACCGCCCAGATCCTGGTATCTGGGGTGTCGATGCCCGACGCGCTGCGGGCCGCCGAGCTGCTGGCCGAGGACTGGGACGTCGCCGCGAATGTGTGGTCGGTGACGAGCTGGGGCGAGCTCAACCGCGACGGCGTGGCGATCGAGAAGGAACGGCTGCGCCATCCCGAGCGCCCCGCGGGCACCCCCTACGTGACCAAGGCCCTCGCCGATGCCACCGGCCCCGTGGTTGCGGTGTCGGACTGGATGCGCGCGGTGCCGGAGCAGATCCGGCCGTGGGTGCCGGGGACCTACGTGACGCTGGGCACCGACGGGTTCGGTTTCTCCGACACCCGCCCGGCAGCGCGACGGGTCTTCAACACCGACGCGGAGTCGATCGCGGTGGCCGTGCTGGAGGGGCTGGCCCGGGACGGGAACCTCGACATCGACGTAGCGGTCAAGGCGGCCGAGCGGTACGAGATCGACGATGTGATGGCGGCGCCGGAACAGACGTCGGACCCCGGAGTCGCGTAGCGACGACATCCGGCCGCGAGTCGCGTAGCGACGACATCCGGCCGCGGGTCGCGTAGCGACGACATCCGGCCACGGGTCGCGTAGCGACGCCATCCGGCCACGGGTCGCGTAGCGACGACATCCGGCCACGGGTCGCGTAGCGACGACGTCCGGCCACGGGTCGCGTAGCGACTTGGAGGTTACCGCCAGAACAGGGGCGTAGCTTTTAGGAATGACCGACAACAATCGGTACGTTCCCCCGAGGTCGACGCTCGAAGTGCTCGAGACGGTGCCCGACTCCGCGTTGCGCCGTCTCAAGCAGTACTCCGGCCGGCTGGCCACCGAGGCTGTCCACGCGATGGAGGAGCGACTGCCGTTCTTCGCAGAACTGGAGGCCTCGCAGCGGGCGAGCGTGCAGTTGGTGGTGCAGACCGCGGTGATGAACTTCGTGGAGTGGATGCGCGACCCGCAGAGCGACGTCAGCTACACCGCCCAGGCGTTCGAAGTGGTTCCCCAGGACCTGCGTCGGCGCATCGCGCTGCGCCAGTCGGTGGAGATGGTGCGCACCACGATGGAGTTCTTCGAGGAGGTGGTGCCGCTGCTGGCCCGCTCCGAGGAGCAGCTCACGGCGCTGACCGCGGGCATCCTGCGCTACAGCCGCGACTTGGCGTTCGCCGCCGCCACCGCCTACGCCGATCAGGCCGAGGCGCGTGGCGCCTGGGACAGCAGGATGGAGGCCAACCTGGTCGACGCCGTCGTGCGTGGAGACGTGGGACCGGAGCTGCAGTCCCAGGCTGCGGCGCTGAACTGGGACGCGACCGCGCCGGCGACGGTGATCGTGGGACTGCCCCGGCCGGGCCGCGCTGACGTGGCCGGCGAGGACGTCCACGCCGTCGCGAACCGCAACGGCCGGGCGGCCCTGTCCGATGTGCACGGCACGTGGCTGGTCGCCATCGTCTCGGGCGGGTTGTCGCCGACCGACCGGTTCCTCGCCGACCTGATGACGGTGTTCGCCGACGAGGCGGTGGTGATCGGACCGATGGCACCGACGCTGGGCGCTGCGCACCGCAGCGCGACCGAGGCGATCGCGGGGATGAATGCGGTGGCGGGCTGGACGGGGGCGCCGCGACCGGTCGCCGCGCGTGAGCTGCTGCCTGAGCGGGCGCTGCTCGGTGACGTCACCGCCGCCGCGGCGTTGGAGGCCGAGGTGATGCGTCCGCTCTCCGATGCCGGACCCGCGCTGACCGACACCCTGGACGCCTATCTCGACTCCGGCGGCGCCATCGAGGCCTGCGCGCGCCGGCTGGTGGTTCATCCCAACACGGTGCGATACCGCCTCAAGCGGATCGCCGATTTCACCGGTCGCGATCCGACGGTGCCGCGCGACGCCTATGTGTTGCGGGTGGCCTCCACGGTGGCCCGGTTGGCTCGCCAGGCCCACCCCGCCGGCTCCCCCGCGGCCGGGTCGGGGCTCACCGGCGGTGTTGCCTCGGTCACAAATGCGGGCCGCGCGCAGGCATAGTGGATTGCGGAGAAGTGTCGATGGCGTCGCATCACATGCGCTTTTGTACAAGATCTACAAAAACCTAAGACAAGGTTCATAATCTCTTACACGGCGCAAAACCGTCTTCACAATGTTCTCTTAAAGACGTGCCTCAGACAGTGCTTGCTCTCCTCGCGCCCGGACAGGGTTCGCAGACCCCCGGCATGCTCGCCGAGTGGCTCGAACTGCCCGGCGCCGCGTCGCGTGTGGCGGCCTGGTCGGAGATCAGCGGTCTGGACCTGGCGCGCCTCGGGACAACTGCCACGGCCGAGGAGATCACCGACACCGCGGTGACCCAGCCCCTCGTCGTTGCCGCCACTCTGCTGGCCCACGAAGAGATGACGCGGCGCGACGTGCTGACCGGTGACGAGGACATCATCGCCGCCGGACATTCGGTCGGCGAGATCGCCGCCTACGCCATCGCCGGAGTCATCTCCGCCGATGAGGCCGTCTCGCTGGCCGCCACCCGCGGCGCCGAGATGGCCAAGGCCTGCGCGCTGGAGCCCACCGGAATGTCAGCGCTGCTCGGCGGCGACGAGGCCGAGGTGCTCGCCCGGCTCGAGGCCCTGGACCTGGTGCCGGCCAACCGCAACGCGGCCGGACAGATCGTCGCTGCGGGCGCACTGGCAGCACTGGAGAAGCTGGCCGAGGATCCCCCGGCCCGCGCCCGGGTGCGCAAGCTGGCCACCGCCGGCGCGTTCCACACCCAGTACATGGCTTCGGCGCTGCCCGGGTACACGACGGTGGCCGACCGGATCGACCCGGCCGAACCCGGCGTGACGCTGCTGTCCAACGCCGACGGACGGCCGGTGTCGTCGGCCGCGGACGCGATGGCGAAGCTGGTCGCCCAGCTGACCCGCCCGGTGCGCTGGGACCTGTGCACCGAGACGCTGCGTGAGCGCGGCGTGTCTGCCGTCGTGGAGTTCCCGCCGGCCGGCGCCCTGTCCGGGATCGCCAAACGTGAACTTCGGGGGGTGGCGAACCACGCCGTCAAATCCCCCGCTGACCTGGACGGACTCGCGGAAGCCCTCCGCAACCCGGCCAGCTGACAAGTAGATAGCTGCACGTCAGAAATACCTGCAACAACACAGGTATCAACACAACAAGAAGGAGCCACTGTGGCCGCCAGCCAGGACGAAATCATCTCCGGTCTCGCCGAGATCATCGAAGAGGTCACCGGTATCGAGCCTTCCGAGGTGACCCCGGAGAAGTCGTTCGTCGACGATCTGGACATCGACTCGCTGTCGATGGTGGAGATCGCGGTGCAGACCGAGGACAAGTACGGCGTGAAGATCCCCGACGAGGACCTGGCCGGTCTGCGCACCGTCGGTGACGTGGTCGCCTACATCCAGAAGCTCGAGGAAGAGAACCCCGAAGCCGCCGCGGCCATCCGGGCGCAGATCGAATCGGATCGCGCGTGACCAGACCTTCCACTGCTAACGGCGGTTTCCCGAGCGTCGTGGTGACCGCTGTCGAGGCCACCACCGCCCTAGCCGCAGACATCGAGAGCACGTGGAAGGGTCTGCTGGCCGGCGAGAGCGGCATCCGCATTCTCACCGACGACTTCGTCGAGAAGTGGGACCTGCCGGTGCGAATCGGCGGCCACCTGGTCGACAACGTCGATGACCACATGACCCGGCTGGACATGCGTCGCATGTCCTACGTGCAGCGGATGTCGAAGCTGCTGGCCGGCCGGCTGTGGGAGTCCGCGGGCAAGCCCGAGGTCGACCCCGACCGGTTCTCGGTGGTCATCGGCACAGGTCTGGGTGGCGGCGAGAAGATCGTCGAGACCTATGACGCGATGAACGAGGGCGGCCCCCGCAAGGTGTCGCCTTTGGCCGTGCAGATGATCATGCCGAACGGTGCCGCAGCCGTCGCCGGCCTGGAGTTGGGCGCCCGCGCCGGGGTCATCACCCCGGTGTCGGCGTGCTCGTCCGGGTCGGAGGCGATCGCCCACGCATGGCGTCAGATCGTCATGGGTGACGCCGACTTCGCGGTCTGCGGCGGTGTCGAAGGCGGCATCGAGGCGCTGCCCATCGCAGCGTTCTCGATGATGCGCGCGATGTCGACCAACAACGAGGACCCGGCGGGTGCGTCGCGGCCGTTCGACAAGAACCGGGACGGCTTCGTCTTCGGTGAGGCCGGCGCGCTGATGATCATCGAGACCGAGGAGCACGCCAAGGCCCGCGGCGCCAAGCCGCTGGCCCGGCTGATGGGCGCGGGCATCACCTCTGATGCCTTCCACATGGTGGCGCCTGCCAGCGACGGCCTGCGGGCCGGGCAGGCGATGAAGCGGGCGATGGAGACGGCGGGCTTGTCGGCCAAGGACATCGACCACGTCAACGCTCACGCCACGGCCACCTCGATCGGCGATGTCGCCGAGGCCAACGCGATTCGGGTCGCCGGCGTCGAGCACGCCGCGGTCTATGCGCCGAAGTCGGCGCTGGGCCACTCGATCGGCGCGGTGGGTGCGCTGGAGTCGACGCTGACCATCCTGGCGCTGCGTGACGGGGTCATTCCGCCTACGCTGAACTACGAGACGCCCGACCCCGACATCGATCTCGATGTCGTCGCGGGTGAGCCTCGATACGGCGACTACTCGTATGCCATCAACAACTCGTTCGGTTTCGGTGGACACAATGTCGCTCTGGCGTTCGGTCGCTACTAAGACGGGACTCGCCTAGGACCAGGCAAGAAAGGACGCGCGGCTCAGTATGGCTTCGCCGACAACAGGCAACGGTTTGCCGGATGTCGTCGTCACCGGCATCGCGATGACCACCAGTGTGGCCACCTCCGCTGAGGGGACGTGGAGTGCACTGCTAGAAGGCAAGAGCGGGATCCGACGTCTGGAGGATCCGTTCGTCGAGCAGTTCGAGCTGCCGGTCAAGATCGGCGGACATCTGCTCGAGGACTTCGACTCCGAGCTGACCAAGGTCGAGAACCGGCGGATGTCCTATCCGCAGAAGATGTCGACCGTACTGGGCCGACGGGTCTGGGAGAACGCCGGCAACCCGGAGGTCGACACCGAGCGGTTGCTGGTGTCGATCGGGACGGGTCTCGGCGGCGCCGAGGCGCTGGTGTTCGCCTACGACGGCATGCGCGAGCGCGGCATGAAGGCCGTGTCTCCGCTGGCCGTGCAGATGTACATGCCCAACGGCCCCTCAGCGGTCGTTGGACTGGAGCGTGGGGCCAAAGCCGGTGTCGTGACGCCGGTCTCGGCCTGCGCATCCGGTGCCGAGGGCATCGCGCAGGCGTGGCGCAACATCGTGCTCGGCGAGGCCGACATCGCGATCTGCGGTGGCGTCGAGCAGCGTATCGAAGCGGTGCCGATCGCCGGGTTCGCCCAGATGCGCATCGTGATGTCGACCAACAACGACGACCCCGCCGGGGCCTGCCGTCCGTTCGACCGGGACCGCGACGGTTTCGTCTTCGGTGAGGCCGGCGCGCTGATGGTCATCGAGACCGAAGAGCACGCCAAGGCCCGCGGCGCCCGGATCATCGCCCGGCTGATGGGCGCCAGCGTCACCTCCGACGGCTTCCACATGGTCGCCCCCGACCCCAACGGTGAACGGGCCGGCTACGCGATGAGCCGCGCGGTGCAGTTGGCGGGGCTGCAGCCCAGCGACATCGACCACATCAATGCCCACGCCACCGGCACCAGTGTCGGCGACGTCGCCGAGGGGCATGCGATCAACAACGCCATGAAGGGCCACCGCCCGGCGGTGTACGCCCCGAAGTCCGCGTTGGGCCACTCGGTCGGCGCGGTGGGCGCGGTCGAGTCCATCCTGACCGTGCAGGCCCTGCGCGACGGCGTCGTGCCTCCCACGCTGAACCTGAAGAACCTCGATCCGGAGATCGATCTGGACGTGGTGGCGGGCGGGCCGCGGCCGGGCAACTACGAGTACGCGGTCAACAACTCATTCGGA
>Ga0208056_100290_pt1 | contig 10197 bp, 7 predicted proteins | sample DeeseametaMP2052_FD_184178 | JGI IMG/M metagenome (GOLD analysis project Ga0208056, IMG submission 184178) | Marine microbial communities from the Deep Pacific Ocean - MP2052 (SPAdes) | ecosystem: Environmental > Aquatic > Marine > Oceanic | place: West of Cabo San Lucas, Mexico, North Pacific...
CGGCCGAAGCCGCGTGCGGGTCGGCGGAGTCCAACTACAAGGTGGTGGCGGTGTTCTCCGGCTCCGCGGACAGCGCCCAGCAATGCCCGTCGGACGTCGACTCCTATTACTCGATGCGCGGGTCGTTCTCCGATTCACGCACCACCGTGTGCCTGGACATCGACTGGGTGGTCGGGGGATGCATGAGCATCGACACCGAGAGTGGGTCGGACCCCGCGCGGGTCGACTGCGGTGACGCGCAGGCGCCCAGACGTCAGCGTGCCACCCAGATACTGGCCGATGTCGCCAACGCCGATCAGTGCGCCAGCGGCGTTGGCTACCCCTACGAGGAGCGTGACTTCACTGTGTGTGTGGAGGACGTGACCTGAACCCCGAGGGATTAGGGGTTTGCGGTGTACCGGGATGTACCATGGGTGCGTTCGGCTGCCGCAGGCGCGAACAACCGGGTGCGGTCCTCGCAGATCCGCAGGGATCGTTCCCGCGTGACACGACAGGAACCGCCCGATCGCGCGGTCTTCGGTAGTGGCTGCCGGAGAGAACTCCGGCCGCTTCGATCGACGGCCGTCGACGCATCTGGGCTGGGGCTGCTCCGGGTTGACCCGGAGGCGGGACTTCGCGCGTGCCCACGCAAAACAGGTGAATGATGACCCCAGAGAGGCCGTACGGACGTTTATGTCTGTCGTAGAAATTGATGAAGGCGTGTTCGAATCGACCGCCGTGATCGACAACGGGAGCTTCGGCACCCGCACCATCCGCTTCGAGACCGGTCGGCTGGCCCAGCAGGCCGCCGGCGCCGTCGTCGCCTACCTCGACGACGAAACCATGCTGCTGAGCGCGACCACCGCCAGCAAGAGCCCGAAGGACCACTTCGACTTCTTCCCGCTGACCATCGACGTCGAGGAGCGGATGTACGCCGCGGGCCGCATCCCCGGTTCGTTCTTCCGGCGTGAAGGCCGGCCGTCCACCGACGCGATCCTGACCTGCCGCCTGATCGACCGTCCGCTGCGTCCCACGTTCGTCTCCGGGCTGCGCAACGAGATCCAGGTCGTCGTGACGGTGCTGAGCCTGGATCCCAAGGATCTCTACGACGTGCTGGCGATCAATGCCGCGTCGGCGTCCACGCAGATCTCCGGCCTCCCGTTCTCCGGGCCGGTGGGCGGTGTACGGGTCGCCCTCATCGACGGCCAGTGGGTTGCGTTCCCGACCGTCGAGCAGCTCGAGCGCGCCGTGTTCGACATGGTCGTCGCCGGCCGCAAGGTCGAGGAGTCCGATGACGTCGCGATCATGATGGTCGAGGCCGAGGCCACCGAGAACGTGATCGAGCTGGTCGCCGGCGGTGCCGGTGCACCCACCGAGGCCGTGGTGGCCGAGGGTCTCGAGGCCGCCAAGCCGTTCATCGCGACGCTGTGCGACGCGCAGGCCGAGCTGGCCGGCAAGGCCGGTAAGGAGACCGCCGAGTACCCGCTGTTCCCCGAGTACGGCGAGGACGTGTACTACTCCGTCGCCTCGGTGGCCACCGAGGCGCTGTCCGAAGCGCTGGCCATCGCGGGCAAGAACGAGCGCAACGAGCGCACCGACGAGATCAAGGTCGAGGTGCTCGACCGGCTGGCCGAGCAGTACGCCGGCCGCGAGAAGGAGATCGGCGCGGCGTTCCGGTCGCTGACCAAGAAGCTCGTCCGGCAGCGCATCCTGACCGATCACTTCCGCATCGACGGTCGCGGCATCACCGACATCCGCGCCCTGTCGGCCGAGGTCGCCATCATCCCGCGGGCGCACGGCAGCGCGCTGTTCGAGCGCGGCGAGACCCAGATCATGGGTGTGACCACGCTGGACATGATCAAGATGGCCCAGCAGATCGACTCGCTGGGGCCCGAAACCAGCAAGCGCTACATGCACCACTACAACTTCCCGCCGTTCTCGACCGGTGAGACCGGCCGGGTCGGTTCGCCCAAGCGCCGCGAGATCGGCCACGGCGCGCTGGCCGAGCGGGCGCTGGTCCCCGTGCTGCCCAGCGTCGAGGAGTTCCCCTACGCCATCCGCCAGGTCTCCGAAGCGCTCGGCTCGAACGGGTCGACGTCGATGGGCTCGGTGTGTGCCTCGACGCTGTCGTTGCTCAACGCCGGTGTGCCGTTGAAGGCCCCGGTCGCGGGCATCGCGATGGGCCTGGTCTCTGACGACGTGGAGGTGGAAGGCGGCGGTGTCGAACGGCGTTTCGTCACGCTGACCGACATCCTCGGCGCCGAAGATGCGTTCGGCGACATGGACTTCAAGTGTGCCGGCACCAAGGACTTCGTCACCGCGCTGCAGCTCGACACCAAGCTCGACGGCATCCCCTCCAAGGTGCTGGCCGGTGCGCTGGCGCAGGCCAAGGATGCGCGGATCACGATCCTCGAGGTCATGGCCGAGGCGATCGACGAGCCCGACGAGATGAGCCCGTACGCTCCGCGGATCACGACGATCAAGGTGCCGGTCGACAAGATCGGCGAGGTCATCGGGCCCAAGGGCAAGATGATCAACTCGATCACCGAGGAGACCGGCGCCCAGATCTCCATCGAGGACGACGGCACGGTGTTCGTGGGCGCCGCCGACGGGCTTTCGGCGCAGGCCGCGATCGACAAGATCAACGCGATCGCCAACCCGCAGCTGCCCAAGACCGGTGAGCGGTTCCTGGGCACCGTGGTCAAGACCACCGATTTCGGTGCGTTCGTGTCGCTGCTGCCCGGGCGTGATGGTCTCGTGCACATCTCGAAGCTCGGCCGCGGCAAGCGGATCGCCAAGGTCGACGATGTCGTCAAGGTCGGTGACAAGCTGCGGGTCGAGATCGCCGATATCGACAATCGCGGCAAGATCTCGCTGATTCTCGTCGACGAGGACGCCGACACCGAGAAGGCGGACAGCCCGGCTGACGCTCCTGTTGATGCCGCGACCGCCAGCAACTAGAGCGACAGCGCTGCGACGCGGGCGCCGCGGCGAGGACACCACCGCCGCGGTGCGCCGCACCGAACTGTCCGGTGGCCTTCGTGTGGTCACCGAGCACATTCCGTCGGTGCACTCCGCGTCGGTCGGCGTGTGGGTAGGTGTGGGGTCCAGGGACGAAGGCCGCACCGTCGCCGGTGCGGCCCACTTCCTGGAGCACCTGCTGTTCAAGGCGACGCCGAACCGCACGGCGGTGCAGATCGCGCAGGCGGTCGACGCCGTCGGTGGTGAGTTGAACGCCTTCACCGCCCGTGAGCACACCTGCTACTACGCGCATGTGCTCGACTCGGACCTTGCGCTGGCGGTCGACTTGGTCGCCGACGTGGTGTTGCGCGGACGATGCCTGCACGACGACGTCGAGGTCGAACGCGACGTGGTGCTCGAGGAGATCGCCATGCGCGACGACGATCCCGAGGATACCCTCGGCGACGTCTTCCTGTCGGCGATGTTCGGTGAGCATCCCGTCGGCCGTCCGGTGATCGGCAGCGTCGACTCGGTCTCGGCGATGACCCGCGACCAGTTGCACTCCTTTCACGTGCGCCGCTACACCCCTGATCGCATGGTGGTCGCGGTCGCGGGCAACGTGGACCACGACGAGGTGGTGAGCCTGGTGCGTGAGCACTTCGGCCCGCATCTGGTGCGGGGCCGCACCCCGGTTGCGCCACGCAAGGGTGCCGGCCGGGTCAGCGGTCGTCCGTCCCTGCAGCTGATCCGGCGCGACGCCGAACAGACCCATCTGTCGCTGGGCGTGCGGACGCCGGGTCGGCACTGGGATCACCGGTGGGCGCTGTCGGTGCTCAACAGCGCGCTCGGTGGGGGCCTGAGTTCCCGCCTGTTCCAGCAGATTCGGGAGGAGCGCGGGCTGGCGTACTCCGTGTACTCCACGGTGGACACCTTCGCCGACAGCGGTGCGCTGTCGATCTACGCCGGGTGTCAGCCCGAACGGTTCGACGAAGTCGTGCGGGTGACCACCGATGTGCTGGCCGAGGTGGCGCGTGACGGCATCAGCGCCGACGAGTGCCGCATCGCCAAGGGGTCGCTGCGTGGCGGTCTGGTGCTTGGCCTGGAGGATTCGGGTTCGCGGATGCACCGGATCGGGCGCAGTGAGCTCAATTACGGCACGCACCGCAGCATCCCCGACACCTTGGCCAAGATCGAGGCGGTGACGCACGAGGAGGTCAACGCCGTTGCCCGGCAACTGCTCACGCGCCAGTTCGGCGCGGCTGTGCTGGGCCCGGTGCGCACCAAACGCTCGCTGCCCAAACCGCTGCAGACCCTGGCGGACTGACTCGTCATGACATCTCTGTCACGTCGCCGTCTGGTGCTGGGCGGCTTGTCGGTGACCGCGCTCGCCGCCTGCGGTCGTGCCGAGCCCCCCGTCCGCGACGGCGCCCCTGTCCGCGACGACCCCAACGCGCCGGTTCCGCCCACCGACCCCCGGATCGAAGAGCTCGAGAGGCGCGAGGGGGTCATCGTCGGGCTGCACGCCGTGGACGTACCCACCGGCCGCCGGCTGGCGCACCGAGCCAAGGATCGTTTCGCGATGTGCTCGACGTTCAAGGGGTACGCCGCGGCAGCTGTGCTCAGCCGCGCCGACCCTGGGCTGCTGGCACTGACCGACACCGTGACGATCGCGCCCTCGGAGCTGGTGACGTATTCGCCGGTGACAGAACCACGGGTGGGTCAACCCATGACGCTGGCCGAGTTGTGCCAGGCCGCGGTGCAGCAGAGCGACAACAGCGCGGCCAACGCCCTGCTGCGCGTGCTCGGAGGTCCGCCGGCGATCACCGAATTCGCGCGCTCGATCGGCGACGAGGTGTCGCGGCTGGACCGCTGGGAGACGGCGTTGAACTCGGCCGTGCCGGGCGATCCCCGCGACACCAGCACGCCGGTGGCGTTGGGCACCGGCTACCGCGCACTGTTGGCCGGCGACGCGTTGGGCGGGCCGAGCCGTCAGACTCTGCAGGACTGGATGTGGGCCAACGAGACATCCAGCATGCGGGCAGGCCTGCCCGGGTGGTCCACCGCCGACAAGACCGGCAGCGGTGATTTCGGCACCGCCAACGACGTGGGGATCGCCTACGGACCGCAGGGCCAGCAGCTGCTGCTGTCGATCATGACCCGTTCTGCCGGCGATGATCCGGAGGCACCGAGCCGGCGCGACCTGATCGGCGAGCTGGCGGCCCTGGTGGCGACCGATCTGTATGACGGGCACTAGGCCCTAAAGCGTGTCGAACAACTGGGTGCGGGTCGAGTCGGACTAGCAGTAGGGCGATCTCGTTGAGGTTGAGGAAGCCTTCGTGTGCTTTGAGGGTGACTTCGTAGTGGCGGTCGAGTCGTCGGCAGTGGTTGATCCAGCCGTTGGTGCGTTCGACCACCCAGCGTCGCGGTTGGACGATGAACCCGCGGCCGGGTTTCGGCCCGGACACCACGTCCACTGTGACACCGGCCCTGGCCGCGGCGCTGGTCACGGTCTGACCGGTGTAGCCCTTATCCACCCACACGTGGCTGATGGTCGGGGCGATGCGTTTTGCCTTGTGTAGCCGCGTGGGGAATGCCGCGCGGTCGGCGACGTTGGCAGCGGTGACGACGGCGACGACCAGAACGCCGCCGGAATCGACGAGCACATGACGTTTGACGCCATCGACCTTCTTTGCCCCGTCGAACCCGCGCGGCCCGGCCACCGGGGACGCCTTGACGCTGGAGGAATCAACGACGGCCGCGGTGGGTCGTCTGCGGCGGCCGGAGCGGGTACGGACCTCGCCGCGGACCGTGGTCAGGATTCGCGCCCATGTGCCGTTGCGGCACCAGCGCAGGAAGTGTTTGTGCGCCGCTGACCACGACACGGTGAAGTCGTGCGGCAGATGCCACCACGCGCACCCGGTGCGCAGCACATACAAGATGGCGTCGAGGTACTCGCGCCACCGCTGCGGTGGGCAGGGCCGCCCACCTCTGGGATGTTTCGAGACGAGGAAGCGGGCGATGCGCGCCCACGCGGTATCGGACAGATCAGAGCGGTACCGGCGGCGCCGACCAGGTTTCGGGTCTCATGACCACGAATCGTCATCACGGGTACCGACACGATTGCAATGGCCAGCGTGCTTGTCAGTCCGTCATGAGACGCTGAATGGTGATGGCGCGGCACACCACATTCCGGTTCTGTCTCGACCCGACGGTCGAGCAGCGTGACGTGCTGGCCCGCCATGCTGGCGCGTCGCGGTTCGCGTTCAACCAGTGCCTGCGGATCGTCAAAACCAGCCTGTCTGGCCGGCGAACCGACCCGGGCACCACGGTGCCGTGGACGGGTTTCGACCTGATCAACACCTTCAATGGGTGGAAGAAGACCGAGGATGCCGGCCGGGTGTTCGCTGTCGATGCCGACGGTGGCGTCGAAGTGGTGGTGACAGGCCTGTCTTGGCGGGGCGATGTGTGCCAGCAGGTGTTCGAGGAAGCCGCCGTTGACCTGGGTAAAGGGTTGGCGGCATGGTCTGATTCGCGCTCGGGCAAGCGCAAAGGCCGCCGCGTCGGCTTCCCACGGTTCAAGAAGAAAACCGGCGACATCCCGTCGTTTCGGCTGCGCAACAAGCACCCCAAGGGTAAACCCGCCGCGATCCGTATCGGCGACAACGACCGGCCCCGTTCGCTCACGCTGCCCGGCATCGGCCAGATCGCCGTCCATGACGACACCCGCCGACTGCGACGCATGCTCGCCAAGGACCGGGCCAAGATTCTGTTCGCCACCCTCAGTCGTCACGGGGGCCGTTGGTGGATCGCACTCAATGTCGAGGCCGCCGATCTGCACTCAGCTCATCAGCACCCACCCCGCCGCGACGACGGTGGCGGCTGGGTGGGGGTGGATCGCGGCCTGTCGGCGTTCCTGGTCGCCGCGACTGTAGACGGCACCGAGGTCGCCCGCATCGATGACGCCCCCAAGGCGCTGGCCGCCGGCATCGCTCATCAGCGGCGGTTGTCGAAGTCGTTGTCTCGCAAGAAGAAGGGATCACGAAACCGCAAGGATGCCGCGGCCCGGTTGGGGCGACATCATCATCGTGTCGCCAACGTGCGCCGCCATTTCCTGCACCAGGTGTCGGGCGAGCTGGTCAAGACCCACGACCGGATTGTCATCGAAGACCTCAACGTGACCGGAATGGTGCGCAACCATCGGTTGGCCCGCGCCATCTCCGACGCCAGCTGGTCGGAGTTCGCGCGGCTGTTGCGGTACAAGCAGGCGTGGCGGGCCGGGCAGCTCATCGAAGCCGACCGGTGGTATCCATCGACCCGTCTGTGCCCTGAGTGCGGGGACATCGACAGTTCGATGACCTTGGCGGATCGGGTGTTCACCTGCGGATGCGGGCATACCGCCGACAGAGACGCCAACGCCGCGCGGAATCTGGCCCGCTGGGGCCAGGGCCACCAGCACGACACCTCAACCGATCCCCGGACCCCCAAGCAACGGGGCCGGGCCACCAAAGCCCGCCGACGGGACGGCGCTGGCCAACACCCTCGTGATGGTGAAACCAGCCCGAATGACGCGGGAACCGACGTTCACACCGCACCCGCGGCCTGAACCGACGACGCCCGAGAAGGGCGGTGCCGAACATTCAATAGAGTTGTTCGACACGCTTTAGACGACGGGCAGTGAGTCGTCGTCGTCGCGCCGCAGCAGGAAGAAATACGGCGACCTGATGCCGCGCAGATCCATTGCGCCCAAAACGGTTTGGTCGTCGAGCTTACGGAAGACGTCGTTGATCGGGAGCTGGTCGTAGATCATCGTCGCGGTGTCCACGCCGCGGTAGCGGGTGGTGCGCAGCCGGGCCTTGGGACCGCGCGCCGCCAGTATCGGACGCAGCGCGGCGATGGTGCCGGCGAAGTTGCGGTTCTTCACCCCGGGAACCTTGGTGGCGACGCCCAGACCGCCGAACGCGAGAGCGGGATTCAGTGGCCACAGCGCGCCGCCGTCGGAGGTGGGGAACAGCAGGGGGTGCACGGTTTCGGCGTCGCGGAACTGCTTGCCCCACCAGCCGCTTGCGGCCAGCATGCCGTCGAGTGGGTGAGCGGTGGGTACCTCGGCACCATGCCAGGTCCCGAGCATGAACTCCGGCTCCACGGCAGGCAGTGCGTCGTAGCGTTGCAGCGCGTCGTCGGTGGTCGTCGGAGCGTCGGGCAGAACGTCGGCGAGCATCAGCATGCCCCCGACTTTACTTGACACCCGTCAATTGGGGCACACTGTCTGTGTGCAACCCGATGGCCTCTGTCCCTGCGGAAGCGGCGAGGTATTCGGTCGCTGCTGTCTGCCGCTACACCTGGGCGAGCGGCAGGCGCACACCGCCGAGGAGCTGATGCGCTCGCGGTACAGCGCCTACGTCGCCGGCGACGCCGACTACCTGTGGCGCACCTGGCATCCCCGCACCCGACCGGAGGACGTCGCAGTCGGCGCCGTCACCTGGTCGCGTCTGGAGATCGTCGAACAGGTCGGCGGAGGCGTCGATGACGACGCCGGCGAGGTGGAGTTCCTGGCCCACCACCGCGCCGGTGTGCTGCACGAGCGCTCGCGCTTCAGCCGCCGCGCTGGACGCTGGTTCTATGTCGACGGCGACATCGATGGGTGACGCTCAGCGCAGCGCGTCCGCCGGATCGGTGAACGGCAGGTCCAGGTCGGCGGCGACCTGCTCGGACAGCAGCGCGCCCTCGTGGGTGGACAGGCCCTTGGCCAGCGCGGCGTCAGCGCGGCACGCGTCGCGCCAACCCTTGTCGGCCAGCTTGAGCACGTACGGCATCGTCGCGTTGGTCAGCGCGTAGGTTGACGTACTCGGCACCGCACCAGGCATGTTGGCCACGCAGTAGAACACCGTGTCGTGCACGCGGAAGGTGGGATCGTCGTGCGTGGTGGGGCGGGAATCCTCGAAACACCCGCCCTGGTCGATCGCGATGTCCACCAGGACAGCACCGGCCTTCATCTCGGCCACGGTCGAATTCAGCACCAGCTTGGGGGCTTTGGCGCCGGGCACCAGCACCGCGCCGATGACCAGGTCGGCCTGCTTGACGGCGTCCTCCAGGTCGAGCCGCGACGAGTAGCGCGTCTCGATGGCGCCGCCGTACTCGGCGTCGATCTTGCGCAGGATGTTGATGTTCAGATCGAACACGGTGACGTGCGCGCCCATACCCCAGGCCACCGCAGCGGCGTTGTCGCCGGCCATGCCGCCGCCGATGACCACAACCCTGGCCGGAGCGACGCCAGGCACCCCGCCCATCAGGACGCCACGTCCGCCCTGGGTGCGCATGAGGTGGTAGGCGCCGACCTGAGCGGAGAGACGGCCCGCGACCTCACTCATCGGCGCCAGCAGCGGGAGTGCTCCGTCTGCAGTCTGCACCGTCTCGTAGGCGATCGACGTGGTGCCGGAGGCCATCAGCGCGTCGGTGCACGGTTTGGACGCGGCCAGATGCAGATAGGTGAACAGCGTCTGCCCTTTGCGCATCCGGGAGTACTCGGGCTCGATCGGCTCCTTGACCTTGAGCAGCAGCTCGGCGTCGGCCCACACCGCGTCGGCTCCGTCGACCATCTGAGCGCCGGCACGGGTGAAATCGTCGTCCGTGATCGCCGAACCCTCGCCTGCGCCGGCCTGGATCAGCACGTCATGGCCGTGGCGCACCAATTCGGAGACGCCCGCCGGGGTGATCGCGACGCGGTACTCGTTGTTCTTGATCTCGGTCGGAATTCCGACACGCATGATCGCTCCTCGCGCTAGGTCAGGAAAACAGAAAAGTCCTTCAAAGTGTGAAGAACCCTCGGCTCTGACGCAATATCAATGATCATTATTCGCTAGCATCCGGCTATGTCAGCAGAATCGTCGGCCGACGAGCCCGGCCGACCGCAGCCGCCGAAGGATGTTCGGACCGTTGCTCTCGACGACATCGATCGTCGCATCCTCACCGCGCTGCACGCCGACGCGCGGATGTCCAACAGCGCGCTGGCAGACCTGGTCGGCATCGCCGCCTCGACATGCCACGGACGGGTGCGCCGGTTGCAGGAGGCCGGCGTGATCCGCGGCTTCTACGCCGACATCGACCCCGCTGCGATCGGCCTGACGCTGCAGGCGATGATCTCGGTCAGCCTGCAGTTCAACGCGCGCGGCAAGATCCGCGATTTCATCGCCCAGATCCGGGCCAAGCCGCAGGTGATGGACGTGTACTTCCTGGCCGGTGCCGACGACTTCATCCTGC
>Ga0208056_100296_pt1 | contig 9986 bp, 8 predicted proteins | sample DeeseametaMP2052_FD_184178 | JGI IMG/M metagenome (GOLD analysis project Ga0208056, IMG submission 184178) | Marine microbial communities from the Deep Pacific Ocean - MP2052 (SPAdes) | ecosystem: Environmental > Aquatic > Marine > Oceanic | place: West of Cabo San Lucas, Mexico, North Pacific...
CTGGACGCGCAGCAGAACATCTCCGAGCAGGACGTCCGCATCCTGCAGACCGTCCGCGAGGCCGGCCGTGCGCTGGTCATCGCGTTCAACAAGTGGGACCTCGTCGACGAGGAGCGCCGCCACTTCCTGGAGCGCGAGATCGAGCGCGAGCTGGTGCAGGTCCAGTGGGCACCGCGGATCAACGTGACCGCCCGGACCGGCTGGCACATCGACCGGCTGGTGCCGGCCCTGGACCGCGCCCTGGAGGGCTGGGAGACGCGCGTGGGCACCGGCGCGCTCAACACGTTCCTGGGCCGCCTGGTCGCCGAGCACCCGCACCCCGTGCGCAGCGGCAAGCAGCCGAAGGTGCTCTTCGGCACCCAGGCCACCACCGCGCCGCCGACGTTCATCCTGTTCACCTCCGGCAAGCTCGACGCCGCCTACGAGCGGTTCATCGAGCGCCGGCTGCGCGAGGAGTTCGGCTTCGTCGGCACCCCGATCGTGCTGCAGCAGCGTCCGCGGGAGAAGCGCAAGCGCTGACGTCTCGCCCCGATTCCGGGGTCGGCAGCACGCTGTTGTAGTGTTCACGCGCCGCGAGGTCGCGATCCGACTGAGCGGCGTTCGGGCTGTGGCGCAGCTTGGTAGCGCACCTGACTGGGGGTCAGGGGGTCGCAGGTTCAAATCCTGTCAGCCCGACCGAACCGAAACAGCGTCTGACCTGCGGTAACGCAGGTCAGACGCTGTTCTGTTTCGGGTTGCGCGCAACAAGCGTGCAACAGCGGAACAGACGTGAGCGACATCCGGTTGGCGGGTCGAGGTTGAGCTTCGCCTAGATGCAGGGGAAGCACTCAGTACGGCTGCCGCCGATATCGCCGGCCTTGTGCGAGCCCGACCGCAGTAACGTCCGCTCCTGCCGCATCGCGGCCGGTCGTGCCGAGATCGATGCGACTGGAGTACCGGCGACTCATATGCCGTGCCAGGTGCACTCCGGACCAGGCAACCGGGCGTTGATCGCGCCATCGACTGAAAGGTCACCGAACTGCCAACTGTCGAGGGAACGTCCGGCGCGGCGACCTTGCCGCTCGGCGGGTAGGGCCGGTGCAGCCCGTTCGCGGGTGACCCGGCGAGTCCACTGGCGTTGGGGTCTTTCGGGGTGCCAGCCTTCCTTCCGCGGCCCAGCAGGGGCGATCGCACGCGCTGCGGCCGTGCCTGTGGACGCAGCGACGCGCGGGAGGACGTGTCCGCATAGCCTTGCCGGCATGACGACATCTCGGGGTCGCCTCGCGGCCGGCCTGCTCCTGACCTGCGCCCTCGCCACCGGTTGCGGTGGCGGCCCGGAGGAGGAGGCACAGACCTTCGTCCTCGACGACGCGTTCGCCGCCGCGAGCGAGGCGACCAGCTACCGCACGTCCTCCTACACCGCGCAGGACCTGTCCTCCTCCCTCATGGGGGTCGACACCGAGACCGAGATCGACGAGGACAACCCCACGACGACGGCCGAGGTGAGCCCAGAGCTGAGCCACATCACGATGGACCTCTCCGCGCTGCTGGGACCGGTCGCGGGCGGTGAGACCGATCTCGGCTTCGAGATGTGGGTGACCCCGCAGCGGATCACCCTCGACTCCCGCGACTACGCCGTGCTCAAGGAGGCCGACCCCTCCGCGGACCTGGGGCCCTTCGAGCCGGGGGTCTCGTTCTTCGACCTGGACGGGGTCGCCGCTGACGACCCGGAGATCGTCGAGCTGATGCTGGGGCAGGGCGTCACCGACCTGAGGCAGATGGCCACCGACCTGCCCGACGTGCTGGAGGACGTCGAGCGCGACGGTCGCACGGTCACCGGCACGGCGTCGTACGCCGAGGTCATGGCAGCCATGGGTGGCGACGTCGAGCAGATGTCCCGCAGCGTCGCCGGTGGCATCGCCCTCAACCTGGGCATCGATGTCGACGAGCTGACCGACCTCTACGTCGACTTCTACGAGGCCACGCCCGCGGACGTGACGATCGAGCTGGACGAGGAGGACGCGCTGTCGTCGGTGGAGTACACCGCGGACCTGTCCGAGATCTACGTGTCGATCTTCGACCGCCCCGAGATGTTCGACCCGCGGCCGAGCGACGAGGAACTGGCCCAGGTCGAGGACCTCGCCTCCGACACCGAGTGGGTCATCACCGTCCTGCAGCGCTTCGAGGTCGACGACGACCTGGTCGTGGACCCGGCCCCGGAGACCGATGACGACCGCACCAACCAGTGGATCGCCTTCCTCGAGGGGGCGGGCTTCTGAGCGGACGCGGCTGCGCCGTCGACGACTAGGTCCACGGCCTGCGACCCACCCACAGGTCCCAGCCGCCGCAGGCGGTCCCCGCGAGCGCGGTCGTTGCGTGCACGACCTGGTCGGCGTCGTTCGACGCGACGAGGAAGGTGGCCCCGCCCCACACGGCGAACAGCAAGAACACCGCGGTGTTGGCCAGGCCGGAGGCGACTGCCACCCCCGGTGTCCAGCGCGGCCACCGGAGGGCGACGAGCAGGGAGGGCACCGCGAGCGCCAGAGCTGCTGCGTTGTGCCACCCGTTGGTCTCCAGGACGCCGAAGATGTGTCCGTGCGAGGTTCCGACCGCGTCCCTTCTCGTCGGGAAGCTCCCACTCACGGCGAACCCGATGAGACCGGTCAGCAGGAGGTAGGCGCCGCTGATCGACAAGAAGATCCTGCTCGGGTTGCCCACCGGAGCATCGTGGGCGATCGCTGCGAGCGACCGCAAGGGTGGCACGGGTGCGCCGCCCGGAGGCCGAGGACCGATTGACACACCCGCCTGCCTGTGGATGGGTGGTGGCGACGTCGTCGGCACTCCCGGTGCCGACTCGGACAGACGGGGCGGCGATGCGGATGGTGTCACGAGTCAGGGCCTGGGGGGACCGGCTGCGCAGCAGCCTGTTCTTCGTCCCGATGCTGTGCGTCCTCCTCGGCGCGATCCTCGGTCAGGTGCTGCTGGGCGTCGACGCGCTGGTCACCGGCATCGACGAACGCCTCACCGCCACCGTGGAGAGCGCACGGACGGTGTTGACGACCGTGGCAGGAGCGACGCTCACCTTCGCCGGCATCGCGTTCTCGGTGAGTCTGCTGCTGATCTCGTTGGCCTCGAGCCAGTACTCACCTCGCGTGGTGCACGGGATGTTCCGCGACCCCTTCAACAAGCGGGTGATGGGCCTGGTGATCGGCACCTTCACCTACTGCCTGGTCGTGCTGCGTGCGGTGCGGACCGGGGTGGAGGGGGGCGGGGAGGCCGTGGTGCCGAGCATCTCGATCCTGCTCGCGGTGGTGCTCGGGATCGCCTCGATCCTCTCGATCGTGGCCTTCATCAACCACGCAGCGCACTCGATGGACGTCTCGAACATCCTGCGTCGGGTCACCGAGGAGATCCTGGCGCAGGCACGCTCGGCCTGGCCCGAACCGCAGGCCGATGAGTCCTCCCGGCCGAACCCAGCCACCGGAGAGGAGTCGACGGTCCCACCGGGCGAGGCGGCCGCCGTCCGGTTCGTCGAGCACGGGTGGGTGCAGAACGTCGACTACGAGTCGTTGCTGGCGGCGCTGCCCGCAGGGTCCCAAGCGCAGCTGGACACCTTCGCCGGCCGCTATGCGGTGCCACGGACCCCGGTGTGCCACGTCTGGCCGGTCCCCGACGACCCGGAAAAAGTGGCCGAGGCGATCCGCTCGAGCGTCATCGTCGGTGAGACCCGGACCCTGCAGCAGGACGTCACCTACGGCGTGCGTCAGCTGGCGGACGTGGCGCTCAAGGCGATGTCCCCCGGCATCAACGACCCCACCACAGCCCAGGACGCGATGTGCCATCTGGGCACGGTCCTGGCGGACCTGCTCCGGCGTCGGCCCCCGCCACGACGGCTGGTGGGCGCCGGGGGACGCGTGCTGCTGCTCCCGCACGCCACGACGCACGCCGGCCTGGTCGCCGAGGCCTTCGACGAGGTGCGGATCGCCTCGGCCGAACAGCCGACGGTCTTGATCTACCTCCTGCAGATCCTGGGTGACGTCGAGGACTCGCTGGCGGGGTTGGACCGTCCCGAGGCGGTGCGGGCCCTGCGGGCGCAGGTCGAGCAGGTGATGGCGCACAACGAGGCCGCGGAAGGGTTGGCGACCGACCGCGAGCGGGTGCGGGTCGCGCACACCGCACGCGAACGCCGTACCGCGCCGTCGCGGGAGCTGACCTGAGCCCGGTCATGGGCCCGGTCATGAGTCCGGCAGGACCTGCTTGACCGCATCGACGACCCGTGCCAGCGCCGGCCGCTCGTCCCCGCCGCCGGCCCAGACCGGGTCCTGGGGCAGGGGCCCCATCGGGTCGGCGGTCTCGGGATCAGGAGCGGCGGGCGCCAGGGCACGACGGAACGCCTCGTCCAGCCCCACGAGTCGGTGCTCGGCGGGCAGCAGGACGGAGCGGAAGTCCTCCTCGGCGGCCACCATGTCGTGGCGCAGGCTCTCGACCAGTGCCTCGACCACGGAAGTGGGCACGTCGGTGAGGCTGCCGGCCAGGCTGCCCACCAGAGCGGTCGGCAGGAGCGGGACCGTGACCTGGGGACGCAGCAGCCCGGCGTGCTCGGTGAAGGCCTCGAGCAGCGCGCCGTACCGCAGGACGTCGGGTCCACCCACGTCGAAGTGACGTGAGTCCCCCTTATAGGAGAGAGCCCCCACCAGGGCCTCGAGCACGTCGACCACCGCGATCGGCTGGACCTTCGAGTCCATCCAGGAGGGCACCGTGTGCACCGGCATGCGCTGGCTGATCTGCCGGATGATCTCGAAGGACGTGGAGCCGCTGCCCAGCAGCACGGCGGCCCGCAGCACCAGCACGGTCGCGGGAAGGTCGCTGAGGATCTGCTCCACCTCGAGTCGGGAGGTGATGTGCTCGGAGAGCTCCTCGGTCGGCACCGGCGGGACCACACCGGAGAGGTAGACGACCCGCTCGGTGCCGTGTGCCCGCACCGCCCGAGCCATGTGGGTTGCCGCGGTCCGATCCGTGGTGGAGAAGTCGTCGCCACCCATGCCGTGGATCAGGTAGTAGACCGCGTCCATGCCCTCGCAGGCAGCCATGACCTCATCGCCGTCCAGCGCGTCCATCACGACGGTCTCCACCCGGTCGCCCCACCAGGGCTGCTCTCGACCGGCACGGGAGGTGGTGGTGCGCACCTCGTGTCCCTGGGCGAGCAGCAGCGGCACCAATCGGCCGCCGACGTACCCCGTCGCGCCCGTCACCAGGATCCTCACCGCAGGCCCACCTTCCCGTCGCTCGGTCTCGCCGGAGACCGGCACGAGACCTCAGGACCGTACCCCCCGGACCCTGCTGCAGGCGGGTGAGACACGGGGTGGGGCAGGGGCGCCACCCGGACCACCCGACGGTGCACCGCTGGGCACCTACAGTGAGGGGATGACGGACGAACGCGCGCACCACCGGCTTCCGAGTGCGGACCACCCAGTGCGGACCACCCGGTGAGTCCGGACGGGCCCGGCCGACCGGCCGTGCTGGTCTTCGACGTCAACGAGACGCTCTCGGACATGACCTCGATGGGTCGGCGGTTCCAAGAGGTCGGTGCACCGGCCGGGCTGGCGACGACGTGGTTCGCGGGCGTGCTCCGCGACGGCTTCGCCCTGACGGCGGTCGGCGTGAACGAGTCGTTCGCGACCATCGCGGCCCAGGCGCTGCGCGTGGTCCTCGACGCACATCCGCTGGACCGCGTCGTCGAGGACGCGGTGCGACACATCATGGACGGGTTCGCCGACCTGCCGGTGCACGCCGACGTCCCCGAAGCGATCGCCGCCCTGCGAGCCGGGGGGATCCGGTTGGTGACGCTGAGCAACGGGTCCGGGGCTGTCGCCGAGGCGCTGTTCGACCGGGCCGGGGTCAGGGGCCACTTCGAGGCCCTCCTCTCGGTCGAGGACGCTGCGCTCTGGAAGCCGGCCGCGGCCGCCTACGCGCATGCGCTCGAGCGGTGCGACGCCCACCCCATGGACGCCATGCTGGTCGCCGTCCATCCCTGGGACATCGACGGCGCGGGCCGCGCTGGCCTGGCCACGGCGTGGGTCAACCGGGCCGGCGGTCCCTACCCCGCTCACTTCCGGGCCCCCGACCTCGAGGTCCGATCGCTGACGGAGCTGGCCGACCGGCTCGTCGGATGACCCTCCGGGCAGCGGGCCCGGTCCCCGTCAGGGGTGCCGGTCCTCGCTCCGGGCGCGGCGTCGTTCCGCTGCCACGGCCGAGGCCGACCTGACCGGCCACACGTAGGGCAGGTCGTCCGGGACGTCCGGGAACAGGGGCGCGTAGTGGCCGGGATCCTTGCGCACCAGGGCCGAGCGGTGGCTGCGGTGCAACGGCTCGTCACCCAGCCACGCAGGCAGCGCGCCGGCGGCCGCGAGGTCGTCCTGGGTGCGCAGCGAGGCGACACCTGCGGCACGGAGATCGGTGACGATGCTCAGCGCGCAGGTGTCGTCGAAGCCGAGGTCGGTCCAGGCCGCGCAGCACTCCAGGCCGTAGCGACCGAGGGCCTCCTCGCACCCTCGCCACATGAGGACCGCCGGGTGGTTCTGCCACCCGTAGTCGGTCCGCGTCAGCGCGCGGACGACCTGCAGGGTCTCCACGCGCTGCTTCCCCAGGCGCTTGCGGTCCAGGGCACGCGCGGAGCGCGCGAAGTCGGGATAGGGCAGGAACGTCTGCACCACCACACGGTTCCCACCTCCCCGGCCTCCACACGCCCTCGACGGAGCCGTCCCCGCGTCGGACTCTCCGACATCCGGCTCTCGATCTCGATCGTGCCGAGACGTTCGACCCGGAGCCCAGCGAGGAGGAGCCGGCCCGGGTCGAGGACCTGACCGAGGACCGCGCGGGTCGGGTCAGCGCAGCTCCTGCACGAGCTCGTGCACGTCGCCGTCCACGATGATGGTGGCGAGCGCTCCGTTGACCAGCGGCAGGTGCGGCGGGACGTGCCCGATCTCGACGTCCAGGACGAGGGGGACACCCAAGCGGCCGAGGGCGTCGAGCACCGCCTGCTCCTGGGTCATCTGAGGATGGTCGGGCGCGCTGGTACGGCCCACCAGGATCGCCGAGGCGTGCTCGAACCAGCCGGCCAGCCGCAACCCGTGCAGGTGGCGGCAGATCGTCGCAGCACCGTCCTCGGCGGCCTCGACGTAGACGATCAGGCCGTCGTCAGCGTGCGCCTCACCGAAAGCGGCGACATCGCCGTACGGCGTGCCCGCCAGGTTGACGAGGGTCTCGATGCACCCACCGATGAGCCGCCCGCCGGCGACCAGCGACTCGGCACCGTGCAGCCGCCACCGCCCGCCGGCCACCTCGCGCCACTCGGTCGCCCGGGGATCGGCCTCGAAGGGCTGCCAACCCGCGACGAGGCCCGAGTCGCGCTGGACGTGCGGCCCCGGACCCGCGGCGAGCGCCGTCCACGGCAGCAACCCCGCCGGCCGCTGGTAGGGGGTGTCGGCCAGGTTGTCGCCGTGGATCGTCGCCCAGCCGAGGCGGGTCGTGATCGGCAGCAGCAGGGTCGAGATGTCGGAGTACCCCACCAGCCAGGTCGGCTCTGCGGCCGCCAGCGCGTCCCAGTCCAGCAGGTCGACGAGGTCGACCGCGGTCTCACCGCCCCACGGAGGCAGCACGCACCGGACGGCGGGATCGCAGAGCATCGCGGTGAGCTCGGCGGCGCGGCGCTCGGCGGACGCGGACGTGATGCCCGAGCCGTCCATGCAGTCGCCGACGACGACCGCGAACCCCTCGGACCGCAGCCACTGCACGCAGAAGTCGATCCGGGCGGCGGCCGCGCCCTCGACGCCGGCTGACGGCGACGTCACGGCGATCGTGTCGCCGGGACGCAGCGGCGCCGGGTAGCGGATCACGAGCCCGCCCTCGCGACGAGCGCCGCCGCTCCGGGATCGTGCGCGGCGACGACCCGCAGCCCCGGCTCCGCGGCCACGAGGCCGTTGACGGCACGGGTGGAGGCCCGCTGCTGCGCGGTGGCGCCGGTGCCGGGGACCCGCTCGTCGGCGAGGAGCGCGGGGTCGTAGGTCAGGTCGCCGACCACGAGCAGCGGGTCGGCGTCGGGCCGGCGCACCAGCAGGCTCTGCGAGCCGCGCGAGTGCCCGGGGGTGGGCAGCAGGACGAGCGTGCCGTCGTCGTACAGGTCGGTGCCGGTGGTGAACGGGCCCAGCGGCGCCGGCAGCGGTGCCGGGACCACCGGGGTGAACGTGACCGACGCAGGTGCCACGTGCTCGGGCATCACGCCGTGGGCTGCGGGCTGCTTCTCCTCCAGCAGCGCGAGCTCGTCGGCCGAGACGAGCACCCGGGCGTGGGGGAGCAGACCGATGTTGCCCGCATGGTCCTGGTGCAGGTGGGTGAGGACGACCGTGTCGACGTCGCTGAGCGCCAGGCCGATCCCGCCCAACCGTGCCGGCAGGTGGTCTGCTGCGTCGACGTCGAAGTCGGCCTGGCGGCGGTACGCCCAGCCGAGCACGCCGCCCGGGTGGTAGCCCGGCCCCAGTGACGCCGGGCTCTGCCCCGTGTCGACCAGCAGCACGCCCTCGTCGTGCTCGACGACCACGACGTTGATCGGCAGCCACGGCGTCCACGAGCGGGAGAAGGCCGTCCACCAGAGCATCGGTCGCCAGGTGCCGGCGACGTTGTCGGGCCGCACACGGACCCGGCCGACCTGCAGGACGCTGACTCTCGAGACTCGTGGCACCTGCTCATCCTGCCCCGGAGTCGCCCCCACCCGCCCCCGGAACGGGTACGCCGGCCGACCACCGCTCCTCGCGCTCGGCGTCGCTCTGCTCCCACCACGGCGTGCCCCGCTCACCGAGTGCGACCTTGGCTGCCTGGACCCCCGCGCGGGAGGGGGCCTCCTCGTCGGTGCCCTTGGTGCGACCGACCTCCCGCCGCCACGCCATCAGGATGCGGGTCAGCTCGGCGCGGCGCTCCTCGGGGATCGCGGGGTCGGTGGCCCGCCAGCGGCGGCCGTCGATGACGACGTAGCGGCCGTCGGGGGTGCGCTCGGGCTCGCTCATCGGGGCCCGCTCATCGGGGCCCGCTCACGAGGTCCCCGGCCCTCGGCGCCGTCCGAGGTTGGCCCGTCGTGTCTGCAGCGCGATGCGCACCAGCATGCCCACCGAGCCCAGCACGGCCAGCACGAAGACGGCCAGTGCCATCCGGCTGGTCAGGGACCCGTCGTCGTCGCTGGTCGCGGCCAGGATCGCGGCGGCCAGGATCATCGCCGCCAGGATCACCGCGGCGGCCAGCACGTTCGCGAGCTTGTGCAGGCCCCGCAGGAACTCGTCCTCGTCGATGGCGTCCACGCGCAGCTCGAAGTGACCGCGCCCCAGGGCGTCGAAGGCCCGGTTGACCCGGCCGGGGAGCTCCTCGACGAACTCCTTGGTCTCCAGGAGCGTGGCCATCATCGCGGCGGGTGTCGTGCGCATCGAGGACTGCATGATCCGGGTGACGTGCCGCTGCAGCGCCTCGCGCGGCTCGAACCGTGGATCGAGGGCGGTCGCCACCTGGTCGAGGTTGAGCAGCGCCTTGCCCAGCAACGAGAGCTCGGGCTCCATCCTCAGACCGGCCTCGCCCGCACGCACGGTGAGCTGGAGCACGAGGGAGCCGATCTCCAGCTCGCCCAGGCTCGCGTCGGCGGCGCGGCCCACGAGCTCGGCGACGGCACGACCGAGCGCCCGCTCGTCGAAGTCCGGCAGCGGCTGACCGAGCCGGATCGCGATCCGGGTGACCTCCTCGGGACGAGCGTCGGCGAGCGCCAGGAGCAGCTTCACCAGGTGGTCACGCACGGACGGCGCGATCCGGGCGATCATGCCGATGTCCAGGAGCACCAGGCGACCGTCCGGCGTCACGAGCACGTTGCCGGGGTGCGGATCGGCGTGGAAGACGCCTTTGTCCAGGACCTGGTCGAGGTAGGCGGCGAAGAGCTCGTCGGCCAGCGCGGCGCCATCGAGGTCCATGCGCCC
>Ga0208056_100297_pt1 | contig 9950 bp, 11 predicted proteins | sample DeeseametaMP2052_FD_184178 | JGI IMG/M metagenome (GOLD analysis project Ga0208056, IMG submission 184178) | Marine microbial communities from the Deep Pacific Ocean - MP2052 (SPAdes) | ecosystem: Environmental > Aquatic > Marine > Oceanic | place: West of Cabo San Lucas, Mexico, North Pacific...
GTCGAGTTTGTCGGCGCGGTCAGTGGCGTCGCGGAATGAGACGGCGTCTGCGCCGGATGTTGCGGCGGTGCCGAACACTTGGCGTTCGATGTCGTTGTATCGCTTGACGTTGGTGTCGAAGTCGAGTTGCTCGAGGCGGGCGATTTCGGTGCGGGTGTTGGTCCAGGCGCGGGCGATCATCTGCGTTTTTCCCAGCTCGGACAGTGAGGAGTCACCGCGGACATCGGCCAGGGCGTTGTTGTATTTGGCGCGTAGGTCGATGACCTTCTGCCGGTGCGGCGTGCTGGTCATCGCAGCGCCGATGTTGTTGGTCTGCGCGTTGATTGCGTCGCTAAGCCAGCTCACGGTATTCCTTTCGTGCTTCTGCGTATTGGATGACCTGTCGGCGTGAGAACACCAGGTGTCGTCCGGCGGGCCGTACTCCATCGAGGTCTGCCTGGATTCTCCGCACGTGTCGCTCGGTGCAACCGAGGAGAACGGCTGCTTGTGCGGTGCCGATCAGGTCATCCGCTTCTGATTGTTCTGCATCGCAACCAGATTCAGGTCCGATAGCGGACATGGTGTTGAGCCAGCGGTGTGCGGCTCTTACTTCGGCAGGGACTCCCCTGCCGGCGCGGTCGCGTTCGTGGACGAAATGGCCGAGGGCGTAGAGGACACCGCCGAGCAGATAGTCCGGGATCACCATTTTCGACCCTCCTTGTATTTGGTCGGCCATGACGTCAGCTACACCCCCAGTGCGAGAACACGTATAAACCGTGATCTCCCTACGCCGAAGGATGCGATTTGAGATCGAATCCTTCGGGGTGTTCGATCCTCATGGCGTGAGCACGTCCGCGAGTCGGTGTGCCAGCTGGAGTGCTTTCTCGGTTGTGAGGGGCGGTAGGCCGTCGACATAGACGAGGTTGTCGCGGACCTCCACTCGCGGGCTGGGCCGGCATTGCCAGCACACACGGGTGGTGCTGGCGGTGTCGCGGTCGCGGCAGACGGTGCACTGGTGTCGTTGTCCGCTCATCGGTTCTCCGACTGTCGGAGAACTGCCCAGCTTAGAACGGCAGTTGGCTGCTTGCGTTGGTTGCGACGACGCTTACGCATCCGGGCTTTGTGGCGATGCTGCGGCCACTGGCCGCCGTGACGAGCGGGATGGGCGGGTTGCCGGTATTCGATGAGGTTCACTTGACCACCCGCAGCGGTGAGGTCGTCGTTACCGCGTCGAGGATTCCGGGGCCAGCGATGAAGACGCGCTTGCGGGTGCCGTCGCGTTGTTCCACGGTGCCGAGTTCGCGGGGCCGGTCGTCTCGGTGTCCCGGTTGGGGGTGCCAGGCGTAGACGAAGTAAGCGCCGGTTTCCAGATCTATTCGGGTGGTGACTGGGCGGCCGTCGGCGTAGCGGTTCATGTCGTCGCCGTCGCTGCAGAACGCGGCCGCCGACTCGGCGATTTTGGCCCGCACGGTGTCTAGGAGTGAGAGAACGTTCTCGATCTGGGCTTCGTGGTCGTCGGCGGCCTGGTGTTGCTCAAGGCCGCACAGGAGGTCGGATGCGGCTTCCAGCAGCGGTAGAGCCTCGGCTTGGGTGTACTTCAGGTAGTCGGTGGGGTCGATGGTCATGCTTGGGTGTTCTCCTCAATGGTGGTGTGGTTGGTGGTGAGGCGACTGACGCAGGGGACGCGGCGTACACGCCCGTCCGGTTTGGTGCACCAGGTGTTGACAGCGCCGCAGTTCGGGCATGGGCGGGACATGTCGGCCACATCGGCGTAGCTGTCCCAGATGGGTTTTCCGTTGATCCGCTTCATTGCTCGCCCTGCTGTTCCCGCCAGGTACGCAATGCGGTCGCTGTCCGTTGCTTGTTCCACTTGAGTCGGCCGCGTGCGTCATCAACCGTTGTGGGTGGTGGGTCCAGTGCGGCAATTGCTGCCACGTCGTCCGGTGGGGCGTTCTCGTCGCTGTTGCGTTCACCGTCGGCGGGCGGGTAGATCGCCCACTCCAACACACCTTCGGTGAACGCCAGGAGCTTGAAGGTGCCGGCGACTGGCTCCCGGTCTCCCACCGGGCAGTGCGCGCGCACCGAGCCGTGCCGGTCTTTGTTCACCAACAGCGCGGCGCTTCCGCCGTGGCCGGGAGTGAAGGGCTGCTTGACCTTCACTCGCAGTGATACGCCGCCGATAGCGCGGCGCTTGGCAGCGGTACCGCCTGGCCCTGCTGCTCGAGAGTCTGCGCCTTTGGCGAGGTGGTCGACTGCGAGGACGGCGGCACCGGCTCTCGCCAACGGCTTCAGCACATTGCTGTGGGCGAGGGTGAAGTCGTCGCTTGAGTTCGAGCTGGCGCCGTACATCGGTAACAGCTCACCGATGGAGTCGACCAATGCAACCGCCGGCCGCCATGCCGCGCAATCGAGGATCACTTGGCGCAGCTCGATGCGGTCTTCGGGTTCGCAGTACCGGAACCGATTGGTGTCGCGCAGAGCCTCTATCGGTGCGCCGAGGTCGAGCAGTCGCCGCACTGTGGCTGCCGCCCCGTTGTGGTCCAGATCGACGATGAGTGCCCGCCGACCTGCTTTGAGGGCTTCCACCGTCGCAGCGAGGCAGAGCCACGTCTTGCCGCTCTCTGGGTCACCGAACACCCAGTTGACCTGACCGGCGTAGAACAGGCACCGCCCGTCAGTGCGTCGGCCGAGTTGCGGTTCCGGCGGTTCCGGCAGGGTTCCGTCCAGCATTGCGCGAATGTCCACGTAGAGCGGCTTTTCGTCCACGGTTCCCGGTTCCGGCATAGAGGGTTCGGAACCGGGAACTGTCACGTTCTCCGTGTCGGTTCCGGTTCCGGGTCGGTTCTGGGAACCGGGAACTGTATGCGGTTCCGGTTCCGGAGTCCCTATGCGGGAACCGGGAACCGCGCCGTTGGCAAGGGCGTTGAGGCGCTCGGCGATGGCGACAGCGCGGGTGGTGTCGGTACTCATCAGGCAGCACCTCGATCCCGACTGGAAATCGGCCGCGCCCATGGGTGAGTCTCTTCCCACCGTTCTCGCTTGAGCTTGGCCTGCGCGATAGCCGACCAGTCTTCGGCGGCACTGATGGCTTCACCGGCCTGCTCAAGTGCGCTTTGATTGTTCTCGACGCGCAGCGCCCAGTGCTGGGCAGCGTCGAGGAGGGCCGCCCACTTTCGTGGATCGTCGTGCGTGAGGGAACACCATGCGGGCGTTCCAGCCATAGGCCAGTCGCCATTGACCTGATCGAGGATGGCCTGCACGGTCTCGTGAACCGCCCACCAATTCACATGTCGCGCGCTCACTGGCCCACCGCCATCGCGGTCGAGGAACTGGAAGTTCGGCGCACCGCCGGCTGCGACATGCGTCCGGTTCTCGGATCAATCCGTCGGATAAAAGTGGGGATTTCCCCACTTTCTTGCAAGGCGCGGCGCACCGAGCCGACCGTCTTGTGATCGACACCGATGCGTCGGGCGTGTTCACGATCCGACAAAGAGGGGTCGTCGCGGAGCGCCGCCGCGACGTTCGCACGTCGCGTTCGACGGTTCTTCCGGACCTGAGGATCAAGGTGGGCAACGTCCTTGGTGGAGTTACCACCGCGCCGCATCAGCGCCTCTGTGGCCTTCTGGCGGCCCCACTCCCGAACCTCGGCGCCGGAAGGGATACGTGCAGCGTCCTCGGCGGCACGTGTGCGCAGACGCGTGATTCGACGGACCTCGAGGCAGTAGTCGCGGTATTGCTTCCAGGTGATGATGCCGCCACGGGCTTGCTCTTTCGCGGCGTCCATATACCTGTGCGCCACCGTGACGGGATCGGTAAACGCACTGCTAGAATGGGTTTCATTCGGTGATGCGATGTGGGGGCCGGGCTCTGTGGTGGGGCCCGGCTTTCTACTTTCTGGCATCAGGCAGCACCGCCCGCCCGCAACAGCGCGGCTATTCGGGTTCGCTGTTCATCGGAGAGCGGCGGTGCCTCAGCTATAACCCGGCTGATGAAGTCGGCGAGGCGCTGCTCGGCGTACTCAGCCGCAATCTGATCTTTGTCCGGGCGATCCCACCGTTTCGCCGCAGCGTTCTTGCCCTGCAACTCGCGAAGTCGCGAAGATGACTTGGTTGTGGACACACTGAACCCCTTCGGGGTTCGGCGCCCTGCACGATTCCGAATGCCTTCACAGGCGGGCAACTGCTGCTAATGCTACCGCATTCGCATCGGGTTTTAGAAGAGTGTGGGCTTCCCAGGGTGTCCGGGTACGACGTTCTTGGTCACTTCAAGGATGTCGACAGCAAGAATCGTGGCGGTCCCGTGTCGGCATGACGCATCGAGGCCCACTGTGGGGCCGCCGTCTGCGAGATCGTCAACGTCGTAGGTGTGCCCGGGCCAGTGACGATTCCCGTCGAGCGTTCTCCGTCTACGAGCCGACTCGACAGTTCGCTGCTCGTTCAGCCCAGGTGACAGTTTGTAGTCTTTCGTTCTGGCGAGCGTTCTGTCGCCGATACGGATAATTGTTGCGCGGGGTCCGCACTTTCCGCACAAGTAGCGGTGCACAGTCACCCGTGAGATCAACCCGGCATTCTCGAGATGTTGGTATGCATCATGGATCGCCTGTTTGTGGTCTTCAGATTTGTCGACTAAGTCTCGGAACCATTGCACAAGATCATCAGTCACCGCTATCACGCTTCCACTCGATGTTGACGTACTGCGGGTCGAATCGCCTGAGTCCGCGCGGCGACCGATTTACGGTCACGGTCAAGAGCTGGTCGATAATTTTTCCGCGGATGTCAGGGCTGAGGGCTGCCCAGCGATCTCCCAATTGCTCACGCACGTGAATAACGCCGAGTAGTACGGATGCCGGGTTGATCTGCGTCGCGGACGCAAGCTCACGGTCCAAACTTTCAAGTGCGGTTGAAAGTTTCTCGGTGCCCCGCTTCAACTGCGGAGCAGTGATTGCTCCATCGGCAAAGAGACTTGCCAATTCTTCTTGGCGCGCTTGCAGCGCAGCGCGTTGGGCATGGAGTGCTGCCACGTCGATACCCCCGGGATTGTTCAACGCGGTGGACAATTGGTCCGCGTCGGGCTGCTGAAACCGCCCGAGGATGATGGCGGTGACGTAGTCGTCGAGCGCCTGGCCCTGGCGTCGAATATGACGGCTGGGGCAGGTGTAGGCGCGGGGCTTGCTGCCGCTGGGCTTCCAGCCAATCACCGCCGCGCCACATACCCCACACCGGTATACGCCACTCCCCTGGTAAAGGCGTTCGAAACCGGTATGACCCACACGTGCGGGGTCTTTGAGGTAGGCGACGATGCCGTGGTGGGTGTCTTCGTCGATGACCGGCGTCCACTTGCCGGGGCCGACCACCTTGCCCTGGTGGACGACCAGCGCGGCGTAGCGGGGGTTCATCAGCACTCTGCGGACAGTTGGCGATGTCCACCCGGTTGCCTTTCCGGTGGTTTGCAGTCCTGCCGCGGTCCATTCGCGGGCGACGGCCCGCACTGACTTCCCGGCGAGGACATCGAGGATCGCCTGTCGGACGGCGGTCGCTTCAGGCTCAAGTGGTTCCCCCTTGAGGGTGTAGCCGAATGGCCTACGTGCGACGGACCAGTCTCCGCTCGCGGCGCGTTGGACGTTGGCTCGCTTGCGCCGCTCCCCGGAGTGTTCCGACTCTTGGCGCGCAACGGAGCCGAGGATGCGGGCAATCATGCGGCCGGCGCTCGTGGACAGGTCTAGATCGCCGCCCTGGACGGTGCGGATCTGAATCTGCCTGGCGTCGGCAACATCGATCACGCGCTCGAGGTCACGCATGTTGCGGTACAGGCGGTCGGTGTGGAAGCACAGCAGGGCGTCGAACTCACCTGCCGCCATCGCCTCCAACATGGCTTCGAATCCGGGCCTTCGCTTTCCGCTGTAGGCCGAAATGTCGTTGTCGTCATAGTGTTTGACGACTTCCCAGCCGTGGCGTTCGGCAAGGGCTTGGCAGTCCTCGAGCTGCCGCGCGACACCGAGGCCGCGTCCGGCCTGGTCGTCGCTGATACGGGTATAGATCGCTGCGCGCACCCAAATATCATAAGGGTAGTTCTTGACTTTTCCTACCCAGAAATGTTGCGCCACCTTTGAAGTCGATGAGCACGAGGTTGAGTACCTCGGGTGAGTGGGCGGCGATCATGCCCAGGGTCAGTGTCCGCAGGAATTCCGACTTGCCGGATCCGGTAGCGCCGACGCACAGTCCATGCGGCCCCATGCCTCCTGCGGCGGACTCCTTGATGTCGAGATGCAGTGGGGCGCCGTCGGCGGCCACTCCGATCGGCGCGGTCAACGTCGCGCCCCAGACCTGGTCCACGTCGATCGACGCCGGATCGTCGATGCCCATGAGCGCCGGCCAGTCCGGCGCCCGACCCGCCCCCGAATGTCGGCACGGGGCCGCATGGGCACCGGCGGCGATCCGCCACGCGCAGGCGGTGGCGTCGGGTAGCGCGAGCACGTCGAGCGCCACCTGGTACGCCACCCCGTCGACGCGGATCGTCGGCGCGGCTGTCGGCTCTGCGGCGTGCAGGACGACAACGGTGCGGCCCGGTGCGGCCGGTGGCTCCGCTGCACCGTCGACGAGTAGCACCCGGTGCGAGGCCACACCGGAATCGCGGTTGTGCGGCAGCCATTTCAGCCAATCCCACTGCGGCGACGCCGTCTCGTCGACCAGAGCGGTCACACCGAGGACATCGGGTGGGTGCAGCATCGCGAGCTGACACAACAGCGCCCGAGCGACCCCTCGGGTCGCCACCGGGTCACCGTCGACGTGCACGATGCGGATGTCTTTCAGCTGCAACAGGATCGGGACACCACCGATCAGCGCCCACCGGCGCACCAGGTCGTGCACCGCGGCGACGGTGACGGGGTCGGCCGACCCGTCGGGCGGGGTCCGCGGCGCCACCACGGTGGTGGCAGACGGGCCGTCGCCCACCCCGATCCGGGCGGTCAGGTGATCCGGGTGCGCCGGGCCCCGCTCCCACATGCGGTCACCACCGGCCAGGCTCCACAGCGCCGCGGGATCCGGGTGCGCCCGGTGCAGACGGCGGTGTTCCAGGTCGGCCGCCTCCGCCAACGCCGCGTGCACCGTGTCGAGGTAGCGCAGGTATTCGGCCCGCTGGGCGTTGATCTCGGCGCCCCGGCCCGCTCCCCTGGCTCCGTAGACGAGCGTGCCGACGAGGGACACGACCATCATGGCCGGGAAGAGCAGGAAGGTCGGACTGCGCGGCGCCCCCGAGGTCAGATAAACCGCGCTCATACCCGCGACGGCGACGATCATCACGACCGGCAGCAGTCTGGCCATCGGGTTGGGTGGTGGTGTCCGCGGCACCTCCGGTGGAGGGTCGATGACGAGTTGGCCTGGCGGCGGCCGGGACAACGGCGTTTCGGTGTGCTCCATCGTCTGGATAGACGCAACGAGGCAGCTTCCGGTTCCATCCACAGGCGGAGGAAGATCTGCGCAACGGCGGGTCGCACCCGAGTTACGTTGATGCCGTGACGGATACGTTGTGCCGGGTGACCGTTCACGCCGCCGGGTCCGGCGGATGGTCGCAGGCCGATCTGATGCTGCCCACCGGATGTCCGCTGGGCTCGATGCTGCCCGAGATCGTCGACGCCGTCGTCGGACCTGTCGGCCCCGGCTCAGCATCGCCTCCGCTGGGGTGGTACGCGTCCCGAGTCGCCGGCCGGCGCCTGGACCCGTCGCTGACCTTGCACGAGAGCGGTGTCGCCGACGGCGAGCTGATCGTCCTGTCGACGACCGAACCGCCGACGCCCCGACGAGTACACGGCGACGGGTGTGCCGCGGTGCTCGCCGCTGTGGACCGTTCCACCACCGGCTGGGGCCGCATCGGGTCCTGGGTCGGTCTGTCCGGATGCGTGGCCGCCGCAGTGACACTGGCATGGTCGAGTGCGCAGATGCCGGCACCGTGCCCGTTGTGGGTCGCGGCGCTGCTGGCGCTCGCCGGCGCGGCGGTCGCCCTGGCCATGCGCCGGACCGCACGCGTGGCGACGACGCTCGCCGGGCTCGCTGCGGTGGCGTTCGCCGCTGCCGCCGGGTTTCTGGCCGTCCCGGATTCACCTGCGCCGGCGACGATGCTGCTCACCGCCTCGGCGGCGCTGGTGATGTCGACGTCGATGGTGCGCAGCGCATGCCGCGACAGTGTCGCCCTGGGCGCGGTCGTCACCGCTGCCGCCGGCGTGGTGGCGGTTGCGGCGGTGTGCACGATGATCTCGCCGAGAATTGCGGTGGCGGGCTCGCTGCTGGCGATGACCGCCGTGGTCGCCTTGTCTCTGGCACCCAAGCTCGCCATCACCGTCGCCGGGATCGGGCCGTCGCACGGCGTGGTCGACGAGAAGCGATCGGCGGATGCACACCGGTTGTTGACCAGTGTGGTCACCGGCTCGGCGGGGGTCGCGGCCCTCGGGGTCGCCCTGGTCGCGCTCGACGCTGCGCGGTCCCCGGAGGCGACGCTTCCCGCGCGCCTCGCGGCGGTGCTGCTCGCGGTCGACATCGGACTGCTGTTGTCGCTGCGCCGGCGTGTGCACGAGGACGGCCGACGCCGTGTCGCGTTGGGCTTCGCCGCGATGACCGCGTTGGCGACCGCCCTCGCGGGCGCGGTGGTCACGGCCCCGGCGCAGACGTACTGGATCGCCGGGGTCACGGGGGCAGCGGGCCTGGCCGTCATCGCTGTACGCCGTGAGTTCGAGATCGCCAATCCTGTTCTGCGCCAGTCGGTCAACATCCTGGACTACCTGTCCGCGGCGGCGGTGGTGCCGCTGGCGACGTGGGCGGGCGGCCTCTACGACCTGTCCGGCAACCTGGGCTTGCCGTGAAGGCGGTCAGGACACTGGCCGCCGCGACGCTGGTCGCCGCCGCGGTGTGGACCCCACCCTGCGCGTCCGCGGTCACCCCACCGCCGGTGGACGAGAATCTCCTGCCGACGCCCGCTCCGCCGGGTCCCCCGCAGCCGACCACCCGGTTCGGTGACTGTGTCACCGCCGATCCGACGGCGTCGGACACCGGCGGCCAGCCGGGGCAGGCCGCCGGACAGGATCTGGGCGCGGTGTGGGCGTTGACCAGAGGAGCGGGCCAGACCGTCGCCGTGATCGACACCGGGGTGGCCCGGCACCGACGCCTGCCGCACCTGCGCGCCGGTGGCGACTATGTCTCGAGCGGTGACGGCACCGCCGATTGCGACGGGCACGGCACCGCGGTCGCCGCGATCATCGGGGCGGCGCCCGAACCCGCCGGGAACGGGTTCACCGGTATCGCCCCAGATGTCTCGATCTTGGCGATCCGGCAGTCCAGCAACAAGTTCCGGGCCGACAACGATCTGGCCGGGTCGGGTTACGGCGATGTGGCCACGCTGGCGGCCGCGGTGCGTACCGCCGCCGACCTCGGCGCGACCGTCATCAACATCTCCTCGGTGGCCTGCCTGCCGGCCGACGCCGCCCTCGATGACCGCGCGCTCGGCGCTGCGCTGGCCTATGCCGTCGACGTCAAGAACGTCGTCGTGGTGACCGCGGCCGGCAACACCGACGGGCCGGGTCAATGCCCGGCCGGCAACCCGGACGCCTCGAGCGACTGGGCCGATGTCGCCGTCGTGGCGAGCCCGGCCTGGTACGACGACTACGTGCTGACCGTCGCCTCGGTCGGGCCCGGCGGCCTCGCCTCGCCGTTCACGCTCGCCGGGCCGTGGGTCGATGTCGCCGCGCCCGGCGAGGACGTCGTGTCGCTGGCCGCGGCCGGTGACGACACGGTGCGGGTCTCGGGCACGAGTTACGCCGCACCGACGGTGAGCGCGGTCGCCGCGCTGGTGCGCGCCCGCTATCCCGAACTGACCGCACGACAGGTCATGCGTCGCATCGAGGACACCGCACGCCATGCCGGCGCAGGCTGGAGTCCCGAGGTCGGCCACGGCCTGGTCGACGCACTGGCAGCGGTCAGCGGCGG
>Ga0208056_100304_pt1 | contig 9742 bp, 9 predicted proteins | sample DeeseametaMP2052_FD_184178 | JGI IMG/M metagenome (GOLD analysis project Ga0208056, IMG submission 184178) | Marine microbial communities from the Deep Pacific Ocean - MP2052 (SPAdes) | ecosystem: Environmental > Aquatic > Marine > Oceanic | place: West of Cabo San Lucas, Mexico, North Pacific...
AAAATATAGTAAAATGACTATTATATTTTTAAAATTACTTTAGTAATGCATTCTAAAAAAACAAAAGCTGTTAACCTATTAAGATTAAAATTTTCAATCATCAATCATAAAAACTTATTTAACTGGATAAGTTTTTATATAAATATTTTGGCCTTATAATGGGCGTTCCTTTGCTTTCACGAGCTTCTTTTCTCTCATAAACAATTTGACGAGAAATTCCTACAATACGGGCCATGCCAAATAATACTGTGTAGTATTGCGGATAAGAAAATCCGGCTGCCGTAAGTAAAATTCCTGAAATTGCATCTACGTTGGGATAAGGATCGGCAACTTTTGGATTTTCTTTAAGCACTTTAGAGCCAGCTTCTCTTAACATCAAAGCTAGCTTTACCAATTCGTGGTCAGCATAATGCTTTTGCGCAAATTCATAAAGAAGCGTAGCTCTAGCATCCTCTACTCTAAGAACAGCGTGACCAAAGCCATAAATCAACTCTCTTTTACTTAATTTATCTCGAATGAGTTGCTCCACTTTGTCAGTAGTAATTGACTCACCTAAATCACTGTTCAACTCTTGCACAAAAGTTAAACAATCTTGATTTGCTTTACCATGCCGCGGTCCCGCCAAAGCAGACATAGCCGCCGACATTGAGCCATATAGGTCTTCTAAACCAGAAGCGACCGCTTTTCCTACAAATGCTGATAAGTTACCTCCCCCATGATCATAATGAAGAATATTGAAAAATTTAAATACCTCTATCAATTTTTCTGAGGAAACGCCGGGCACATTTAGCATTTGAGCAAAATTTTCCATATAACCCATTTCTGGTTTAGATGGATTTGTTTTGCCCCATCCTGCATGGCAATTAATTAAAGTTGCTACAATTTGAGGGATTTTTGCAATTAAGTTCAAACTATCTTCTAGGTAGTCATCCTTACCTTCAAAGGTGCCAGCAAAGAGCAAAGCTGCCGAAAGCAGCTTCATTGGATGGCTCTCTTTGGGAAAATTTTCAATTTGGGAAATTAATTTAGGGGAACAAAAAGAGCGCTGAATCAACTCTTTTTTAAAGTTTTGCAGCTCTTTTTCCTCTGCTTTTTTACCATAAAAAATAAGATAGATTACCTCTTCTGGCTGCCAATTACTCATTTCAGAAACAGCAAGACCTGCATAGAAAAGTCCTTTATAAGGATCTACTGTAGAAGTTGTACAATAACCTACCGGATAGCCGCGCATCCCTGTTTCTAAATTCTCTTCCGTTACAGTAAATAAAATTTCGCTCAATGGTCACCTCTTTAACGTTGAAGCAAATATTTAATTAACTCTCTTTCCTCTAGCAATTCTTGTTCACTTTGCTCTATTTTTTCTCGCAAGAATAAATCTAGCTCTAGTCCAGAAACAGTCTCTACTTTTTTTGCAGTTGTACGAGTGGGAAAAGAAAAAATCAGCCCTTTGGCTATTTGATAGGGGTTGCCATCGGATAGTCTGCCTACAGAATACCACCTTTGATTCGCAGTCTCTTGTTCTATATCTTGAATGGTAGCAATAAGCGCTTGTGCCGCCGAAGCTGCCGAAGATTTTCCCCTGGCTTGGATGATTGCCGCTCCTCGCTGCCTCACTAGATCAAGGAACTCCGTTTTTAACCAGTGATGATCGGTAATGACTTGGCAAAGTGGCTGGTCAGAAATTTGTGCATGATAAAAATCTGGAACCAAAGTTGCAGAGTGATTTCCCCAAATAGCTAGATTTGTCACTTCGCCTACGCTTTTTTGCGCTTCTTGCGCTAAAAAGAAAACTGCGCGATTTTGATCCAGGCGGGTCATCGCATAAAAATGGTTAGGATCTAACTTTGGCGCATGGTGCAGCGCTATCAAGCAATTTGTATTGCAAGGGTTGCCTACAACAAATACTTTTGCTGAAGGCTTTGCTGAGCTATTTAACGCTTTACCCTGCTCTGCAAAGATAGCGGCATTGTCATGTAGTAGATCTTTACGCTCCATGCCCTTACTACGAGGCTTAGAGCCGATCAATAGAGCATAATCGATTTCTTGAAAAGCTATGTAAGGATCTGCGCTTATTTTTACGGAGTGCAGCAAGGGAAAAGCGCAGTCCATTAGCTCCATTTTTACCCCTTCTAAAGCACCTAAAGCAGAAGGAAGCTCTAAAAGGTGTAAAGCTATGGGCTGCTCTTTGCCAAAGAGTTCGCCACTTGCAATTCTAAACAAAAGCTGATAAGCAATTTGACCAGCTGCTCCTGTAATCGCTATGCGTTTGATTGCTACCTTTGCCAAAATAGACCTCTTTTGTTAAAAATTTGACTATAATGATCTAGTAAATATTGCGCAAAAAAAACCTAGCTCTTTTTAAAAAAGTAAATAAGCTGCCTCATTCAACTTCTCTTTTTAGTCAATGGAAGAGGAAAAAAGTTTCACTTGTTGATCGATATATTTTTTCATCTCTTCAAAAAGCTTATCTTTTGACTGGTTCCCTTCAAAAGAGGTCAAAAGACTTTGCTGGTCATAAAATTGAATTAATGGCTGTGTCTGTTCGTGATAAATTTTTAGTCTTTCTTCCACCACCTCAGGAGCGTCATCTGGTCGTTTTTTCACCTCTCCTAAACATTCATCGCATTTGCCAGTAGTTTTTAACGCATTTTGGCTATAGACTCTTTGGCAATCTTTACAAACCACTCGATGAGCAGCTCTATCAATAATGACTTCATCGCTCACTTCTAAACAAAGAACGAGTACTAAAGCTTGCTCTGTGATTTGCTTAGCAAAACTTTGCGCTTGCACGGCAGTACGAGGAAATCCATCTAAAATAAATCCTTCTGCACAATCGCTACGATCAGTTCTTTCTTTTACCATCTCTAATACAAGCTCATCGGAAACGAGCTGCCCCGCTTGAATGATTGCCTGTACTTTTTGGCCAATGCTAGTACCATTTTTGATCTGCTCTCTAAAAATATCGCCAGTAGAGATATGCGCAAGACCATAAGCCTTAGCAAGGCGCTGCGCTTGGGTACCTTTACCAGAACCTGGTGCGCCGAGTAAAATAATAATGAGAGGACGTTTGAAAGAAGAGGATAGTTGCATAGTTTCCTTTAAAATGAATGAATAAAAACCATTAGCCTAACTGAAAAAAAAGGAGGAAAGCAAGTAGTTTTCGCCAATTACTCTGTTTGCAGACCTGCGTTTTTTGTATGGTGAAAAGCTAAAGACTGCAGAGCCTCTTCTTCACAGCTTTCTAACATCTGTCTACAGCCCTCTATCTGATACAGACGATCGAGCTCTGCCTTTAGCTGTTCACTTAAAATATGCTCTTCTTCAGAAATAAATAGATAACTGCTTAATTCTCCTTTTTGAAGATAAAGCGCGTGAGCAGCAATCATCATTTTTGCAAGTTGGTTAAACTTTTGCTTTAGCTCATTTTTACCGGCAATGAGTTGTTGGTAATCTTTTGTCTGACGCAACTGATAAATCAGTTTTTGCGTTATCTCCCGGCCCTCTTGCCGGTAACTAAGCAAAGAGTCGGAGTGGCTAGATCTAACAAAAAAAAAGAGGAGAAAAAAAAGCACAGCAGGAAAAAAAAATAAAAACCATTTGTAGCGAAGCATCAATTTTTCTTTTTTTTATTTTTAAAATTCACTTCCAATTTTAATGCATCTACAGTGCTTTTTGGCAAGGCTAAACTTTTTTTAAGTTTTTAAAAAAAACAAAAAAATTCACTTATAACACCTAATTTTTTTGTAGTTTTTTTAATATTTAAGTTAAAATTTTATTTGCTTTTAATAAAGGTGTAATATTTTTTAAAAAAACCTTTATATTTTTATTTTTGTAATCTCAATTCCCCTTTTGTATAAGGATTTTATGTACGAATCTCGAAAAGATCGACGCTTCTTAGGTTTTATAGGCAATTTTTTAGAGCACTACGACAATGCACTATTTGGGCTAATTGCTCCATTTATTGCCCCTCTTTTATATCCAAATGAAAGCGCTTCTAAAGCGCTTATCTGGACATATGCAATCATGGCACTAGGCATTTTATCTCGCCCTTTAGGAGCGCTATTTTTTGGATGGATGGGAGATAAATATGGGTGTAATTTAGCTCTTTTTTACTCTCTTTTTGCAATGGCTTTCACTTCGATGGCCATGGGGTTTATTCCACTTGGCCAAAAATGGATCATTGCCCCTTCTTTACTATTTGCTTTAGGAAAAATGATCCAAAATTTTTGCGCTGCAGGCGAAACTTCAGGAGGTGCTATTTACGTTTTAGAACGAACCGAAACGAATAAAAAAGGTTTTTTAAGTAGCTTGTATGATAGCTCTTCTTTAGCAGGAATTTTATTTGCCTCCACGTTAGTTACTTTCTTAAGCAGCAAGGATCGGCTACTAGATTCATGGCGCTATCTCTATTGGATAGGAGGATTGACTGCAATCATTGGCGTTTATTTGCGTTTCATAGATAATTTTAAGCTTCCAGCTAACTCTTTAAAGCCCTCTATAAGACACAACTGGATCACTACGCTTATTGCACATCGCAGCTCATTTTTAAAAATTGTGCTTGTTTCTGGCTTCTCTTATACTACTTATGCCTTTGGCTTTACTTTAATGAATGGCTATATTCCTTTAGTTACTAATTTTTCCAAACAACAGGTCATTCAAATCAATACAGCTCTTCTTTTAGTAGATATGCTTCTTTTGCCTTGTTTTGGCTATTTAGCAAGCAAAGTTGGAAAGGGCCAAGTCATGTTTTACGGAGCGCTATTTTCTACCTTAAGCGCCCTGCCGCTTTTCCTGCTTTTTTCCGGAGCATCTAAGCCTTTAATTGCACTGATTCGCTTAGGTTTAGTCGTACCTGGAATTGCTTTTGCAGCCCCTTATTACGCTTGGGCATTAGAAAATATTCCCAAAGAACATCGCTACCTCATTCTCTCTTTTGGTAGTGCAGTCGGTTCTCAGTTAATTGGAAGCACTAGTGCTTCCATCAGCCTGTGGTTTTATGATCAAACAGGTTGGATAGGCGCTCCTGCTCTTTATCTTATTGCTATAGGAATAGCGGCCTGTTGGCAGACCATTCCTTTTTCGCGCCCTAAACTAATTACCACTTCTTAACTGTTATTTTATTTAGAGCAAAAAAACGACAATCAAAGAGCTTTACTGCTCTTTTTTAAAAAGCCCTTTTTCTCTTCATTTTCACTTTAGAAAACCTCTCACAATAGCTTTTCTAAAGGTTTTAAGAAAAAAATCAACTTTTGTTAAAAATAGGCTTGTGTTAAAAAAAGCAAAAATATATAGTCTAGTCTTGTTTCGCAAAGAGGGCGTATAGCTCAGTTGGTAGAGCTCCTGTCTTACACACAGGTGGTCATAGGTTCGAGTCCTTTTGCGCCCATACATTGTAGTGAAACTGCGGGAGTAGTTCAATTGGTTAGAGCACTGGCTTGTCATGTCAGAAGTTGCGGGTTCGAGTCCCGTCTCCCGCGTTATCTTTTAAAGATAGCTTTTATATCTCGATAGTTTGACCTATTCTTTTTTCGACCCAATTTTTCCATAAAAGCAAATTTCTTTCACTCTTATTGAGCGTTCTTATGCACCTTTCCACATCTCCCAAAAAATCGGTTGTATCGCAAATGATCTCCTATTTTTGGATGATCTTTGGTGCATTTTTAGCGGCGTTTGCTCTAGAAATTTTCTTTATTCCCAATGACCTTTTTGACGGAGGAATTGTAGGAATTGCGATGATTTTTGGCGCAGCATTTGGAAAATCGATCATTCCCTATCTAAATATTCTTTTTAATATTCCTTTTATTATTTTAGCCTACCGCCTAATAGGAAAGTCATTTGTCATCCACATGTTGGTAGCAACTTTTGTTTTTTCTGCCTTCATGATCATGATCCCTTCGGTCATTTCTACTGAGTTTCATGGCGATAACTTAGAAGTTGTCGTAATAGGTGGCGCTATATTAGGCATTGGCATTGGATTGATTATTCGCGAAGGAGGCTGCCTCGATGGTACAGAAATTTTAGGCATTATTCTTAATCAGCGCATTGGTTTAACTGTAGGCCAAGTGGTATTAGTCTGTAATATTTTTGTTTTTACTGCGGCAGGCTTTGTTTTTCAAGACTGGCATCCTCCTTTACTCTCCCTTATTGCCTATATGGTGGTAATCAAAGTAATGGACGCCGTTATTGTCGGTTTAGACGAAACAAAATCGGTATTAATTATCTCCGCTAAATCAAAAGCTATTGCTGATGCTATCGTGCATAAATTAGGCCTTGGCTTAACGATTATGTATGGTAGAGGCGGCTTTTCAGGTGATGAAAGAGAAATTCTTTATGTCATTGCAGAAAGATTACAACTAGCTGAACTTAAAGAAGTCATTTTAAGTGAAGACCCAAATGCTTTTATTGCTATTGAAAACCTTCATGAAGTTGCCAATGGCAACCCTACCAAACAGATGAAAATGACACGTATGGAAAAGATTTTTGGCAAAATTTTTGAGTCTTCTTAAAAGCAAGATTTTTTTAAATAAAAAGCTAAAGACTCCCCTAAAAAAAGTCCAAAAATAAAAGTTTTTTATTTTTAATCGTAACGCTTCTTTTTTTTCATTCCTAAAAATTTTTAAAAACACGAATTTTGTAAGTAAATAGGCATTAAAAGCGGCTTCAATCATTTAATTAGGAAAACCCTTTTTTTATTAGTTTTTTATACAAAAACTTCATTCTAAAAATTTAAAATTCGTGTGAAGCCTGAAGTCTATGATGTACTAATGCTCAAAGCCTTTAAGAATCTTTAATAAAATCTTGAAAATAAATTATTACTATTCTTTTTGACTTATTTTTATTTAAACAGGTAAATTGACTCTAGTTTTATTTGATTACTCATTTTTTACTTTTAAAGTTTTTATCAATTAATTTAAACAAATTGGAGATTCTCTCGTGTATAAAAAATTTATCGCTTTTTTACTTACTACTCTTTCTTTAGCCTCTCCCTTAGCAGCCTATCAAACCTTTCCCACCGAGCTTACCGTTACTGAACGTTGGCTTTCTTTCTGTTTAACCTTTGATATTCGCACAGATCAGGAATACCTCGGCACAGTACATCGAAAATTTTTTAGTTGGACCCCTGAGTATCACTTACTTGATCCTCAAGGAGAGATGCTTGCTGTAGCTAAAATGAGATTTTTTAATCGCGCTACTATTTTTGATATTAAAGACTTTAATCAAGTTCCTTTAGGAGTAGTCAAAGAAGAAGAGAGCTGGCTTTTTCCTACATTTACTATTATCTCTCCTGCCTATCAAATTCTTGGAGAGGCTGTGATGAATTTTTGGGGTACAAAGTTTACAATTAATGATCCTATTGATAATCATATTATCGCCACTATTTCTAGGCCTTTTTGGAGATTAAAAAGCGATTGGAAAATTGAGATAACAGATTTGGATAAAATTTCTGTACAATGTATCCATCCCCATCTATTAATGACTGTTGCTGCTTTTCAAGTCGATAGAGAATATTGGAATCGTTATTCAGACGATATTGAGATTAAAGGGTTTTATAAATATGGCGATTTAGAAAGCTCTTCTTCCGCCCAGCATTTTGCAGAAAAAATAAAATCACGCTTTCAAAGCGAACTAGCAAATTATCAAGGTCACTTTGATGAAAGTAGGGTAACAAAAGAGGATTTTGAATTCATTGAATCTATCCAGACAAAAGCTTTGACACCTTCTTTAACTTTAAGTTCCGAAACTGATTTAGAAAGCGTTTTTACTCAGTTATTTAGCCTATTTTCTTCAGAAGAACTTAGCGAGTCGCAAAAAGCCGCTTTATATGTCATGTTGGAGCGCGTTTTAAATAGAGTTTAATTACATAAAGCTTAAGGCCTTAAAAAAAGCTTTGACTTTATATTTTTTAGAAGCTGCTATAAAAAAAAATAGCAGCTTCAGTAATTATGTCTTTGCTCCCATCTTCTTTGTTCTTGCTTTCTTTGGTACTCTTGTTCTTCTTGGCGAGCTCTTTCTATTTTTTGCCTTTGCCGTCTTTGTTCTTCGCGCAAATCCTCTAGTCGATTATTTTCGATGCGCTCTTCTTCTCTTTTATTTTGTAACCGTCGATTTTCTATTTTTCTTCTTTGAAGCTCTCTATTTTTTTCTTGGCTCAACATCTGCTCTTTTTGCCACTGTTGCTCTTTTTGCTCGTAAAGCCACTGATTCTCTTGATTGATTTTTTCTTGTAGAGAAATAGCTGTTAAAGGAAATTTTACGATTGTCAAAGAAAAAAACATCGCAAAAATAAATAGAATAGTTGGCATAGATCTTTACCTTTTATTTCTATTGTTAGCTGTTTTTGGTACTTCATCCCGACCATAGCAGCTATAGATTTATTTCTCAAAAAATGTCTGTTTTTTAATTATTTCCACGCTTTTCTAAATAGTCTTTCAAAACATCAAAAGAAAATTGGCTACGGCTATAGGTTTGTACTATAAGATCTGCATTTAAATTTAATAGATCAAAAGTTTCGTCTGTGGCCACTAGAATGAAAGGAGACTTTTGCGCAATAAGTTTTTTTGCTATGGAAATTTCCACGGAATTTTTTAGCTGGCTTTGCAAAAATAAAATAGTGTAATCAGCTTTAGATGCTTGATCAAGAACTTGTAGGATTTGCATATCGCTAATAAAATCATTAAAAAAACAGGTCTCTACCTTCCGACTTATCTTGAGAAATCCTGCTTTTTTAATCAAAGAAGAAAAAAAAGAGGGCGCTAAAATAAGCGCTTTTTTTTGAGCCAAAGGAAAAAGCTGTTCTGGAGAGTTTTCCACTATTTTTAAAGCTTTTTTAGCGATCTCTTTAGCAAGCAGTTGGTGCGCTACACTATTAAGAGAGTCTGTCAAATTATCTGCAGATAATAATGGAACGATGCGTTTTTTTAAAGCAAGGACCTTGGTAACAGCTTCATTCACTCGTGCTTCTGCAACTTCGCCCTTTTTGACTGCATTTACCAAATAGGTATGCACGCGCTCAATCTCTTCTAGTTTAAGTTCAGAGCTCTCGTTTTTGGCATTAAGTTCTCTTCCTCCCAGTAAAAGAAGATCGCAGCCTGCATTTAAAGCATAAGCAGCTGCTTTTTCCACGCTTTTACATTTTTTTAAAACTCCTTTCATTACTAACGAATCAGAAATAATCACGCCGGTAAAACCTAACTCTTCTTTTAAATAATCTAACGATTTTTTAGACAAAGTTGTGCACCAGTCAGGATCTAGTGCCGGTACGAGCAAATGAGCTGTCATTACCAAATCGCTTTGCTTACAAAGCGCTTGAAAAGGCTTTAGCTCTAGTTGTTTGAGCTCTGTTAAACTTTTATTTAATAAAGGAAGGTCGTGATGGGAATCGACTGTAACATCCCCATGGCCAGGAAAATGTTTAATTGTTGTTAAAATTCCTCTTTCTGAAAATCCCTTTAATGCCTTCTCTCCAAAAGCTATCACCTCATTTGTATCGCTACTAAAAGCACGTAGATGAATGACGGGATTTTTAGGTTGACTATTTACATCAATAACGGGAGCAAAGTTTAGGTTAATCCCTACCGCTTTCATCTCTTTTGCCATGCTTAAAGCAGCTAAGTAAGCAAAAAGAGGCTCCTTTGTTTTTCCCAGCGCATAGTTACCAGGAAAGTCGGTAAACCCCTCTTTTAACCGACAGACAATACCTCCCTCTTGATCAACGGCAATGAAAAGAGGGATTTTTGCTAAT
>Ga0208056_100309_pt1 | contig 9558 bp, 9 predicted proteins | sample DeeseametaMP2052_FD_184178 | JGI IMG/M metagenome (GOLD analysis project Ga0208056, IMG submission 184178) | Marine microbial communities from the Deep Pacific Ocean - MP2052 (SPAdes) | ecosystem: Environmental > Aquatic > Marine > Oceanic | place: West of Cabo San Lucas, Mexico, North Pacific...
ACCTTTAAGAAATATTTTTAAGAGTGCCTGACAATGATCTTGTACATGTATCCACTCTCTAGAATTTTTTCCCCTACCATATATCGGCAATGGTTTATTTTTGATAATATTATAAATTAGTTTTGGTATTAGTTTTTCTGGAAATTGACTAGGTCCATAATTATTGCAACAATTAGATATTATGGCAGGAAGTTTGTAAGTTCTTACGAAAGATTTAATCAAATGGTCAGCACTTGCTTTTGAAGCTGAATAAGGAGAACTAGGGTTGTAAGAAAATTTTTCATTAGATCTTTTTCTTATCTTAATGTCACCATATACTTCATCGGTTGAAACATGCACTAATTTAATTTTTTTTCTATTTTTTTTTAAATATTTATTTATGGCCTCAAGCAAATTATAAACACCCACAATATTAGTTTTAATAAAATTTTTTGGATCATCAATAGATCTATCGACGTGTGTCTCAGCAGCAAGGTTAAAGATACCAATAGGCTTGAATCGATTTAAAATTTTTAATATTTCACTTTTGTTATTGATATCTTGTTTAAAAAAACGGTAATTTTTATTTTTACTTATTTCTATTAAATTGTAAGGATTAGCGGAATAACTTAATTTATCAATATTAATAACAAAATAATTTTTATTAAGTAAAAATTTTACTAAATTGCTTCCTATAAATCCTGAGCCGCCGGTTACAACAAATTTTTTCATATTTGTTTTTACAAAAAAGGTATGATCTTATAAATTAGATTATTAAAAGAATTAGAGTATAAAATCAATTATGTTTAAATAATGTCAATTAAAGATATTACAATTGTAATAACTTCATTTAAAAGTGATGAAATAATCAGAAATTGTTTAAACTCAATTAACAGGCAATACCAGGTCATACTTGTTGAAAATTCAAACGATTTAGAATTTAAAAAAAATGTTGAACAAGAGTTTAGTAATGTAGAATGTATTTTAACTGGAGAAAATTTTGGTTATGGAAAAGCAAATAATATTGGATTGAAAAAAGTCAAAACTAAATATGCCTTGATTTTAAATCCAGATGCTACTTTGCATAAAAACACATTTGAAAATTTTTTTGAAGCTATAAAGCAAGTGTCAGGATTTGCTATTATGGCCCCCTACGTGCAAGAAAAAAAGGATGAAAATAAAAAAATTGATAACAAAAACTCTTCTCCAATATTGGTAAAAAATGTCAAAGGTTTTGCTATGTTTTTAAATATGCCAGAGTTCCAAGATGTAGGTTTTTTTGATGAGATTTTTTTTTTTTATTTTGAAGAAATAGATTTATGTAGACGATTAGTTAATTGTCATAAAAAAATTTATTTAGCACCTAATATAAAAATTAATCATACAGGCGGTCAATCACATAGTGAGTCTATAAATAAAGCAATGGAATTATCAAGGAATTGGCACTGGATGTGGTCTACTTTTAATTATCACAAAAAGTATAAAGGTTTTGTTATTTCTTTTTTAATTGTTTTTCCCAAATTGTGTTCTGCTGTCTTTAAAATTATACTTTACTTATTGCTTATGAATAGAGAAAAAAAGGAAATTTATTATCAAAGATATTCAGGTTTAGTAAATGCGATAATGGGAAAAAGTTCTTGGTATAGGCCCAAAGTTTAATTTAGTGACCGGGAAATTCTATTAAGCTAAGCGCCTTATATCCTTTCTCTTGCAATTTTTTTATACCACCTAAATCGTATAAATTAATAACAAATATAAAACCTGCTATTTTTCCTCCAGATTTTTCTACTAATTTTGATGCGGCTTCTGCGGTTCCGCCAGTTGCAATTAAATCGTCAATAATTAATGCTGACTCATTTTTATTTATAGAGTCTTTATGAATTTCAATTGTTGCTTTTCCATATTCAAGTACAAAATCTTGTGAAAATGTATCTGCGGGCAATTTATCTTTTTTTCTCACCAGAATAAGAGATTTTGATAAATTGTAAGAAAGTGCTGATGCAAAAATAAAACCTCGCGATTCAATTGCAACCAATTTGTCAAATTTTATTTTTGATGCAAGTTTACTCAATTGATTAATGGTTTCTCTAAAAGCTTCTTTATTTTTTATTAGGGTAGTAATATCCCTAAATAAAATACCCTTTTTAGGATAATCGGGTATTGATCGAATGTATTTACTTAATTCCATTTTACACTTCAAAGTTTTGTCAAAAGATCATATTAATTATATTAATTTATGACAAAAAACAAACTTGGAATTATTGGAGGCAGCGGACTTTATGAAATTGAGGGGTTAAAAAACCTGAAATGGAAAACAATTAAAACTCCATGGGGAAATCCATCGGATCAAATACTAAATTTTAACTATAAAGGAAAAGAAGTTTGTTTTTTACCAAGACATGCTAGAGGTCATAAAATTTCACCAACAAATATTAATTTTAGAGCTAACATCGATGCATTAAAACAATCTGGAGTTACAGATATAGTCTCTGTGTCGGCAGTGGGATCTTTAAAAGAAAATTTGGATCCCGGCACTTTTGTTTTGGTAGATCAGTTTATTGATAGAACATTTGCTAGAACTAAAACATTTTTTGATCAAGAAATAGTTGCACACGTTTCAATGGCACACCCAACAAGCCCTGGTTTGGCAGATGCATGTGAACATTCTCTTAAACAACTAAACATTAAGTATCAAAGGGGAGGTACCTACATTGTTATGGAAGGTCCTCAATTTTCTACTCTTGCTGAATCGAAGTTATACCGAAGCTGGAATGCTGATGTAATAGGAATGACCAATATGCCGGAGGCCAAATTAGCAAGAGAAGCTGAGATTCGATATACAACGGTTGCTATGGTAACAGATTTTGATTGTTGGCATCCAGATCATGAACAGGTTGACGTACAAATGGTAGTAAAGACTTTAATTGGTAATGCAGAAAAAGCAAAAAATATGGTTAAGTTAGTTATCGAAAACTTTGAACAAAAAATAAAAAAAAATGATCCCGCAAACAATTGCCTCGATACCGCTATTATCACAAATCCAAAATTCATGACAAAAAAAACTAAAAATAAACTAAAAAATATAGCAGGTAGAGTTTTGTTTAAAAAATGAGAATTAGTGGAAAAGAATATAGAACAATATGGTTTGATGAAAAAGATCAAGCAGTAAAGATTATTGATCAAACTAAGCTTCCTCATCAATTTGAAATAAAAAATCTTAAAACAATTAAAGACGCTATAAACGCTATCAAAACCATGGAGGTGAGGGGAGCACCTCTTATAGGAGCTACAGCAGCTTACGGAATAGTTTTAGCCATTATGGAAAAAAATGATCCTGAATTTATTAAAACAAGCTGTGAAAATTTAATTAAATCTAGACCCACTGCAATAAATTTAAAATGGGCAGTGAATAGAATGATGAAAAAATTATCTGGAGTAAATAACAATGAAATTCTTAAAATTGCTTTAGAAGAAGTAAAATTAATTTGTGAAGAAGATGTAAAATTTTGTGAAAATATTGGTCTTAATGGATTAAAAATTATTGAAGAAATTTATAATAAAAAGAAAGATACAGTCAATATTTTAACTCATTGCAACGCTGGTTGGCTAGCAACAATTGATTGGGGTACTGCAACTTCACCCATTTATCATGCTTATAAAAAAGGAATTAAAGTTCATGTTTGGGTTGATGAAACTAGACCGAGAAACCAAGGGGCTTCTCTTACATCTTATGAATTAAATGAAGAAGGAGTACCTAATACAATTATTGCAGACAATACCGGTGGAATATTAATGCAAAGAGGTGAAGTTGATATGTGCATTGTCGGTACCGATAGAACAATCGCAACAGGTGACGTGGCTAATAAAGTTGGAACATATTTAAAAGCTTTAGCTGCCAAAGATAATAATGTTCCTTTTTATGTAGCTTTACCAAGCTCAACAATAGATTGGGAAACTCATGATTTAAAAAATATTCCAATCGAGGAGAGAAATTCAGAGGAATTATCTTATGTAGTAGGATTGGATGAAAATAATAATCTCAAAAAAGTTTTAATATATCCAAAAAAAAGCAAAGCAATGAATTTAGCTTTTGATGTAACGCCAGCTAAATATGTTACAGGATTAATTACTGAAAAAGGTGTCTGTGAAGCATCGAAAGAAGGGTTAAAAAAATTATTTAAATGAGTGCAATTACTTCTTATTTATTTTTAGTTTTAGCTGTAGCTTTAGGAACTGCATCAAATAGTTTTGCAAAAAGTGCTGAAGGATTTACATTGTGGATACCTAGTATTATTACTGCAGTTACCATTGTTTTATGTATGTATTTCTTATCTCAAGTTATGAAGGTTATACCTGTCGGTGTTACTTATGCTTCTTTTGCTGGGTTAACTATTATTGCTACAGCAACTGTTGGAGTTTTTAAATTTAATCAGATACCTAATCTTTATACTTTAATAGGCTTGGGATTAATTATTGCAGGAGTTTTAATGGTTAATCTAATGAGTAAAACTAATATTTAAAAAAAATATTTAAATGAGTAGGGGCGTTCTGTTGCCCGGCACATGATTTTATTGTTTAGAATATTATTTGATCATTTATATAGATTTTTCCACTAGATAATATTTCACATCTCAAACCACCTGTCTGCAAGAGCTCTTTCACTATATTTTTTTGCTGTAAGGATTCTTGCAAATATTTACAAGGTTTACACAAAGCATGAGCTTTCACTTTTACTGCACCAATAAAAAACTCTTTACCAACCAATTCATTAAGTTGAATTCCTTCTGTAACAATATTTCTTAAAAAGTTTATTGACGGAATCGTCGTTCCGGTTATTTTATTATAGTGATTGATATTTTCTATTTCAATAAGAGTAATTTGGCATCTCTTTTCATTATCTTCTTTAAAATGTTTCTCGCCTACTAATCCTTTTCCTTTAATAGCTTCAACATCATTTACGTTTACTATTTTGTCACCTTTATTTTTAGAAATTCCTATTTCAAGCACTTTTCCCATAAAAAGTAAAAAGGGGGGTTCTGTTACCCTCTGTCTATTTATCTTAATGAAGCGGCTATATTACCACCATCAACAGTAAGAACTGCTCCAGTAGTTTTTTTTGAAGTAGCTAAATGAAAAAATGCTTTAGCAACATCTTCTGCTTTAACTTCGTTTAATAATAAATTTCCTCTCATATAATCATCAGTACTAATTGATCTTGCTTTAGCTCTTGTTCTGATCATTTTGTCATTCATTAAACCGCTTCTTATTCTATCTGCATTCACTCCATTAGATCTAATTCCATAAGATCCATAATCTACGGCATATTGTTTACATAAACTTAGCAAGGCTGACTTAGGTAAACCATATGGACCAAAATTTTTTCCGGGATTTACAGATTGCTTTGAAATATTGAAAAGTAAGCAGCCATTAATATTTTGTTTTTTCATTATTTTAATAGCCTCAGAAGCGCAATTTTGATGAGAAAAGAAATTGTCTTCAAAACTTTCTCTTAGTAGATTGTCGTCTACTTCACCAATAGCACCTGTGGCTGCTGTTCCTGCGTTTGAAATTAAAATATCAATTCCTCCATATTTTTCACAGATTTGATTAAAAGCATTTTTAACACTTTTTTTATTTCTTACATCACAATGAATACACAGCTCATTAATTTTTGACTGCAAATTTTTTAATCGATCTGAATTATAATCAAGTAAAACAACTTCAGCTCCATAACTTTTAAACATTTTATAAGTTTCAAAACCTATAGTTCCTGTACTTCCTGTAATTACAACAACATTACCTTCAAGAAGTTTTTTCTTTCTTTTAATTTTTGCTTGTTCCAAAGACCAATATTCAACGTCAAAAAGATCTTTTTCAGGTATAAATTTGTATTTAGAAGTTTCTTCTACGGACGCAATTACTTTTGCATTAGTTTCTGCAAGATCTCTAGCAATTTTTGCTGAATTTAAATCTTTTCCAATACTAAACATTCCTATATTCTGGACAAACACTACTCTTGGTGAAGTATCTAGCATAACTTTTTTTTCTTTAACTTTATTTTTGTTTTTATTGAAGTATTTTATATATTTTTTTCTGTAGTTTTTAATGGCTTTACCTGCTGTTAATTTAAAATCATGTATAGAAGAATTTTTCTTTGGAGTTATTATTAAAGGAAAAGGCTTAACTCTAATTACATGATCGGGTGTTGCAGTACCTTTTGACGAATATGTTCTAACATTTTTTCCATTCATAAAATATTTGATGTGATTGTTTAATTTATAATTGACTATGAATTTTTGGTCAGGGTTATTATCAGATAAAAGACCTCTAATTATAGGAGAAATTTCGTGAGCATTAAATTTTGTAGAGAATTTATTAATCTGCTTTATTTTTTTTGCTTTTAATTTTTTTACAGCTCTTTCTGCTTGTGATACATATTTTATCATTAAATCATAAGTTTCTTTGGCGTCATCACCAAAAGTGAATATTCCGTGGTTCATTAATATTAAACAGTTGATATTTGGGTTTTTTGAGTAAATCTCGTTTACTTTTTTAGCTAACTTAAATCCTGGCATTATATACGGGACCACACTGACTTTATTGTTAAATATTTTATTACAAAATTTTAATCCTCCAGGCCTGTTGGTAACATTTAGAATCGCATCAGCATGCGTGTGATCAATAAATTTAAAGGGTAAAAAAGCATGTAAAAAAGTTTCAACAGAAGGATTAGGTGATTTAATGTTGATCAAATTTCTTTTTTGGAAACTAACCATATCTTCATCGGAAAGGTATTTCTTTTTTTTAAGAGCAAGTAATGGCTCCAATTTTACCGCCGGCAGACCTTCGGGCTCAATATCCGCCATATCCCATCCACTTCCTTTGACACATAATACATCATATTTTTTGCCATCTATGTCTTTGGCGGTGGTTTTGACAGAAGTATTTCCTCCTCCGTGCAAAACTAGTTCTTTATTTCTTCCTAGTAGACGAGTCGTATAAACTCTTAGCGCTAAATCTTTAGAAAAACCAATATTTTTGTACTTTTTTAAATATTTTTCAGCAGAATCTTGTGACCAATTATTTTTCAAAATAAAACTCCATCAACTTATTAACAGTGTATTTTTTAGTTGTCATATGAAAAATAACAAGTATAAAAAAATAACAAGAGTCAATAAGTAAAGGAAAATAGTATGATAAAAGTTGGTGAGCACGTTACTTTAGATTTTTTGGGTGTAAAGCAGCACTATTCACCTAGTTTTTATAATAAGGTCATATATAAAATTGCTAAAAAAGCAAAAGTTGAAATCCTTAATGTTTCTGAGCACAAATTTCAGCCTCAAGGATATACTTTAGTTGCTCTTATAGCAGAGAGTCACATGAGCTTTCATACTTTTCCTGAAAAAGAGATTGTTAGTTTTGATTTTTTTACATGTGCAAAAATTTCTCCAACTGTAGCATTGGATATCCTTAAAAAAGAGATTAAACATCGAAGAGTGGTTGTTAGAAACTTTAATAGAAGTAACGTAAGTTTATATGATGATATTTATAGCACACCAGGACAAAAAAAATATTATGTTGTAAATGATGTTTTAGAAAATTTTGTTTCAAAAGTTGGTCAACACATAGAGATCTTAAAATTAGAAGAATTTGGTAATGCGCTTTTTATTGATAGTGAGTTGCAAGTTGCTGAAAAAGATGAAAAAAAATATAGCGGACAATTTGTAAATTCAGCTTTTTCTTTAAGCCATAAAAATTCCAATGCCGCTATTATTGGAGGTGGAGATGGTGGTGTTGCTAGAGAATGTTTAGCTAAAGGATTTGACCTAATTGATTGGTATGAGTTGGACCCTGAAGTTGTAAAAGCTTGTTATAAACATCTTCCAAAAATTTGTAGCAAGGTAAAAGAAAGCAACAGCATTAAGTGTTATTGGGGTGATGCTTTTGAAAGCATCAAATCTATCAAAGATTCGATATATGATAAAATTTTTGTTGATCTTAACGATGATCAATATTGTATTGATTTAGCTGCAAAAAATATGAACGGTTTAAAGAGAATTCTTAAACCAGGTGGAGTTATTACTGCTCAAGTTGGAAGCCGAGATAAAAAACCTAAGCAAATAGATAATTGGCTTAAAGTTCTTTCTAAGAATTTTGGTAATTCCAAATTAGACGAAGTATTTATTCCTAGCTTTGATTGTCGTTGGAATTTTGCCTCTTCCATCATGAATTCTTAGATAATTCAACTATTTCTAAAATCGATAAGGATTTAGTGAATCTATATTAATATTAGTAGGTTTATTTTCGATTAATGAGTGTATTGTTTTACCTGTCACGGCAGCCAACGAAAGCCCTAGATGTTGGTGACCAAAAGCATAGTAAACATTTTTACATTTTTGTGACTCGCCAATCACTGGTAATGAATCAGGGAGAGTCGGTCTAAATCCCATCCATTGACTCTTAACTTTTCCTAATTGCGGTAAAATGCTCCGAGCAGTAGCTTCAATCATAGTTAACATATTATTATTCATTGGTTTTTTTAAACCTGCAATTTCAACTGTGCCAGCTGCTCTGATTCCATCTTCCATTGGCGTCATATAAAAACCCGTTTTGGCCCACCCCACACTGTGCGTAAGCAGGTTACTGTTATTTTCAAATGTAATGTGATATCCGCGTTCGGTATCAAGAGGAAAATTGTCACCAATAGTTCGTGCTAAAACATTAGACCATACACCTGCTGCAACAACAATTTTGTCAACCCGATGTTTTCGTTCATTACATCTGAGAAAAAGCGAATCACCATTTCTAAAAATCGAATCAATTTTTGTTAAAACAAAATGACCTCCATTGTTCATAAAGTTATCAAAAATTTTTTTGGTTATTTGTATAGGAGATCTTGTAAAACTCTCACCTTTAAGAACTATTCCTTTATAATATATGGGTTCTAGAGATGGTTCCATTTTTGCAATATCCTCTTTATTGATTATATTAAAGTGAACATTGTATTTTTTTCTTAAATTAAAAGCATATTGATCTCTTTCGAATAATTCCTTTGATTCATAAAGATAAATCGGTTCCTTGTGTACAATATATTTAGATACATCTACCTCATTAAAGATTTCTTCATAGGCAAATCTGGCTTGAAATGAAAAAGAGCTTAGAGATTTTGCAATGTGTTCAACTCTTGCAGTAGTACAATTTCTTAAAAATCTAATTATCCAAGGTAAATGTGTAAAAACATAAAACCAATCAATAACTAACGGACCATTTTTGCTGAGCAACATACTTGGCAAATTCTTCCACAATTGAGGTGAGTTAGCAGTAACACACTCATGACTTGCAAAAAGTCCTGCGTTTCCAAAAGATGTTTGAGTTCCAGGTTCGTTCTGATCATATAATATTACTTCATGTCCATTTTTTCTTAAAAAATGAGCAATACAGACTCCAATGATTCCCGCTCCAATGACCGCTACTTTATTCTTAAAGTTACTCTGCATGACGCAAGTAAGGAGTTAATTTGATTTCAGAATAATTAACTAACCGTGTAACAATAAAATTAATTATTAAATAAATTAAACC
>Ga0208056_100314_pt1 | contig 9388 bp, 6 predicted proteins | sample DeeseametaMP2052_FD_184178 | JGI IMG/M metagenome (GOLD analysis project Ga0208056, IMG submission 184178) | Marine microbial communities from the Deep Pacific Ocean - MP2052 (SPAdes) | ecosystem: Environmental > Aquatic > Marine > Oceanic | place: West of Cabo San Lucas, Mexico, North Pacific...
TCTGACTGAAGACAAAACCTATCTTTATGAAAAAGGTCATGGCGGCGAGATCACAGTGTCCGAGACCCGCGAAGGTTATGATTATCCAGATATTCGCAAGCGTTTAGGTAAGTTGATGTTTGACGCTTTTGAGGAGTCGCTTGAGCTAGTACAGATGGCGCTTGAGGACTTCAATACTGAGGAGTTCTTAAAAGGGGAGATGACGCCGGTATTGTTCGGTACCGCGTTAGGTAACTTTGGTGTCAATATGGTGCTAGATACGTTAGTTAAATACTCGCCGCCGCCCAAGGCGCATCCGACAGAGCAGCGTATTGTCTCGGCAACAGAGCCTAAGTTTTCTGGCTTTGTGTTTAAGATTCAAGCCAATATGGATCCGCGTCACCGTGACCGTATTGCGTTTTTGCGGGTGTGCTCTGGTAAGTACGAAAAAGGCATGAAAATGCGGCAAGTGCGTCTAGGTAAAGACGTGCGGATTACTGATGCTTTGACCTTTTTGGCAGGTGACCGCGAGGCACTAGAGGAAGCTTATCCCGGCGATATTATTGGCCTACATAATCATGGTACTATCTCGATTGGCGATAGTTTCACTGAAGGCGAAGCGCTGAATTTCACTGGTATTCCGCACTTTGCGCCTGAGCTGTTTCGCCGAGTGGTGCTCAAGGATCCACTGAAGTCCAAAGCGCTACAAAAGGGCTTACAGCAGCTCTCCGAGGAAGGCGCCACGCAGGTATTTATGCCGCAGATTAATAACGACTTAATCTTAGGCGCGGTCGGGGTGCTGCAGTTCGAAGTTGTCGCTCATCGTCTCAAAGAAGAGTACAAAGTACAGTGCAGCTTTGAGCCGGTCTCTATCGCTACCGTACGCTGGATTCACTGTGATGATGAGGCAGCATTGGCGAAGTTTAAGAAAAAAGCACATGACCAGTTATCGATTGATGGTGGCGGTTATTTGACTTATCTAGCACCGTCACGGGTGAATCTACAGCTGATGCAAGAGCGCTATCCGGAAGTGACGTTTAGTAATACCCGTGAGCATTGATTTTTAGTTTTTATTTTTAAAGAGGCACGCTTAGCGTGTCTTTTTTTATGCCACTTTAGATAACATCTGAGAGAAGTAGCGGGTCATTCAATCTAGAGTAGCGCATAACCTTCAACACATTTTAAACAATGAGTATCAGCAGATACGCTATGATTATAAAAATTAAGCATAATAATTTTTATTCATAACAGACTGAGGTCTACTGTGGTATCTGCCTTCTTAAACACTGCCAATAAAGCGAAAAGAGACGTTGTTCGGCTTTTTTCACTCACATTTGTCACCGGTGGCTTACTCTTCGCTAGCCTAGCAGCAAACGCCAGTACTTTAATCAGTAGTACTGAATACATAGACTACGAGTTTCCAGACAGCGTACAAGAGCAATGTTATGAGAAAAACAACTGCCCAGAGATTAAGGTTAAATATCTAAAAACCAACCAAGACTGGCTGAATGATATCGTCAATAAACGCGTGAATAATATTGTTATTAATAGCAAGATGAGTGAGTCGCCAGTGAGTAACGCTACTGATGATAAGGCGGCCAAGCTCGCTATTGATGACTTTGCTCAGTCGCAAATGATTGACCTACCAGATGAGGTGCAATGGTCCTATAGTCTAATCGTCACCCCTGAATATTTAGGTCACGTTAAGCTTGGACAAGGAGAGGATTTAGAGCTATTTGAAATCAGCTCCTATGTCTTTACAGGCGGCGCTCATGGTATGCCTTCTAGGGAGTATCTGGTATTTGATCCGGCAAGCAAACAGCAAATCATTCTCGAGGATATGCTAAAGCCGAATCAGCAGGCGCGTTTTAACGCTCTGGCCTATGACGCGTACCAATCTTGGGTTCAGTCAATGGATGAGGATGTCAAAAGTTATGAGCAGAGCTGGCCTTTTACTTTGAGTCACAACATAACTCTGACTGATAAAGGCGTTGATATTCGTTATCAGCCTTATGCTATTGGCCCTTACGCTTATGGTATGCCAGTACTAACGATTGCGTATGATAACCTTACTGGTATTCTTAAACCGCGTTTTTTGCCTAGCATCTAAACATTACTTATAAGCGTTCATTGTTTTAAATTCTATTTTATCAATAATAACACTTACCAATAATAAGGAAGAACCACATGACAGACAATACCAACCAATCGAACCCAGTAACCCCAGATGCTACATCTGAGTTATCTAGCTCTACTACGACTTGGCAGCTGACCGCATTGACTGCTGCACTTGGCGACTTACAGCTGAGCGTTAGTGACAGCCTATCAGTAGGCCGTGGCAGCGATAATGATGTGGTGCTAGGTAGTAAAGCGGTGTCACGCAACCACGCAGTACTAAGCGTGCTGGATACTGAGCTTTATGTCAAAGACTTAGACTCCTCTAACGGAACCTTTGTTAATAATAAGCGTATTGAGGCGAATAAAACGGTTCAGCTGAACGCCGACGATAAGCTTGGCTTTGCTAGCTTTGAGTTTCAAGTCATGGCTTTAGCTGCCGAGGATATAGAGTCAAGCGCCATTGATCCAGCCACCAAAGAGCCGAAAGCAAAAGAGCCAGAAGAGATAGTAGGCTCAGTGCAAGAAGATCTAGAGAGCACTAGCACGCCATCGAAGCAGTCGGCAACAGAGTCATCACTGCCACCTGCCGCTGTTGAAGAAACGATCGCAGCAAGACCTGCATCACCTAGTGAGACAGTTTCAGTAGAAGCGACGCCAGAGCCAGTGGTAAAAGAAACGATCGTCGAGGAGGTGCTCGCGGCTAGTGCAGGCGAGGCCGCTATGTCCGCCGCCCCTGTAGAAGAAGATATTATTGCCCCTACGCCAGCTCAAAATGAACCTCAAGAAACTGTTGCGGCAGAGCCAGTAGCCAAAGAACAAGTGGCTGCAACGCCAGTATTCGAAGATCCAGTCGTTAAAGAGCCGGCCACTAAAGATCCAGTCGTTGAAGAACCAATAGTAAAAGAGCCAAAAGCCGAAGCACCCGTAGCCGAACGTCAAAGTCCTGAGTATGACAAAACGACGACCACGTCTCTACAAGAAGAAGCCGATCCAGAGGTCTTACGCGCTAAGCAAGCGGCTACAGCGCAGTTCTCAGGAACGGCAAATCTAGGTCAGTCCCGCGACCTAGGAACGACGGGTAATAATGCTATGGATCAAGCGGTAAACAACCCAGCCAATACTGCCGCTAGTGAGAAAAAGGCGAGCGGCGGTTGGTTTATCTGGGTATTTATCGCTCTTATTATTATTGGTATCGCGCTGTGGTTATTTAACATGGGCGGCGCGTAATTCGATTCGCTGACGGGCTGGTATTCGAAGTCCTATGATATGAGCAACTTTACTATCCTATTTTGTTATAATAGCGAGCCTAATGTTGGCTCGCTTTTGTTTAGCCATCGTTTTAACCCTTTACTTAACTATCACTGAAACTTACGAGTTTTCTCGATTATCACTGTGGTTTACTTTATCCTTGTTGATTAATACCGTGCTCAGAGACGTCTTATGATGACCTTCGAAGAATACAATACCCTAAAAACCAAAGGCTTTAGCCATGCTCCTCTTGTCAAAAAGCGTTTGATGGACGCGCAGACACCCGTATCTGTGTTTTCAAAAGTGCGTGACTTGAGTGGTTCTGCTTATTTGTTTGAGTCAGTAGTCGGCGGCGAGCGTTGGGCACGGTTTTCGATGATTGGCCTCGGCAGCGATCTGATACTGCAGTATGCTGATGGCAATATGACTATCAAGCAAGACGATCAGATAAATGTCGATGCCGTCGATGATCCATTTGCTTATATACGTAAGCTTATGGCCGATTATAACATGCCAACAGTGGACGATATTCCCTCGTTGCCAAGTTTTAGCGGCGGTTTAGTCGGCTATTTTGGTTATGACATGGTACGAGTCATCGAGCCTAGTGTGGGCTTGTCAGAGGCACCTAATCCGATGACTTTGCCTGATATGTGGCTGATGCTATCGATGAGCGTCATTGTCTTTGATAATCTAGAAAACACCTTATCTATCATCGTTTACGCTGATTGTAGTGATGAAGATGGCTATGGCGCAGCGATTCGCGAGCTTGAAAGAATAGAGGACAAGCTTGCCGAGATGCCAGATTTGAGTGCGCCTATTATGCCAACGCCGAAGTTCGTCTCGCAAACCGGGCAAGATAAATACTGCTCAGACGTCAATAAAATAAAGGACTATATCTTTGCAGGCGATGTCATGCAAGTCGTCCCAGCACAGCGCTTAACCGCTGACTATAGTGGCGATTCGCTGGCTGTATACCGGGCATTAAGATTCCTTAATCCATCGCCTTATTTATTCTTAGTACACGGATATACGTTGGACGATCATAAGCGCTTTGACATCATTGGCGCCTCCCCTGAGATTCTATCGCGCATTGAAGATGGTAAAGTCACGGTGCGCCCTTTAGCGGGTACTCGCAAACGTGGTCAGGATGAGAGCGAGGACTTGGCATTAGAGCAAGAGCTACTCTCAGATACCAAAGAGATCGCTGAGCACTTGATGCTAATAGACTTAGGCCGTAATGACATCGGCCGCGTCTGTGAGTATGGCAGCGTCAAAGTCACCGACAAGATGTTCATTGAGCGCTACTCACAAGTCATGCATATCGCCTCTAACGTTGAGGGCACTGTCTTACCTAATAAAGATGCTTTAGATGTGTTTTGTGCCACTTTTCCTGCAGGGACGCTGTCTGGTGCTCCCAAAATACGCGCGATGCAGATCATTGATGAAGTAGAGCCGGTACGCCGCACAGTATTTGGCGGTTCAGTCGGTTATCTAGGCTGGCATGGCAACATGGATACCGCGATTGCAATTCGCACTGCAGTTATGCGCCGCGGTAAGATCCATATTCAAGCTGGGGCAGGGGTCGTCGCCGACTCAGTGGCTGAGGCGGAGTGGGAGGAAACCAACAAAAAAGCCTTAGCACTGGTTAAAGCGGTAAAAATGGCTTGTGATGGTCTTAGAATTCGTTAAGATTGCACGACGGCTCTAGCGATAAGAAACCGAGACTCACAGCGGCTATTTATAGCGCATATTATAGCGCATAAAAAATATCAATATAATCAAAGTATTAAAATTTAATTTTAAAAAGTTAGGAAAAAATAAAAAAAGGGCTTGCGTTCCAGCAAATATTTGATAGAATAGCCACCACTTTGAGAGAACAAGCCGACTTAGCTCAGTTGGTAGAGCAACTGACTTGTAATCAGTAGGTCGCCAGTTCGATCCCGGCAGTCGGCACCATCTCTTTCAAAGTCGCTTTTTTTAGAATTGCTTTATATTATCTTTACAGTAATAATAGCGTTTATTAAAAGCAAACTAAGGTGGGATTGGGGAGCGGTCAAACCCAACAGACTGTAAATCTGTCGCGAAAGCTTCGAAGGTTCGAATCCTTCTCCCACCACCATATTTTTTACAGCACCAAAAGCACTCTAATACCAATTATATTTTGGTTATAAATAGAGCTATTGCGGGTGTGGTATAATGGTAACACCTTAGCCTTCCAAGCTAATGACGCGGGTTCGATTCCCGCCACCCGCTCCATATACGCGGCATCCATTGATCAAGCATTCATAGCAATGCAAATAGCCAGTACCCATACATCACGACAGTCATTTATTATAGCTGTTTCGTGATATTTTTTTATATAACCGATAGGTTTTTGGTTATTTAAGATAGGCTCATATAGCTCAGCGGTAGAGCACTCCCTTGGTAAGGGAGAGGTCTCGAGTTCAATTCTCGATATGAGCTCCATTTATTATTCTATTTGCTAATGCTGCTTGTTAATTGTTAGTATATAAAAAGCCAGATGGTATAAAAAATACTATCGAGATATTCAATAGCATTATAAGAGTTATGCGAATATTAAAAAATATAAAGCCTACTCAGTAAAATGATGATTTTAGGGTGACACTGAGGTGTTGCCTTTTAGTGCTGTCAGTAGCTCGATATTGCTAATGTGATACTGTTATAAAGTAGCTAAAATTAAGCATTATAGTTTATAATTATTGATATATGGTTACTGGTCTATGATTACCAATAGTCCGTAGAATGTAGCTTCTATAATTATTGATAATAATGCAGTGTTAATAACATAGCGTCAACGGTTTGATGGTCGTGTCAGCAGAATGAATAGGCATCTTGAACCGTCAAATATTTATTTACCGATCTTATTTGTTTATCATCTTCTAAGCATAAAGATTCACCAATAAAAAAGGATACACTCATGGCAAAGGCCAAATTTGAACGCAACAAGCCCCACGTCAACGTCGGCACCATCGGACACGTTGACCACGGTAAAACAACCCTAACTGCCGCAATCGCAACCGTAGCAGCAAAAACCTCAGGCGGCGAAGCCAAAGACTACGCGTCAATTGACTCAGCCCCAGAAGAAAAAGCACGTGGCATCACCATCAACACCTCACACGTAGAATATGACACCGACACCCGTCACTACGCCCACGTTGATTGCCCAGGTCACGCCGATTATGTCAAAAACATGATCACCGGTGCCGCTCAAATGGACGGCGCAATCCTAGTCGTATCAGCAACTGACGGCCCAATGCCACAAACTCGTGAGCACATCTTGCTATCACGTCAGGTAGGCGTACCATACATCATCGTCTTCATGAACAAATGTGACCTAGTAGACGACGAAGAATTGCTAGAGCTCGTAGAAATGGAAGTTCGTGAACTTCTTAACGACTACGACTTCCCAGGTGACGACACCCCAATCATTAAAGGCTCAGCCACCCAAGCCCTAAAAGGCGACGACGGCAAATACGGCGAACCAGCTGTCGTAGAACTACTAGAAACCCTAGACAGCTACATCCCAGAGCCTGAGCGTGACATCGACAAAGCATTCCTAATGCCAATCGAAGACGTCTTCTCAATCTCAGGTCGTGGTACCGTAGTAACTGGCCGTGTTGAATCTGGTATCGTAAAAGTTGGCGACGAAATCGAAATCGTCGGTATCCGTGACACTCAAAAAACCACCTGTACTGGTGTTGAGATGTTCCGTAAACTACTAGACGAAGGCCGTGCAGGTGAGAACTGTGGTGTACTACTCCGTGGTACCAAGCGTGAAGACGTACAACGTGGCCAAGTACTCGCTAAGCCAGGTTCAATCACCCCGCACACCAACTTCGACGCTGAAGTATACGTACTATCAAAAGAAGAAGGGGGTCGTCACACGCCATTCCTAAACGGCTATCGTCCACAGTTCTACTTCCGTACCACTGACGTAACTGGCGCAATCCAATTACAAGACGGTACTGAAATGGTTATGCCTGGTGACAACGTTGAGATGAGCGTAGAGCTTATCCACCCAATCGCTATGGACAAAGGCCTACGTTTCGCTATCCGTGAAGGTGGCCGTACTGTAGGTGCTGGTGTGGTTGCAAGCGTAAGCAACTAATACTTAGTAACGAGCTGAGCTTTACCTATAAAGTTTAGGTTGTCATTTCCCTAACTTAATCTAAATAGGTACTAGCAAAGTCAAAAGCCGCTCTCTTCATTGAGGGCGGCTTTTTTGTGGGTGTTGGTTTTGTTTTTAGGTGGTAATAAGGGTTAAGATAGTCTTTACACGGCTATACTAATAGTTGTATTTATTAATAATGATGAAAGGTAAGAGAGGGAGTGGTGCTAACCATAGAGTTACTCAATAAACACTTATTTAAAGCCCAAAGCATTATCCAAGCTGTTGCCGATATCGAAACTCTTATACAACCGCAAGATGCTTGGAGTTATCAGACTCTAGTAGACTTACTTGAGCAAGATAGCATTGATTTATTAGTCGTTTATCAAAGCGATACAGTCGTTGGCTACTGTCTTTATCAAATGATGTTCGAGCAGGCAGAAATCTTGCGTATAGGCACGCACCCTAACTATCAACGTCAAGGTATCGCTTCAAAACTATTCGCTAAGTTAAATCAGCAGCTACAAGCGTTAACTGTTGAGAGTTTATTATTAGAAGTGCGGGCAGATAATTTGCCAGCGATAGCTCTGTATGAGCAGCAAGGCTTTGAGACGATCCATCAGCGCAAAGGCTATTATAAGACGGCACACAAGCCTGCTGTCGATGCGTTGATTATGCAGCTTAATTATAAAAACAAAGCAGATAGGAGTGGATAAGGTTATCGATGATAAGGCAGTTTAGAGCTGTTATTTTTGCAGTCTTCTATAGAAGGTACATAATTCTCATCTTCTTGCATACGCGTCAGCAGAGTAATACGCTGAGTTAGCATCTCCACCATCAGGTTGATATTGGCTTGTTGTTTTTTGACTTGTGCTAGTTTTTGCTGAGTGACTAGCAGTTGCTCATCAAGGTTTAGATTACCATCGTAATAGTCATCCAAGCTATTTTTTATCTCCGTTAGGGTAAAGCCGATAGCCTGCGCGCTTTTGATCAGCTCAATACGTTCAATACATTCAGGATGAAACTCAGTATAAAGCCGCGAACCTGCTTGCCGCTTACGAGACCTCAGCAGACCTAGCTCGTCATAATGACGCACGGTATCTTTGGTGGTATTGGCTCTTTTGGCCAAAGCTCCTATGAGTAAAAACGCAGTATCTGGCATCGCAGTCTCTTTGTGTTTGTCAATCTTATCGATTAAATGTCGTCCATTTTGAGCCATTAGTAGCAGTTTAGAGTGGCCAAAATTTTGAATGCCCATTAGAGCTATCAAGCTGAGCCACAGGCATTGGCTGATGGGGCTGAATGGGCCAGCTAACAGCGCCTCTGTGTAATAAACGCTCCAGCTGCGCTAAAAACTGATGGCGGCCAAGAGTAGTCGCGCCTAAGCTTAGTAGATGGTCATTAGGCAGCTGACAATCGACTAACGCTACGCCGCTATCAATGCAGAGCTGCATCAAACCCCAAAACGCTAATTTTGAGGCGTTAGAGGCGCGATGAAACATCGACTCACCAAAGTAGATGTGGCCAATCTTTAGTCCATAAAGCCCACCTATCAGCTGTCCATTCTCATCCCACACCTCAACGCTATGAGCGAAACCATAGCGATAGAGCTCGGTATAAGCCTCGATCATCTCCTGATGAATCCAAGTGTGCTCACCCTCAGGCAGTCCATTACTACGTGGCAAACTACAAGCATGAATGACTTCATCGAACGCTTGATTGACCGTCAACTGCCAACGCGAGCGCCGAGCTTGCTTACGTAGCGATTTGCTGGGCTGATAGTCGCTTGGCACAATGACACAGCGCGGCTCCGGGCACCACCAAGCAATAGGCTCATCTTCATTAAACCAAGGAAAGAGCCCTTGCGCATACGCCGATATCAGCGTCTCAGGCGCCAGATCACCGCCTAGCGCT
>Ga0208056_100316_pt1 | contig 9334 bp, 6 predicted proteins | sample DeeseametaMP2052_FD_184178 | JGI IMG/M metagenome (GOLD analysis project Ga0208056, IMG submission 184178) | Marine microbial communities from the Deep Pacific Ocean - MP2052 (SPAdes) | ecosystem: Environmental > Aquatic > Marine > Oceanic | place: West of Cabo San Lucas, Mexico, North Pacific...
GGCCGAACAGGGCCGCATCGTCGACGAGAAGCGCCCTTACCTGCACAGTGTCGGCCACTCCGAGCGCAGCGGCGAGCCGATCGAGCCGCGGTTGAGCCTGCAGTGGTGGGTCAAGGTCGAGTCGCTGGCCAAGGCCGCCGGTGACGCGGTCCGCAACGGTGACACCGTGATCCATCCGCCCAGCCTGGAGCCGCGCTGGTTCGCCTGGGTGGACAACATGCACGACTGGTGCATCTCCCGTCAGTTGTGGTGGGGGCACCGAATTCCCATCTGGCACGGTCCGGACGGGGAAACCGTCTGCGTCGGACCGGACGAGACGCCGCCGGAAGGCTGGGAACAGGATCCCGACGTCCTCGACACCTGGTTCAGCTCGGCGCTGTGGCCGTTCTCCACCATGGGCTGGCCGGACCGGACCCCTGAGCTCGCCAAGTTCTATCCGACGACCGTTCTGGTCACGGGCTACGACATCCTGTTCTTCTGGGTGGCGCGGATGATGATGTTCGGCACGTTCGTCGCCGACGACCCGGCCATCACCGCCGACGGCAGCAGAGCGCCGCAGGTGCCGTTCGAAAACGTGTTCCTGCACGGGCTGATTCGCGACGAGCACGGCCGCAAGATGAGTAAGTCGCGCGGCAACGGCATCGACCCGCTCGACTGGGTGGAGATGTTCGGTGCCGACGCGCTGCGCTTCACGCTGGCTCGCGGCGCCAGCCCCGGCGGCGACCTGGCCATCGGCGAAGACCACGCCCGCGCGTCGCGCAACTTCGCCACGAAACTGTTCAACGCCACCAGGTTCGCCCTGATGAACGGCGCCGCCCCGGCGCCCCTGCCGCCGGCCGACGAACTGACCGACGCCGACCGCTGGATCCTGGGCCGCATGGAAGAAGTTCGCGCCGAGGTGGATTCGGCGTTCGACGCTTACGAGTTCAGCCGGGCCTGTGAGGCGTTGTATCACTTCGCCTGGGACGAGTTCTGCGACTGGTACGTCGAGCTGTCCAAAGTGCAACTCGGGGAGGGTATCTCACACACCACCGCGGTACTGGCCAGCGTGCTGGACACGCTGCTGAAACTGCTGCACCCAGTCATGCCCTTCGTGACCGAGGTGCTGTGGACGACGCTGACCGCGCAGGCGGGTGAGGCCACGGCAGCGGCGGAATCTCTGGTGGTCGCCGACTGGCCGGCCCCCAGCGGCTTCACCGTCGACCAGGGCTCAGCCCGACGTGTCGCCGACATGCAGAAGCTGATCACCGAGGTCCGCCGATTCCGCAGCGATCAGGGGTTGGGCGACCGGCAGAAAGTGCCCGCCCGGTTGTCGGACGTCTCTGCGGCCGGCTTGGACGCCCACGTGCCGGCGGTCACCGCGCTGGCGTGGTTGACGCCGCCCGGGGACGACTTCGCGCCGTCGGCCTCGGTCGAGGTGCGGTTGTCCGGGGCCACGGTCGTCGTCGAGGTCGACACGTCGGGCACCGTGGACGTCGCTGCCGAACGGCGCCGCCTCGAGAAGGACCTCGCCGCGGCCCGCAAGGAACTGGCCGGCACCACGGGCAAGTTGTCGAACGAAGGTTTCCTGGCCAAGGCGCCCACGGAAGTCGTCGACAAGATCCGGGCCCGTCAACAGCTGGCCGAGGAAGAGGTCGAGCGCATCACGGCCCGACTGGATGCGCTGCCCACCCCATGAGCGCACCCGAGCCGACGCCGGACGAGATCGCCGCACTGCTGCAGGTCGAGCACCTGCTCGATCAGCGCTGGCCGGAAACCAAGATCGAGCCCAGCACCGCACGCATCTCGGCGCTGATGGAGATCCTGGGCTCCCCGCAGCGTGGTTACCCGTGCATCCACGTCGGCGGCACGAACGGCAAGACGTCGGTGGCCCGGATGATCGACGCGCTGCTCACCGCGCTCCATCGACGCACCGGCCGCACCACCAGCCCGCATCTGCAGTCCGCGGTGGAACGCATCGCCATCGACGGCAAGCCGGTCACCCCGGCGACCTACGTCGCCACCTACCGCGAGATCGAGCCGTTCGTGCAGCTCGTCGACCAGCAGTCCGAGGAGGCCGGTGGGCCGCCGATGAGCAAGTTCGAAGTCGTCACCGCGATGGCGTTCGCCGCCTTCGCCGACGCCCCGGTCGACGTCGCGGTCGTCGAGGTGGGCCTCGGTGGGCGGTGGGACGCGACCAACGTCGTCAACGCCCCGGTCGCGGTCATCACGCCGATCGGCATGGATCATGCCGACTACCTGGGTGACACCATCGGCGAGATCGCGGCCGAGAAGGCCGGCATCATCACCAAACAGCCCGAAGACCTCGTCCCGACCGACACGGTCGCGGTGCTGGCCAGGCAGACACCCGAGGCGATGGAGGCCCTGCTGGCGCAGACGGTGCGCGCCGACGCGGCGGTGGCCCGCGAGGACTCGGAGTTCGCGGTGCTGAGTCGACAGACCGCCATCGGCGGCCAACTACTCGAACTGCAGGGGCTCGGCGGGGTGTACTCGGAGGTCTTCCTGCCGTTGCACGGCGAACACCAGGCCCACAACGCCGCGGTCGCGCTGGCCGCGGTGGAGGCGTTCTTCGGCGCCGGTGCGCAGCGCCAACTCGACGTCGACGCCGTCAGGGCCGGATTCGCCTCGGTCACCGCACCCGGTCGACTCGAGCGGATGCGCAGTGCGCCGACGGTGTTCCTGGACGCCGCGCACAATCCGGCCGGTGCCACCGCGTTGGCGGCCGCGCTCGGCGAGGAATTCGACTTCCGTTTCCTGGTCGGCGTGGTCTCGGTGATGGCCGACAAAGACGTCGACGGCATCCTGGCCGCGCTCGAACCGGTACTCGACCGCATCGTGGTGACCCACAACGGGTCGCCGCGTGCCCTCGACGTGGAGGGGCTGATGGTCAAGGCTGAGGAACGGTTCGGGCCGGAGCGGGTGGTGGCGGCCGCGACCTTGGCGGATGCGATCGAGACCGCCACCGCTCTGGTCGAGGAGTCCGCCACCGACGCCGAGGGGGCCGGCGGTATGAGCGGGGCGGGCATCGTCATCACCGGATCGGTGGTCACCGCGGGGGCCGCGCGCTCGCTGTTCGGGAAGGACCCGGCATGACCGAGCCGGCGCAGGGGCCGGACCCGTGGAAGAGCTTTCGCGGCGTGATGGCCGGCACGCTGATTCTGGAAGCCATCGTCGTGCTGCTCGCCCTCCCGGTCGTCGGCGCGGTCGGCGGGGGGCTCACCGCACTCTCGACCGGTTACCTCGTCGGGGTCGCTGTGCTGCTGGTGCTGATGGCCGGCGTGCAGAAGCGTCCGTGGGCGATCTGGGCCAATCTCGCGGTACAGGTGTTGCTGATCGCGGGCTGGGTCGTCTACCCCGGCGTGGGTTTCATGGGGCTGCTGTTCACCGTGGTGTGGCTGCTCATTGCCTACCTGCGGGCCGAGGTGCTGCGCCGGCAGAAGCGCGGCCTGCTGCCCGGCCAGCAGCCCCCGACCGATTAGGCTGTCGGCCGTGACCGAGCGCACCCTTGTTTTGATCAAGCCCGACGGCGTCCAGCGCCACCTCATCGGCGAGATCCTTCGCCGCATCGAAGGCAAGGGCCTCACCATCGCGGCCTTGGAACTCAAGGATGTCAGCGACGAGCTGGCGCGCGCGCACTACGCCGAACACGAGGGCAAGCCGTTCTTCCCGTCGCTGCTGGAGTTCATCACCTCAGGACCCGTGGTGGCCGCGATTCTGGAGGGCCCGCGCGCCGTGGCTGCGTTCCGTCAGCTCGCCGGGGGCACCGACCCGGTGGAGAAGGCCACGCCCGGCACGATCCGCGGCGACCTGGGCCTGGAAACCCAGTTCAACCTGGTGCACGGCTCCGATTCGCCGGACTCGGCCGTCCGCGAAATCGAGCTCTGGTTCCCCGGGCGGTAGCTCCGCGCCGCACCGGCGTCGGCCGCCTTGTCGGTTCGCTCCGTTCGATGTGGGATACTGGCGACGGGTGACCGACCTGACAACCCCGGGTCGATCATCCGAATGAAGACTTAGACGCGCGCGACCACCGCTACCGCGGTGTGGCGCAGACCGTCCAGCCATCATTCAGACCGGCACCGGGATGACTCTTTCGGGAGCGCCCGGAGCAAGACCAGTACAAAGTGCGGGAGTACCGAGCAAGCGGGGCCCCGGACACAAATCGGAAGCCCTCGCGTGGCCGCGTCAGCAAACGACGCGCCCGGGGGCTTGAGGAGAATACGTGGCCGACAATGACAATTTTCACGCCCCAGCCCACGACCTCCCGGAAGAGACGCAGCCTGCTGCCGACTCCGCCGGGAACGCGACCGAGGCGCCTCCTCCCGAACGTCTGAGGGTCCATTCGCTGGCCAGAGTCCTCGGAACGACCAGCCGACGGATCATCGACGCGCTGGTGGAGCTCGACGGCCGCGCCCGCAGCGCGCATTCGACCGTGGGCCGCGAGGAAGCCGACCGGGTCCGCCAGGCGCTGGCCGAGGCGGAGTCCAGCGAAGCAGTCGCCGGTGATGCGGCGGCCGAGCCGCCCGTGGACAGCGCGGCCGAGCCGTCCGTGGACAGCGCGGCCGAGCCGTCCGTGGACAGCGCGGCCGAGCCGCCGGCGGAGCTCGTCGAGTCCGCCGCCGCACAGACGCCCGCGGCCGAGTCCGCCGAAGAGGAACCCGAGTCCCGGCTGATCTTGGAGACGCCGGCACCGCAGACCGCGGCGGCCGCCGACTATCTGCCGCTGTTCGTCGCGCCCCAGCCGGTCCGCTACCAGGAGCGCCGCGCGGCCACCGACGACGAGGACGACGTCGCCGACGCCGGCGAGGACAGCGACGCCGACGACACAGACACCGATTCCGACGACGGACAGTCCGACCGTCCCTCGGGTAAACGCCGCCGGCGGGGCCGCCGGGGCCGGGGCCGGGGCCGGGGTGAACAGAACGGCGACGACACGCCCGATGGCGAGGCCGACGGCGCCGACGACACAGCGGAGTCGGACCGCGACTCAGACGACTCCGGGGACTCGGATGACGACTCCGATGACGACGACTCGTCGTCGACCGAGGGCGGTAACCGCCGCCGGCGGCGCCGCAGGCGACGCAAGTCCGGCTCCGGCAACGACGACGACAGCGGTACGTCTCCCGACGACCCGCCCAACACGGTCGTCCATGAGCGTGAGCCGCGTCAGTCGGGCAAGGGCGAGGGCGGGGGCGGCAAGTCCTCCGGGGGCGACTCGGAAATCCAGGGCATCAGCGGCTCCACCCGGCTCGAAGCCAAACGCCAGCGCCGCCGCGACGGACGCGACGCCGGCCGCCGCCGTCCGCCGATCCTCAGCGAGGCCGAATTCCTGGCTCGGCGCGAAGCCGTCGAACGCAGGATGGTGATCCGCGACAAGGTGCGGACCGAGCCGCCGCACGAGGGCGCTCGCTACACCCAGATCGCCGTGCTCGAGGACGGCGTGGTGGTCGAGCACTTCGTCACGTCGGCAGCGTCGGCGTCGCTGGTGGGCAACATCTACCTGGGCATCGTGCAGAACGTGCTGCCGTCCATGGAGGCGGCCTTCGTGGACATCGGACGCGGCCGCAACGGAGTGCTCTACGCCGGCGAGGTCAACTGGGAGGCCGCCGGCCTGGGCGGTGCCAACCGCAAGATCGAGCAGGCCCTCAAGCCGGGCGACTACGTGGTCGTGCAGGTGAGCAAGGACCCCGTCGGCCACAAGGGTGCACGGCTGACGACCCAGGTGTCGCTGGCCGGCCGCTACCTGGTCTACGTGCCCGGCGCGTCGTCGACCGGCATCAGCCGCAAGCTGCCCGACACCGAGCGTCAGCGCCTCAAGGAGATCCTGCGCGAGGTCGTCCCCGCCGATGCCGGGGTGATCATCCGCACTGCCTCCGAGGGCGTCAAGGAAGAAGACATCCGCTCCGACGTGGAGCGGTTGCAGAAGCGCTGGACCGAGATCGAGTCCAAGGCTGCCGAGATCACCAAGAAGAAGGCCGGCGCCGCGGTGGCCCTCTACGAGGAGCCCGACGTCCTGGTCAAGGTGATCCGCGACCTGTTCAACGAGGACTTCACCGGCTTGGTGGTCTCCGGTGAGGACGCGTGGAAGACCATCAGCGACTACGTGACGTCCGTCGCGCCCGAATTGTTGCCGCGGATGTCCAAATACGAGCCGCCGTCCGATGCGAACAACGCGCCCGACGTGTTCGCGGTGCACCGCATCGACGAGCAACTCACCAAGGCGATGGACCGCAAGGTATGGCTGCCCTCGGGCGGCTCGCTGGTGATCGACCGCACCGAGGCCATGACGGTCGTCGACGTCAACACCGGTAAGTTCACCGGTTCCGGCGGCAACCTCGAGCAGACCGTCACCCGCAACAACCTCGAGGCCGCCGAGGAGATCGTGCGTCAGCTGCGGCTGCGCGACATCGGCGGAATCGTGGTGATCGACTTCATCGACATGGTGCTGGAGTCCAACCGCGACCTGGTGCTGCGGCGGCTGACCGAGGCGCTGGCTCGCGACCGCACCCGCCACCAGGTGTCGGAGGTGACGTCGCTGGGCCTGGTGCAGCTGACCCGCAAGAAGCTAGGCACCGGGCTGATCGAGGCTTTCTCTTCGACGTGCACGCACTGCGGAGGCCGGGGGATCGTCCTGCACGGTGATCCCGTCGACTCCGCCTCGTCGGGCTCGGGACGCAAGTCCGAGTCGGGCGGCGGTCGCCGCAGCAAGCGCGGCAAGCGTGGCGCCCGCGAGCAGGAGGTGCAGGTGGCCAAGGTGCCGGCGCACAGCCCCGGCGAACACCCGATGTTCAAGGCGATGGCTGCGGCCAATGGCAAGCACGACGACGAGGACGACGAGAGCGGCACGTCCATCGACACCGGTGACGCCGAAGAAGTCGCCGAACTCGAGCCCGACACCATCCGGCGGGCCGTCTCGGGCACGTCGGACGAGGATCTCGACGAGGACTACGACGACAGCGACGAGGACTCGGACGACGACACGGACGACACGGACGACACGGATGACGACAGCGACTCCGACGACGACAGCGACTCCGACGACGAGACCGACGAGCTCGATCTCGATTCCGACGACGACGAGGACGAGGACGACCTGGAGGACGACCTCGACGTGATCAACGGATCCACCGAGGACCGGGATGACGACGAGCCGGTCACGGTGACCGCGCCGGGGAGGCGGCCCCGCAGGCGCGCCGCGGCACGACCCGCCGGACCGCCTTCGACCGACTGAGCGGTTTGACCCTCTCCCCGCTGGTCACGTACCCTTGACCAGTTGTCTGCAGGCCGAGCCGACGGCGGGCCGAAGACAGGGACGAGATCCCACCCGAACCCGCGCGCACCCCACCCGGTGATGCGCGCCCGCACGCGAGACAGAGGAAGACCTACCGATGGCAGCCGATAAAGCCACGTACGCGATCGTCAAGACCGGTGGCAAGCAGTACAAGGTCGCGGCCGGCGACATCGTCAAGGTGGAGAAGCTCGACGTCGAGCCGGGCGGAACCGTGTCGCTGCCGGTCGCTCTGGTCGTGGACGGCGCGAACGTCACCACCGATGCGAAGTCGCTGGAGAAGGTCGCGGTCACCGGCGAGGTGCTCGAGCACACCAAGGGCCCCAAGATCCGCATTCACAAGTTCAAGAACAAGACCGGCTATCACAAGCGCCAGGGCCACCGTCAGCAGCTGACGGTGCTCAAGGTCACCGGCATCAAATAACGACGGGAGCGACAGAAATGGCACACAAGAAGGGCGCTTCCAGCTCGCGCAACGGTCGCGATTCAGCCGCCCAGCGGCTCGGCGTCAAGCGGTTCGGCGGCCAGGTCGTCAAGGCCGGCGAGATCATCGTCCGCCAGCGCGGTACCCACTTCCATCCCGGTGTCAATGTGGGTCGGGGCGGCGACGACACGCTGTTCGCCACCGCGCCCGGCGCCGTCGAGTTCGGCATGAAGCGGGGCCGCAAGTTCGTCAACGTCGTCCGCCCCGCGCGTACCGACGCCTAGAGGTTCCTCGCCGCGAACGTGACGTTGCCGCGAGGGTTGACCTGATACTCGCCATACCGTCACGTTCGTCGGAAAGGAACGATCATGCCGCGCTTCGTCGACCGCGTCGTCATTCACGCGCGGGCGGGTAACGGCGGCAACGGCTGCGCCTCGGTGCACCGCGAGAAGTTCAAACCCCTCGGCGGCCCTGACGGCGGTAACGGCGGGCGCGGCGGAAGCGTGGTGTTCGTCGTGGATCCGCAGGTTCACACGCTGCTGGATTTCCATTTTCATCCGCACGTCGTCGCGCCGTCGGGCAAGCAGGGCGCGGGCAGCAACCGGGACGGCGCCGCCGGCGCGGACCTGGAGGTGAAGGTCCCCGACGGCACCGTCGTCCTCGACGAGGACGGCCGCGTTCTCGCCGACATGGTGGGTGCCGGGACCCGCTTCGAAGCCGCCAACGGCGGTCGCGGCGGCCTCGGGAACGCCGCGTTGGCCTCGCGTGCCCGCAAGGCCCCCGGTTTCGCTCTCCTCGGCGAGAAGGGCGAGATTCGCGACCTCACCCTGGAGCTCAAGACGGTCGCCGATGTCGGTCTGGTGGGTTTCCCGTCGGCCGGCAAGTCCTCGCTGGTGTCGACGATCTCAGCGGCCAAGCCCAAGGTCGCCGACTACCCCTTCACCACGTTGGCGCCCAACCTGGGTGTGGTCTCGGCGGGCGAGCAGACGTTCACGGTCGCCGACGTGCCCGGTTTGATACCGGGTGCCTCCGAGGGGCGCGGGCTGGGCCTGGAGTTCCTGCGGCACATCGAACGTTGCGCGGTGCTGGTGCACGTCGTGGACTGCGCCACGCTGGAGCCGGGACGCGATCCGGTCTCCGACATCGAGGCGCTGGAAGCCGAGATCGCCGCCTATACGCCCACGCTGCAGGGTGATTCGATGCTCGGCGATCTCGCCGAGCGCCCCCGCGCGGTGGTGCTGAACAAGATCGACGTCCCCGAGGCTCGTGAACTGGCCGAATTCGTCCGCGACGACATCGCCGAGAATTTCGGCTGGCCCATCTACGAGGTGTCGACGGTCACCCGAGAAGGTCTGCGGCCGTTGATCTTCGCGTTGTGGGACATGGTCGCGGCGTACCGGGCTGCCCAGCCGGAGGTGGCTCCGCGCCGGCCGGTGATCCGTCCGGTGGCCGTCGACGAGAGCGGGTTCACGGTGGAACCGGACGGCTCCGGTGGGTTCGTCGTGCGCGGTGTCCGGCCGCAGCGGTGGGTCGCGCAGACCAACTTCGACAACGACGAGGCCGTCGGCTACCTGGGCGACCGGCTGGCCCGGCTCGGCGTCGAGGACGAGTTGCTCAAGTTGGGC